>Ga0116149_1003082_pt1 | contig 17548 bp, 18 predicted proteins | sample AD_UKC057_MetaG_FD_89787 | JGI IMG/M metagenome (GOLD analysis project Ga0116149, IMG submission 89787) | Active sludge microbial communities of municipal wastewater-treating anaerobic digesters from USA - AD_UKC057_MetaG | ecosystem: Engineered > Bioreactor > Anaerobic > Digestate | place: USA... | reverse complement strand
GCTAAACGATGACAGGCGATCTTTCATTAATGAATTTTGCTCTTCAACGCTGCGCGAGATAAAGCAAGAGCCAGGCACTGACAGCCTTATTGTCATTAAAACCGACAGGATACCCGAGGGGTATGCTGGTTTGGTAGCTAACAGGATATCCGATGAGACCGGCAAGCCCACGATAGTTGTGGTGCTTCCTGGAAAACAGGGGCTGATCAAGGGGTCAGGACGATCTCGTTCGGGAGGCTCATTCTTCAGTATCGTTGAGCAATTCCGTGAACGTTTCGACCGAATCGGCGGGCATGAGAACGCATTTGGATTTACCGTAAGGGCAGATGATGTTGATGATATTATGACAACAATCAATAATGCACTGGATAGTTTAACCGCGAGCGATAATCCTCAGGATATTGACTGCGAGCTCGATCCCGGGATGATCACCTGTGAATTCATTGATCAAATATCCCGCCTGGAACCGTTCGGGACCGGCAATGAAGAACCGCTTTTTTTCTCGCGTAAGGTCAATTTCAAATCATTCTCACTGTTCGGGAAAAATCATGGCAAATATCTTGTTGAAGGTGACAACGGACTGACGGCCATCGGCTGGAATATGGGCGCGATGATGAAAGACTTCTTTGAAAGTGGGAAACCTCTTGATATTGTATATCGCCTGGAAAACAACTCGTTCAACGGCTCTGTATCACCCCGCATGATAATTCAGGGCATACTATTTGCCGGATAAGCATGTCCTATCTTGGAGCTGCTAAAATAAATTCGATGCGGTCCACTCTGCGGAACCCAAGATGAGTATCAATAACTTCCTTGTTTCCAAGGCCCATGATCTCGATCCTGTCCGAAGGTATGTTTTTCCCATAAAAATATTTTGCAATAATATCTGCTTTTTGTTTGGAATATTCATTATAATCGGATTCAGCAGTATGGCCGACGATTTTCATCCTGTAATTCGGGTATTCGGCAAGGACCTTTATTATTTTATCGAGCCTGCTTTTTCCCTCAGTGCTCAGCGTGTAGTAAACGTGGCCTTTTTTTACAGTAAATATCTGGCGGTCGTATATGTTCGCCCTGAAAACATCACCTTTTTTCAAGAATTGTGCGTCCATGACGGGATTGCTCATGATGCTGGTGGAGCATTTTTCGCTTAACAGGATCATGCGATTGGCACGGGCGGCTCTTGCCTGTGCAGTAAGACTGGCGATCTCGAAGCGCAGTACAGCTTCCCTCGCATAAAATAGTGCGTCGGCATATTTACCATTGTCGAGCAAATTGCGGGCTTTCACACTGCTGGAAGCGGCCATATTGAACATGTCAAACGGAATAAATGCCGACAGGTCCGTGTTCGATTCAAGGGACTTTCTCATCGATTCAGCTTCAGCAACCTTATTTGTCGCATCGTCCTTTGGTGACGCATTCGCTGCCAGTGTGAAGATCATCATGAGAATCAGGATATAGAATGGTGCTTTTTTCATGAAAACAACCTCACCGTGAAAGGTTCTTTTTTGTATCATCAAGCTCAATAATGGCTTTATGCAATTCGATACGGGCGTCAATCATCTGGAAGTATAGATTGCATAGCGTCATCTCATTATAAGCTTCGTCAATTTTCCCCTCGGACAGCAAGCGCTTGGAGAGGGCACAGAAATCTTCAATTCTGGATATTTCGGTCCGCACAATATCTGCAGTTGAGCCGGTTATTGCAGAATTGAGCCTGGCCTGTGCTTCAGTTATTAACGCTGAAACATCTTCTTTTTTATGCTGGTCGGGATAAGCCGGCAGGTTGAAAAGCATAATCATTGCCGGTAAAAGTGACATGATAACCAGTAGACGTTTATTCATAGAGAACCTGCCCATACGTGTTGTTTTATATAACATACAACACGTTACAAGAGTCAATATTTTTTCAATTTGTTGAGGTGGGATCAATAAATATTATATTCATATAGTTTGAAGGAACATTAGCCTGATAAATTGTTGAAAATAGCTAATTATTGATGATTTTTAGTCCAATTTCAGAAATTTATGTTTGACGTTATTGAAACCACACTTTATTATTATACAAAACAAATAGGGAAATACAACGGGAGCCTGACGGTATGGACATTCAGATCCAGGAAAATGATGAACTTGTCAATGTCATCGTAAATGGTGATATTGAAATGATGACCATAAAGAACTTCAAGGAAAAGCTCTTCGAGATAGGACATAATATTGATAAGCATATAGAAATTGACCTCTCAAATGTCGATTATATCGATTCATCAGGCGTGGGCGTTCTGATTAGTCTTTTAAAGCTTCAGAAAAAGAAAAACAAGAACCTGACCATCAGAAAGGTTAGCCCCAAAGTCCTGAATGTCCTCAAGTTAAGCTCACTATCAGACGTTTTCGAAATGTAGAAAAGATGGACAATTATCGCATTGGTAACGGCTTTGACGCGCATCCTTTCGTCCTGGGCCGCGACCTGGTTCTTGGCGGAAAAATAATTGACCACAAATTCGGACTGGCAGGTCATTCGGATGCTGATGTGCTGGTCCATGCTATCATAGATTCGCTTCTCGGTGCAGCAGGCCTTCCGGATATAGGACAGTTGTTCCCGGACTCTGACAGCCGCTATAAGGATATAAGAAGTATAGTACTGCTGAAAGAAGTATCCTCAAAAATTGCTGCGCTCGACATTTCTGTTGTAAATATTGACTCAATCATAATATGCCAGGAACCACGTATTTCACCGCATATAGTAGACATGAAGAGGAACATCGCGGACGCGCTCGCAATTGATGCTGATTGCATCGGTATTAAGGGAAAGACAACGGAAGGCCTTGGCTATACTGGCCGGGGAGAGGGAATAGATGTATACTCGGTTTGTCTTATACGTAAGAATTGAATCAGTATGGAATTAACCTCAATGAGACATAATATATCTTATCGGAAGTTGGGCGCGTGTGTTGCCAACATCATCCACGTTTCATTTTTTCGAATATACCGCTGACTATATTTGTGAACCCGGCCATGACCAAGGCGCTTATTATAACATCGAGACGGAACCACCGCTCTCCAATTAGTGTTATTCCGGTATCCTTAAAAAGATTGAGAAGATTGGATTTATAGCAAATAAGCCAGGCCAGGATTATGACTATAAAATCGCGCGTTATCTTTACAGGTCTGTTGTCTGAAATGTCCTTTAAGGCGGTCATCGAGAACACGGCCATAATTGCCACTTCGAGTACGATTGCGAAAATGAACAGGTAAAAAAGATTCTGAATCAGCACATCTAATTTCATAAATCGGCCCCCGGGATGAATTGTAATCTGAGAATCAAGCAAATATAACCGTAATCCTGATTGTAACTGTTTCAGTGACAATAATACACACTTGTTGTATATTATATATCAGTCAATAAAAATCAAGCCCATTTTTTCACCTATACAAAATATAGCATGTTATATGTCTCCTCCTCTTTCAAGGAATTCATAATACTGATCCTCGTGCATAAGGTCACGCAATTCGTTCGGTTCCTTAACGTCGATCTTGTAAATCCACCCTTCACCGTACGTATCGCTGTTTATTAACGAAGGGTCCTTCTCCAATAACTTGTTCAGTTCGACGATTCTGCCGGATACGGGTGAATGAATCTCGAAAATATCCTTATCCGATTCAGCGATCCCGACTTTTTCGCCCATCCGGACAACAATGTCCACATCCGGGAAGTCAACAAATTCTATTATATCCATTTTATATAGATATTTATCTGCGATACCGCATCTGGCTATAAACTCATCTTCCATTTCAATCCACATATGCGAGCTGGTATATTTTCTAGCATCCGGTATCGAATTCATTGACTCCATCCAATACTCATATTATGCCACGAGATAGTAACGCATTACTGAACTACATTCATCAAATCCATTCTTGCAGAACTGACAATATTTTTCAAGAACATCTCGCATAACGTGTTTTGTCCAAACCGGTAATAAACAAAAAAAGATTCTTGACTAATTAATTAGTATGGTGTAAATTAACACAAAATACAGAAATCATTGCTCTTTATGGTCAGGGAATATCTGTCAACATGGATAATTCCAGTTTTCGTTTTTCCGGTGGGTAGTGTATGGGGAATTGGGGAGATGATGAATCCGGACTTGTTTTATGAATAGGTTATCATCGATCGAAGAGACGTTTCATGCGTATATTTCCCCCCTCAATTTCAGCAGAATGATAATGATATAGTATATACAAATCATATTTGTTCGGGTTATTAGACACTCCTTGATTAGAGGATGTGTATAATATATATTTTTTTGGTTTGAGGTGGAGTATGTCCAAACAAATCTACGCAGGAAATTTGTCATACCAGATGACCGATGAGACCCTCCGGGACCTCTTTTCGCAGCATGGCGAAGTATCATCTGTTAAGATCATCAGGTACCCGGATTCCGGCAAGTCCAAGGGTTTCGGCTTTATTGAGATGACAAACGATGATGAAGCTGACAACGCTATCCAGAAATTGAACGGAACTGATGTGCTGGGCAGGAGCATCAGGGTTAATGTTGCCAGACCTAAAAAGAACGAAGACTGATCCGGACGCGTAGTATTTTATTTCCAGGCGGGTATTTGAAGCGGCAGGTTTACTTTTTATCTGTCGAAATTCGTGCCAGAAAATTCTTTACTGTTCCGGCATGGAAGCATGTTACAAGCTCACCGAGCAAATTGTCATCAAGGACGATTTGCTTTAAAATTGTGCCCCGCTGTTCCGACGAGACAGAGTTAAATCCATCGCCAGTCTGCAATTGATTGCGGGCTTCTTTAAGCGCTGCCAGAGTTATTTCCACTGATTCCGGAATATGTTTTTCAATTTCACGTCTCAATCTGGCCGAAAGGGCCGGTGACACCCCTCCTGTTGAAACCGTAACTAGCAGGTCTCCCCGTTTAAAGGAGGAAGGAATCGTAAACGTGCAGTTTGGAGGATCATCGACCGCATTGATAAATATGTTCAGTTCCTGCGCCTCCATGAATACTTCCCTGTTGATCTCGCTATTATTCGTAGCTGAAAAAACGATGAGAGCACCCTTAAGGTCGCCTCTTCGGTAAGGCCTTTGCTCCATAACAATACGGTCGGGATATGACGACTTGAGGCGATTGAACGCCTCGTTGAATTCCGGTGATATTACAGTCACCAGTGCATCATTATCCAGCAGGTCTCGCGTTTTTCTGGCCGCAACGGATCCCCCTCCGATAACAATCGAACGCCGTCCGGCCAGGTTCAGCATGACGGGATACTGCTTCATTACCGTGCCAGCTCCTCGGGTACGGGATAGGTTTCGCAGTTTCGTGCAAGCTCTTGCAGCGAATCTTCGGTAAGCCCGATTTCATCATCGGTCAGGTAGCACTGTGGATCGGGAGCCCACGGATCATTATAGGTCCGGTACGCCCGCACCCTCATGGAACCGGTGCACAGGCTGCGGAATCGGCAGAGACGGCACCGGCCCCGGATGTAGTCCGCCTTATGCTTGAGTCCGTGCATCAGACTGTCGCTTTCATCGAGCCATATGTCAGCGAAGCTCCTCTCCCTCACGTTGCCGAACGTGTAGTCCTGCCAGAACTGGTCGGGATGAACGTTGCCGAAAAAATCTATGTTCGCTATGCCTACACCCGTGGAATACGCTCCGCCACCGTTCCATGAAAGAAGGCGGTGCACCTCGGCTGCGCGGGACTGATCTTTATCATTGAGCTTGAGATAAATATACACGCCATCAGCATGGTTGTCAACAGTGAGAATATTGATGTCAAGCCCGCGCCTGAAGTAGTCCTGTGTTCTCAACAGAATTGTGTCCAGAGCTTTACGGGATTCGCTGTGCGTGAGATCTTCGGAAAACAGGTTGCCCCCGCGCCCTGAATAGACAAGATGATAAAAGCAGGCCCGGTGGATCCCTTCTTTTTCTATGAAATCGAAAATCCGGTTAAGGTCCATGTAATTCCGCCTGGTAAGGGTAAGACGGAGCCCTACCCGCTGGCCGACAGCACCGCAATTTTCGAATCCCTTCATGGCGCGCGAAAAAGCGCCCTCGACCCCCCTGAATTTGTCGTTAACATCTTCCATGCCGTCGAGGCTTATCCCCACATATACGACACCCGCGTCCCGTATGCTTTTTGCGGTGTCGCGGTCTATGAGCGTTCCATTCGTGGAAATGACGGGCCGTATGCCCTTGCTGGCAGCATATTCTATCAGACGGAATAAGTCCTTGCGCATGAGCGGCTCGCCGCCGGAAAACAGGAGCGACGGGATCCCGAACCGGGCCAGGTCATCTATGAGCCTGAGCCCCTCGTCTGTATCGAGCTCTCCCTGATATTTCTGGTTGCATGAATCTGTGTAACAGTGTACACAGTTCAGGTTGCATGTCCTGGTCGTGCTCCATACCACGATCGGTCTTCGCTCGCTGGCAAGCCTGACTGGATCATGGGGACGGTTCCCGTGGCAATCCGGGCCTGCCTCGGTCCCGTACCTGAGCGAGTCACCGGTCGAGGTGCCCCCGCAGTACAATTTACCTATATCGATCATAATCCTGCCTGCCTTTCCCATTCTCTGAAAGCCGGAGAGTAATACACGACCCGCTCCTTTTTATATTCTTTAAGTGAGCGTAGTACCAAATAGTCTGATATATCCGAGCCTGTAGCGAGTCTGGAAATTACATTATCAAGCTCAGGATCCGTCCGGGTATGTATCATTGCAAATAGAGGATACTCCCACCGGCCGGGATACACGGTCCTGAGGTAGAGGTGCGATATTTTCGGCTCAGCGCGGAAATATTCAATAATCCGGTTCAAGTCAGAACCATGCCGGGGCTTCCACACGGTCATCGCGTTAGACTGGTAGCCCGCTTTTCGATGGCGGAGCACCGCCGCATAGCGGCGAAGTATACCGGCATTCCTGAACGATCGTGCCTGTTCTATAAGGTCTGGTTCGCTGAGGCGTCCCGAAGCTGTTGTAATGATTGATTTGAACGGACGGCCTTCAAGAGGCATATCTATCTGGAGCAGCCTGACCGCTTCTTTTTGCTTTTCTGAGAACATATGTTCGCGTCCCCTTTCATGCCCGTGGTGCACTGGTGGAGCTTCTGAACACGACGTTTCGTCATCCCCGATAGAAAGCACAAGTCCGATTTTCAACAGCTTTTCATTTTTCAGAATGAGCTGGTCTTTGGCACCTGCTCTCTCCGCCAGTATCACGACTGTTTTCGCCAGTTTCTCTTCTGAATCCGCGGATAGGGTGAACCAGAGATTATACCGATGGTCCCTCCTGTAATTGTGGCTCACGCCCGGATGCGCGCTTATAATTATGGCAGCGTCATCTATAACTGCATCATCTATGCGGAATGCCACCAGGCTCGAGACAAAGCCGAGTTTGCCAGGATTGAATATGGCAGAGATATTACGGACTACTCCCTGCGCTTTCAGGTCCTTTACCGTTTGGAGCATGGTATCGGCCCCGATCGAAAGCTCGCGGGCCATTTCGTCGAAGGGTTTTTCCGTTAGCGGGAAATCGCGCTGTATCCTGTTGAGGACTGCTGATTCTGTGAATGTGAATTCCATCAGGACCTCGCGCGCGCCGGCGTATATGCACAATATGGCTCATCGGCAAGATAATCGCCGGACTCATAATAAGCGCGGGCTCTGCACCCGGCACAGAAGGTTTTATATTCACACATGCCGCATTTGCCCGAAAGATTCCCAATGTCACGGAGCGAAACGAAAATTTCAGAGTTTTCCCATATATCGTGGAACAGCCGCTCCCTCACGTTCCCAACTGCCACCGGCAGGTACCCGCAGGGCTGCACGTCACCCCGGTGCGATATGAAGCACACGCCTGTACCTGCGAGACAACCTCGTGTCATTGCTGACATGCCGTCGGTATCGAATGTTATGGTTCTCCCCTCGCTTTTAGCCCTCTGCCTGATAATACGGTAATAGTGCGGCGCGCAGGTTGCCTTAAGTTCCAGGGCTGTTTGCCGCGACCGGTCGTAAAACCAGTTGAGGACTTCCTCGTATTTCTCTTTAGAGATCATCTCGGATTCGGCTATTTCGACACCGCAACCGACCGGTACCAGCATGAATATATGGAGAGCTTTCGCCCCGATGCCCTCGGCCAGTTTCATGATTTCTTCTATTTCGTCCACGTTACGACGCGATATTGTGGTGTTTATCTGGAACTCAACACCTGCTTCTTTCAGGTAGTTGATCCCGCGCAGCGCGTCCTCGAATGAGTCCGGGATACCCCTGAATCCGTCATGTGATTCGGGCGTACAGCCATCCAGAGATATGCTGACGCGCCGTATACCGGCAGTCCTGATCTTTTCGGCCATGGATCGGTCGATCAGGGTTCCATTAGATGCCAGGGCCGTTTTGAGACCTTTAGTTTCGGCATAGGAAGCTATCTGGAATATATCCGCGCGATACAGTGGTTCGCCGCCGGTGAGGACCAATATGGGCGTATAATGTGACGCTATGTCATCGATTACCGCTTTAATTTCATCAAGCGAGAGCTCGCCTTCATAAATGCTGTTTTCTGATTCGGCCCGGCAATGAATACAGTTGAGATTGCATTTCTTGGTCAGCTCCCAGAATACCAGCCTCGGGACATGGTCCATTTTCATATTTTAAAGAGTTCCTCTATGATCTTGAGTTTCTGCTTGATGTCTTCCTTGTTATGATATCCATTCAGATTGAGTGCCGAGTTCTGTTTTATAGCCATAATCGGATTATGGAGTATTTTCGAGATTATCTGCTTGGTCAGGTCGTCTACAACCTGGATATCTTCTTCGGAAAGGTTCTTCAGCTGCCGTCTCCGGAATTTCGCAAGCTCGTCCTCGCGGATCCTGTCAAAACTCTCCTGCATTTTGACGATCATGGGGACCATCTCGAGGCCCTCGTACCATTCAAGAAGGTCGTTCGCATCATCATGAACGATTTCCATCGCAGCGTTAACTTCATTGAGCCTGTTTTCCAGGTTCCTGTCAGCGATCTCTTTCAGGTTGTCAATGTTATAGAGTATGACATTGTCTAGCGATACAACTTCCGGATCGACATTCCGGGGTACGGCAATGTCTATTATAAAGAGTGGCCGGTTACCCCTCCCCTGGATTATCGTTTTAATCATCGGATATGTCAGAAGGTAATCATGGCAGGTCACTGATGTAATGATAATATCTACAACGGACGCGGTACATGCTATCTCGCTCAGGGGAACGATGTGCGCATTCTTATTGATGCGCTCGACCACTGTTTCCGCGTTATGCAGCGAACGGTTTGATATCGTTATCTCGCTGATATCATTTTTCGTGAGATATTTAAGAATAAGCTCGCCCATTTCGCCGGCGCCGATAAGAAGGGCCTTTTTATCGGACAAGTCACAGCAGAAATTTTCCTTGGCCAGCTCAACAGCTATGTAGGCTATTGAAAGCGGGTGTTGCGAGATGCCGGTGTTTGTCCTGACCTTTTTCGCCGTGTTGAAGGACTGATGGAAAAGCCTGTTCAATAAAATACCGCTGTTCTTATGAAGCACCGAATCACGGTAGGCCTGCTTTATCTGGCCCAGTATCTCGTTTTCCCCGATGACCATTGAATCAAGGGACGAGGCCACGGTCAGGAGGTGAAGGACTACATCGCGTGAATACTTTTTGTATACATACGGTGAATAAATATCGCGGGAAAGGCCGGTGAATTCAACAAGCAAATCCATCAGCTTTTCAATTGCGCGGTGGACTTCCCTCGCGGTAAAATAAATCTCGACCCTGTTGCAGGTTGCCAGGTACACGATTTCATCGATGCCGCATTTTCGTGCGCGTTCGTGAAAGCGCTTCAGGACGAATTCGTCGAAAGTGAATTTTTCACGTATTTCGAGCGGGGCCGTTTTATGGCTCAGGCCCAGCAATATGATCTCTGATACTTCGTCTCTTTTATTCATTCCGTGTCCCTGCCTCGAGGGTATGATGCATCAATGCCGCCGCAAACGCACGAATCCTGGTCAAACCAGTACTGCATCCAGCGATTCCGCAGCCGCTGCAGCCGTAGTTTCGATGTCCTGATCGGTATGCGCCGTTGACATGAATCCGACTTCGTATCCGGACGGAGAAAGATATATGCCCCGCCTGAGCATTTCTCCATGGAACCGGGCAAACAGGCCCATGTCGCACTTTTTAATATCCTCAAGCGTATCGACCGATGTTCCAGCAGTGAAATTGAATGCGAATATTGATTCCAATCTTGAAAAAAGCACTCTGCCTCTGTGCTTGTCGAGGACCGGTAAAAGCGTACGGCTCAGCTTCTCAGTCTTTTCTTTCAAAATTGTATATGCATTTAATTTATGCATTTGTTTCAAGGTCTGGATCCCGGCTGCCATGGCAAGAGGATTGCCGGAAAGCGTACCTGCCTGGTACACCGCACCAAGCGGTGAAACGTTCTTCATTATTTTCTTCGACGCTCCGTATGCACCGACCGGAAGGCCGCCGCCGATGATTTTACCCATGGTCGTGATGTCAGCATTGATGTTGTAGTATTCCTGGGCGCCACCGGGGGCGAGACGGAACCCGGTAATGACCTCGTCAAAGATCAGTAAAATACCGTAACGGTCGCACAGGTCCCGAACGCGGTGAAGGAAATCGGGATGCGGCTGTATCAGGCCATAGTTGCACGGCACCGGCTCCATGATGATGGCCGCGATTGAGTCATGATCGCGTGAGAAAACTTTTTCGATAGCCAGGATATCATTGAACGGCACTACAATCGTGTCCTGCGCCGCGCTCCCGGTAACGCCGGCCGAATCAGGCGTTCCGAATGTCGCGAGCCCTGAGCCCGCGGCCACGAGGAGCTGGTCGACATGACCGTGATAGCAGCCGTCGCATTTTACGATCTTGTCACGCTTCCTGACCCCCCTCGCAAGCCGGATGGCGCTCATCACCGCTTCCGTGCCAGAATTGACAAAGCGGACCATGTCAATGGACTTGAACCTCTTCTTTATAAGCTGGGCAAGCTGTACCTCGTACCTGTTCGAAGTTCCGAAGCTGGTACCCAGGCGCGCCGTCCGCCGAATCGCATTTATGACCGACCGTTCAGCATGGCCGAGGACCAGCGGCCCCCAGGACATGCAGTAATCTATGAATTCGTTGCCGTCCTCATCCGTTATATGCGATCCGCTTCCTTCCCTGATGTATAGAGGATCGCCGCCTACCGCCCTGAATGCCCGCACCGGCGAACTCACGCCGCCCGGCATAAGTTTTAATGCTTTCTGATAGAGCGTGTGTGACCTGTCCGTTTTCATAAAAACCAACCGTTCCTGAATATGTCCCTGGTGTGGTAGGAAATGACCGTGTCGGCTCCCGCCCTGAAGATCGACGTAATTATTTCCCTGGTAAGTCGCTCTTCGTCTCCGTATCCCAGCTTCCCCATCGCCTTGACCATCGAATACTCTCCGCTGACATTGTACGCACAGAGGGGAAGATCAATGATTTCCCTGACGCGGCGTATGATGTCCAGATACGAGAGCGCCGGTTTAACCATCACAATATCGGCGCCTTCTTCAACGTCGAGGAGCACCTCCCGCTCGGCCTCGCGGGCGTTGCGACAATCCATCTGGTAAGTGCTCCTGTCTCCAAACTGGGGCGCGCTCCCGGCCGCTTCCCGGAAAGGTCCGTAGAATGCTGATGAGTACTTGGCGGAATACGCTAGTATCGGCATATCGTCAAAGCCGGCCGCGTCTAACGCATGGCGGATCGCCAGAACGCGGCCGTCCATCATGTCGGAAGGCGCAATCATGTCAGAGCCGGATTCGGCGTGAGAGAGGGCCGTTCGGGCAAGCAGCTCAAGGGTTGGATCGTTGAGTATGTTCCCCCCGTCAACCATCCCGCAATGGCCGTGGCTGGTATACTCGCACAAACAGACATCGGTAATCACGAGCAGGCCGGGGAATTGCTTCTTGATTTCACGGAGTGCCTTCTGGACAACACCATTGCGGTCGTACGCGCCACTTCCGTTCTCGTCTTTCCTTTCGGGAATGCCGAAAAGCAATATCTTGTCTATGCCGTTTTTATAATCAGACTCGATTTCCTTTAAAGCATTGTCGATTGATGATCTGTTAATGCCCGGCATGGAGGTAATGGGTTCTCTAAGGCCTTTGCCTTCGAGAATAAAGTGAGGCATGATCAGCTTGTTGCGATCAACGATCGTTTCCGCTGCTATATCACGTATCAGCTTCGATGCCCTGTTTCTGCGAGGCCTTTGGTGGTTCAGCATATTGATACATTCCCATCCATAATATTGTGGTAATATCAATAAAACCTTGAAAATTTAGCAACAATTTATTTTCGGATACACCCCGTGCTCTGATGGATACACCGCATTGAGCGATAAAGCGGGGATCTCGTTTCAACGAAAGAATTAGTTATACAACAACATTAAATATTTGTCAATATTTTAGTTAAAATACTTGATTTGTCGGTCAGTTTACTGTTTTTCGGAACTAGAAGTGAAATATACGGCATGGTCATTCTTATCAGGAACAACTACAGATGAAAAGAATCTTTATCGGAACGCGAGGCAGCAAGCTCGCCATTGTCCAGAGCGAAAGCGTGATGGAGCAACTGCGTACCATGCATCCCGATCATGAATTCGAGATTGTGCCGATAAAAACCACCGGAGATAAAATTCTCGACGCGCCGCTATCGAAAATCGGCGACAAGGGTTTATTCACGAAAGAGATAGAAAAAGAGCTCCTCCAGGGGAATATCCAGATAGCCGTTCATTCCATGAAAGACATGCCGACCTTATTGCCGCAGGGGCTTATTATCGGGGCCGTTACCAGGCGCCTCGATCCGCGTGACGTTTTCATCTCCCGCGATGACAGACCTCGCACGGGCATCAGGGAAGCCCGTGCCGTGGCCACCGGAAGCCTCAGGCGGAGATCGCAGCTTCTTGCATTTAATCCCGGTCTCGACATTGTTGAAATCCGGGGCAACGTGCAATCAAGGTTGAAAAAAATGCAGGATAGCCCCGGTATTGACGGCATCATTCTTGCTTATGCCGGGCTCGCACGGCTCGGGATGCTGGACATAGTGAGCGAGGTGATAGCCGAAGACATCATTATCCCGGCGGTCGGCCAGGCATCCCTCGCAATTCAGATACGGGAGGATGACCAGCTCGCCCGCTCGCTTGTCGCTCCACTTGATGACACGAAAAGCAGGATAGCCATTGAATGCGAGCGCGCTTTCCTGAAAGAGCTGGGCGGCGGTTGCCAGGTCCCAATTGCTGGCATGGCAAATATCGATGGAGAAACCGTTACTCTTCGTGGAATGGCCGGAAGCCTTGACGGAAAAACCGTGTATCGGGGAATGCATTCAGGAAATGTATCATCCCATACAGACATTGCGCGCATTCTGGCAGCACGCCTCCTTGACGAGGGGGCAAAAATTATCCTTGATGAAATTTACGGCATGTAGCCTGAAATGGTCATCCCAAGCGGGGGCAATCGATGAATAAAGGAAAAGCATATCTTGTAGGTGCCGGGCCCGGTGATCCGGGGCTCCTGACGGTGCGTGCAGCGCAGCTCCTCCACCTGTGTGATGTGTTGATCTACGATAATCTTGTTAACGAGACAATCGTCAGCAACCTTACACCTCCACATTGCGAGAAAATATATGTGGGTAAAAGCGGAGCGGCGCACACAATGGAACAGGAGGAGATAAACAAGCTCATCGTGGACAGAACGAAAGCCGGCAACCTCGTGGTGCGGCTGAAAGGCGGGGATCCATACATATTCGGCCGGGGCGGAGAGGAAGCGCTCTATTGCGCCGAAAACGGCGTCGAGTTCGAAGTCGTGAACGGGATTTCCTCTGCATATGCCGTGCCTGCGTACGCGGGCATTCCCGTCACAAATCGCGGCTACAGCTCATCTGTCGCTTTCATCACAGGGCACGAAGACCCGACAAAGCTTGAGAGCGACATCAACTGGGAAAAGCTTTCTACCGGTGTTCAGACACTTGTGTTTCTCATGGGAGTAAAGAATCTGCCGTTCATCGCTAAAAAGCTCATGGAGAACGGGCTCGATCCCTCCACCCCCGCAGCTGTCATTGAAAACGGCTGCCAGCCTTCGCAGCGGACAGTTTGCGGCACATTGTCAGATATAGCAGACAAAGTCAGGGATGAGGGGATCAGGCCCCCGTCGATAAGTATCATCGGCAAAGTCGTCGATCTCCGCGATCGTTTAAACTGGTACGAATCGCGACCGCTTTTCGGTAAAACAATTGTTGTGACCCGTTCCCGGGACCAGGCTTCATGGCTTACCAGCCGTTTGACCGCGTTGGGCGCTGCTGTTATTGAAACCCCCGCGATCAGGATCGAGCCCATATCCGATCAGACAGAAATAAACCGGTGCATCGGGAAGATTTCAGAGTACGACTGGATCATCTTCACCTCGGTCAACGGCGTCGATCATTTTTTCGCCGCTCTCTCGGCGAACGGTCTTGATTCGCGCTCGCTTGCAAATGCAAAAATATGCGTCATAGGCCCGGCCACCGGAGATAGACTGATAGCACACGGCATACGACCTGACCTGCTCCCGGGTCGCTTCATCAGCTCTGCAGTTATTGAAGAGCTCATTAAACGAAATGAGGTAAAAGGGAAATCGTTCCTCCTTCCACGTGCAGATATTGCTCCCAGGGAGCTAAGGGACCTTCTTCTTGAAAATAACGCAGAGCTGGTTGACGATATTTCCGTGTATCGCACCGTCCAGGTCAACTCCGATGAATTGCAATCAGCAAAAGATGCGATTGCCGGTACAAAGATTGACCTTGTTACATTTACCAGCTCTTCAACGGCAAGGAATTTTTTTAATATTGCGGTAAAAACGGGGATTACCAGTATAAAGGATTTTACCTGCGCGGCAATCGGCCCCATAACTGCGAAAACTGCAGAAGAGCTTGGTTTTACGGTCAGCATTTCTGCGGTTGAGCACACCATTGACGGCCTTGTTAGCGCAATATTGACATATTATCGCACATGATGTGATGCATGATTCAGGGATCCCCGCAATGACCAGTCAGAAGTCGGCAGTCTTATTACTCAATATATAATGAGTTCATCCCGGTTAATTACTTCTTCGTAAAAGTGAGCACCGAGGATCTTTTTAATCTCCGGGCTTTTCTTGCCCATTATCAGCTTCAATTCCTTGCTGCTGTAATTGGCGATGCCCTTCCCCACCCTGCTCCCGTCATGAGCGGTCACTTCTATAACATCACCCATTTCAAAGGACCCATCGATGCCGGTAATGCCGGTTGCCAGGAGGGACTTCTTTCCCACCCTGATCGCGTTGACGGCGCCCTGGTCCAGTTTGACCGAACCGGCTGTTTTCCGCAATACCAGCCAGCGTTTTTTACCGGTCAGGGGCTTGTTCTTTCCAACGAAAATCGTTCCGATCTTCTCACCGTCAAGAATACGGTTCAGGATGTTTTTTGTCCTGGCATTCGCAATTACCATTTTCTCTCCAAACCGTATGATAATCTCGGCGGCCCGGATTTTGGAGAGCATGCCCCCGGTTCCAACCTCGGAACCGGACCCGCCGGCTCGTTCGATTATTTTATCCGTGATGTGATAAATTTCCTCGACCGGCTCAGGATCGTCGAGATTCATGTAAAAGCCGTCAACATCCGAGAGAAGTATAAGGAGATCGGCATTTATAAGGCTTGTAACATGGGCTGAAAGCATGTCGTTGTCGCCGAACTTTATTTCCGTGACGGCGACTGAATCGTTCTCATTGACGATCGGTACGATCCCCAGGTCAAGCAATGCCTCTAGCGTGTGGCGGGCGTTATTAAAACGTGTCCTGTGCCTAACGTCGTCTTCCGTGAGAAGTATCTGGCCCACCTTGAGTCCTTTTCTGTTGAACTTGTTCCGGTATTCGTTCATGAGAATGGTCTGGCCGACAGCCGCGCAGGCCTGCTTCTCGGGTATAGTAAGGCACTTTACGCTTTTCCCGAGCCTGCCGGAACCGGCGGATATGGCCCCGGAGGTCACCAGGACTACCTGAAAGCCTCGAACTACCAGCCGCGCGACATCCGAAACGATTGCCGATATTTTTCTGGGTGAAATAACTCCTTTCTCGGTTACCGAAGACGAGCCGACCTTGACGACTATACGCTTGACGTTTTTGATCAGGTTTTTACGAGGCACGGTCATTCTCCATGAGCTTGTCAAGTATTGCTATGAGCCGGTTCATGTGCTCCCCCGTCGCGGCCGATATTGCAAGAAGGTTCTGTTCGTCCAGCGTGCGGGTCTTTTCCCTTACAGTATCGTCATCGACAAGATCAATTTTATTAAGAAGCACATAATACGGCTTTCCCGTCAATTCTGGATTGTACGTATTAAGCTCTGATTTTAGCAGCGTCAGGGTATACGGCAAATCATCGCCTGTTATATCCAGTATAAAGAGAATGGCCTTCACTCTCTCAATATGCTGTAGAAATGATAGCCCGAGGCCAAGCCCGCGGTGCGCACCTTCTATAATCCCCGGGATGTCGGCAATCTTGTAGATGGTACCCCCATTGTTCTGGAAAACCCCCAGGTTGGGTATCAGCGTTGTAAAAGGATAATCTGCTATCTTCGGGCGCGCGTTTGTTATTTTCGACAGCAGTGTTGATTTCCCGGCATTTGGAAGTCCCACTAGTCCGATATCGGCAATGAGCTTTAAATTGAGGATCAAGCGTTTCTCCTCACCGGGCATCCCCGGTTGGGAAAATCGCGGTGTCTGGAAAGTAGATGATTTAAAGAACGCGTTCCCCTTCCCGCCTATACCGCCCGATGCTGCCAGAAACAGCGCCCCGTCCTCGATCAGATCTGCAAGCACCACATCCGAATCCGGGTCCAGAACCTGCGTGCCGGCTGGTACCCGTATGGTAAGATCGTCGCCGTCTTTACCGTGACGGTTGTTGCTCATACCCGCAGTGCCGTTTTCCGCACGGTACTGCCGGTCCTTGAACAGGTGCGACAGGTTGTGGAGCATGCTGTCGGCCTTAAGATACACATCGCCGCCCCTGCCCCCATCACCGCCGTCAGGACCGCCCTTGGCTATGAATTTCTCACGGTGAAACGAAACCGAACCGGCGCCTCCATTTCCCGCCTTGATACGTATGCTCGTCGTGTCAGTAAATTTCGGCATGCTCAGCCCTCACGCAAGCCGCGGTTAATCAGCTCGGGAGACGAAGCTGTAGTATTTAATAGTGCTTTCATGACCAATTGCCGGGTCCGATATAAACACAAATCGCGTATCATGAAGATACGCGATTTATCGTTCAACATTCGGTTGAGCGTTGCTTAAGCGGACGGATATACGGAGACTTTCTTCCTTTTTTTGTCGAGCATCTCGAACTTAACGACTCCGTCAATAAGGGCATAGAGCGTATGGTCACGACCGCAGCCGACATTGTTGCCCGGGTGGATCTTGGTGCCACGCTGGCGCACGATGATCGTTCCGCCCCTGATGACCTGGCCCGCGTAACGT
>Ga0116149_1003079_pt1 | contig 17560 bp, 14 predicted proteins | sample AD_UKC057_MetaG_FD_89787 | JGI IMG/M metagenome (GOLD analysis project Ga0116149, IMG submission 89787) | Active sludge microbial communities of municipal wastewater-treating anaerobic digesters from USA - AD_UKC057_MetaG | ecosystem: Engineered > Bioreactor > Anaerobic > Digestate | place: USA... | reverse complement strand
GGCAATGAATCAAGCTTATGCTCAGATACTTATTAAAAATGGAATACGATATGATTGTACAATTAATCCCGGAATTGTGATTCCTCCCTCATCTTCCATATTTTCAGAAAATTCATGCGACTATACTAAGTTTAAACATGAAGTTATTGATCTCGGAGAGTACTACTGTCTAGATAAATCAAAATTATATGAAATACCCTATACAGTACTTGTGAACCATAAATTACAAAATAATAAAACAATCCCTCATTTCGTAAAAAAACGATTGTTTCCGATTCGGTATTTACGTCCAGATGGTACAAACCTGAAATCATTATTATACATTGTTAAAAAAGCAAAAAGAGAGAAATGGCCATATCTTCAGTTTATGCTTCACTCATCCGAGCTTATGCCAGGATGTAATCCTACTTTTAAAACACCTGATTCTATTGAGAAGCTATACAAAGATCTAGAAATATTATTTAGAGTGGCCAGCAAATCGTTTTCTGGGCAGACACTCACTGAATTTATGAAATACAGAACCTCAGTATGAAATCCATAAAAAAACTTCGCCGAAAACTTCAAAAGCTCCTCTTCCATGAGCAATGGTCGCTGCTTGTCTGCGATGCGGAAGGGAACATACTGAAGCATATTGCTCCGCCTGAAGATCGTATCTGGGCAGACCCCTTCCCTATTGAATACGATGGGCGATATTTGATTTTTATTGAACAACAGTGTGCCGGAAGCAACGGTACGCTCGGATATGTCGAATTGTTCGACGATCTTTCAGTTTCGGATTTCAAGCCGATTCTGGAAAAACCATATCACCTTTCCTGGCCGAATGTGTTTAATCATGGCGGAGTCTGGTATCTTATTCCAGAATCGAACGAACATGGGAAGGTCGATCTTTACCGCGCTGCGGAGTTTCCGGACAAGTGGGAGTTTGACCGGACACTTTTGGACAATGTAAGTGCGGTTGATACAATGCTTCTTGAGCATAACGGCCTGTTCTGGCTGTTCACCAGCATTTCCGGCTTGCTCTCCGACGGACAGGTTACGGGATTCAACAATTCGCTTTCCTTGTTTTATGCGCATTCGTTTCCGACTACCAGCTGGACAGCGCATGCGGGCAACCCTGTTGTGCACGACGCGTCGAATGCGCGGATGGCGGGACGGTTTCAATGGGCCGATGACGGTTCTCTTTTGCGCCCCGCGCAAAACTGTCTGATCGAGTATGGAAGAAGTGTCAGCGTGCAGAGAATCCTGGAGCTTTCAAATGACGTGTATCGTGAGGCTTCAGTGTATGCAGTTCTTCCTGAAAAATACCTTGATGCGGTGTGTACGCATACGCTGAATCGGTGCGGGAAGTATGTGATACGGGATATCAAGACAAGGAAGTTCAGGCTGTGGTGATTATCGGGCTTTTCCTTAATAAGGAAATCAGGACGGGAGCGAACCGCCGGTATCTTGAATTGATGGAGGCGCTGGCGAGGCGCGGAAACCGGGTGTTCGTTGCGATGAACTCCCTGCTCGAGTACCAGCCGGAGTCGTTTGTTCGGGTCGAGATTTGCATTCCGTATGTCCGCAAAGGTTTTCCTCCGGCGTCGTTTTTGTTTGCGCACAAGTCGCGCAGGATTGCCGCTCTGATTCGGGATGCAATGGCTGCCCGGGGCGCGGGGGATGTTGAGTGGATTCATATTCACGGGGATATGCATCTTGCGCTTGCGGTAAAACTAAAGAAGCTATTCGGCGCGAAGCTTTTTTTTGCCTACCGGTGTAACGATGTGCTGCGGGCGCACATTGTGCGTCGAAGCGGGATGCTGAAACCGGCAGAATATGTGCGATCCAGGGCATACGAGCCGGTGAATCGGTTTCGGGAAAAAGTGGTTGCGAAGCAGGCTAATCTGGTCTGTTTCCAGAACTCGGCGGACCGGGACGACTGGCTGATGCGCGTACGGTTTCCGCTTGAGAAGACTGTTCTGATTCCCGGGAATATTGGGCTGCCCCGCTGCCGCGATGAGTGGAAAAATGCAAACAGGGCGACGAGTCTGGATTCGCTTGTGTATGTCGGCGTTTTAAGCATTACAAAAGGGCTGTTCCAGGTTTTTTCTGTGCTGCATGAATTGCACTCAAGAGGGTTCAGGAACTTGACTCTTGCGGTGCTGGGAAAAACCGATAATGCGGATGAAGTCTTTCAGCTGGCAGAAAAACTCGGTATTGAGAAAGCTATAACTTGGGCGGGTTATACTGATCCATTTCCGTATTTGGCAACGGCGTCCATGATGATTTTCCCGTCGCTGTATGATGCGTTTCCGGATACAATTCTGGAGGCATTGCATACGGGTTGTCCGGTGATCGCTTCCCGCCGCGGAGGAATACCGGATATACTTGGAAATGAAGAACTGCTTTTTGAACCCGATGATATCGGCGGAATGGCAGATCTGATTGGACGGTGTAGTACAGACGAACGGGAATACCGGCGGATCAGGGCGGTGTGTGCGGAACGCGCTGAGCGCTTTCGCTTTGACTGGCCGGAACGCTGGGAACACGCGATGAAAGAGATACGGTAAAGGAACGGGGTATGGCACGAGATTTTGCAATACGCAATCCTGATAAGCTTCTGGAAAATATGGTGCTGATGCGGGATATGCTTGCCGAAAAAGGGGTCAGGTGTTTTCTGCATTATGGGACCTTGCTCGGCGCTGTTCGGGAGCATGGGTTTATTCCGCACGACGACGACGCTGATCTTGGGGTGTTCAGTGCGGACACTGATGCGATTTTAACGATGATACCGGCGCTGTACGATGCGGGGTTCAGTTTTCTGAGCCAGAGAGAAGGTCGGCTTTTGCAGTTTGTCCGCGACGGTGAACAGGTGGATTTGTTTGTGGCTGTTCCAAAATGGTCTATTGCCGGGAAGCGCTGGTGGATCGACGAGCGGGTTTCCATTCACGCAAGGCATCTTGACCGGCTGGATACTATTTCGTTTTTGGGACATGATTTTTTGATACCGACGAATCCGGAAGGCTTGATGCGTTTTTTGTATGGCAAGACCTGGAAAATTCCGATGGCCAATATACCGTCGAAAACAGGATTTTTTTGGAAAATTCAAAAAGTTCTGAGAAATCCGGGAAAAATGTTTTTTTATGTTTCCCGGTTTTTTAGAATGAAGAAAATAAAGGATGCAAGGACGCACTCATGAAAACTGTTTATCTTGGCATGACCGGAGACATCATTCATCCCGGAATAATCAACATCATCAATGAAGGTGCACAGCTTGGCGAACTGACGGTTGGGCTGCTTACCGATTCTGCAATTGCTCCGCACAAGCGGTTGCCCTACCTGACCTGGGAGCAGCGCAGGCAGGTTGTAGAGAACATCAAGGGCGTCGCACGGGTCGTTGCCCAGGAAGACTGGAGCTATGTGCCGAATCTTGAAGCGCTGAAACCCGATTATATTATCCACGGAGACGACTGGAAGTCCGGCCCTTTAAGCAGAATCAGGGAAGATGTGTTTGCCCTTATGAAAAAACAGGGCGGCGAGGTTGTCGAAATTCCGTACACCAAGGGCATCACGTCCACTGCGATGAACGAGACGCTCAAGTCCATCGGAACCACTCCGGAAATCAGGCTCAAGTCGCTGCGCCGGCTGATCAGCGCAAAGCCGGTTGTTCGTATAATGGAAGCGCATTCCGGACTTTCCGGTCTTATTATTGAAAACCTGGAAATATCCAGGGATGACGGGATTCATTCGTTCGACGGCATGTGGTCGTCGAGCCTGACGGATTCCACCTGCAAGGGAAAGCCCGATATCGAGGCGGTTGACCTTACTACACGTCTGCAGGATTTGACCAATATTCTTGAATGCACGACAAAACCCATCATTTACGACGGCGATACCGGGGGATTGACAGAGCATTTTGTGTTTACCGTACGGACTCTTGAACGCAACGGAATTTCTGCGGTGATTATAGAGGACAAGGTAGGCCTGAAAAAAAATTCGCTGTTCGGAACCGATGTCCAGCAGACGCTCGCTTCGATTCCCGAATTCTGCGAGAAAATCAGCGAAGGAAAGAAAGCCCAGGTAACGAAGGATTTTATGATCGTCGCGAGGCTGGAAAGTCTGATTGCGGGCTTCCCTGTTTCCGACGCGCTGGAGCGCGCGGGCGCATACGTCCGCGCGGGCGCAGACGGAGTGATGATTCACAGCAAGGAAAAATCGGGCGACGATATTAAGGAATTCTGCCAGAAGTTCAGGGCCGAATACCGGGATGTACCGATTATCCTGGTGCCGACAACCTATAATCAGTTTACCGAAACCGAGCTTCATGGCTGGGGCGCCAATATTGTTATCTATGCAAACCACATGCTCCGCGCTTCGTATCCTGCCATGGTACAGGTTGCGACCACGATTCTGGAGAATGAACGATCGAAAGAAGCAGATTCGCTGTGCATGCCGATCAAACAGATTCTGGAACTTATTCCCGGAACTAAATAGTACACGAAGGTACCCGATATGATTGAACCAAAACAGTTTTACGACGCCTTGCAGCGGCGAGGCACCGGCTTTTTTTCGGGGGTGCCCGATTCGCTTTTAAAAAACTTCTGTGCATACATTACCGACACAGCGTCCGAAGACTCGCATATTATTGCGGCGAACGAAGGTTCGGCCGTCGGTCTTGCCGCAGGATACCATCTTGCTACAGGAAAGACTCCGCTGGTATATATGCAGAACTCCGGCCTGGGTAATGCGGTAAATCCGCTGTTGTCGCTCATCGATCCCGATGTGTACTCCATTCCGCTTGTGCTTGTGATCGGCTGGCGCGGAGAACCCGGCATTCATGACGAACCGCAACATAAAAAGCAGGGAAAGGTCACCCTTCCCCTCCTCGATGCAATGGGCATCCCGTACGCCATTCTGTCCGACAATCCCGACGAGCTCGAATCTCAGGTGGAACGCGCCTTTGCCTCTATTTCTGCAAGCGCACTGCCGTATGCGTTTGTGGTGCGGAAAGATACCTTTGCTCCCTATACGCTGGTAAAAAATGACAAAGTCGACGCGGAGCTTTCCCGCGAAGAGGCGATAGAAATCGTCATGAAGGCGGCCGGCGAGCGCGAGATGTTCGTATCGACCACCGGTATGGCTTCACGCGAGCTCTACGAGCTGCGCGAAAAGAACGGCATGGGGCACGAGAAGGATTTTCTGACAGTCGGCTCCATGGGCCATGCTTCCCAAATTGCTTTATCGATTGCGCTGAACAAGCCGGAACGGCAGGTGACTTGCGTAGACGGCGACGGTGCATTTCTGATGCACATGGGTGCACTGGCTACGATCGGTACCCGCAAGCCGCGCAACTTCCGGCATATTGTACTCAACAACGGCGCCCACGATTCTGTAGGCGGACAGCCGACCGTTGCGCTTGGCATCGACATCCCTTCTATCGCTCGCGCCGCAGGGTACGCATCCTGCCGGACAGTGTCGTCCAAATCTGAACTGCAGGAAGCGCTTGCAGAAAGGTTGGACGGCCCGGTGCTGATCGAGGTTCGGACAAAAAAGGGAGCCCGGAAAGATCTTGGCAGGCCGAAAGAGTCTCCGGCAGAAAACAAGAATGCGTTTATGGAGTTCATCAAATGATACGACAGGCAGTCATAATGGCCGGCGGGCTCGGATCCCGGCTCAAGGGCAGAACGGAAGCAATGCCAAAAGGGTTTATCGAAATTGGCGGAAAGGCGATCGTCGAATGGTCGGTACAGAAGCTTTTTGCGGCGGGAGTCGAGGAAATAATTATTGGGACCGGGCATTGCAGCGAATGGTATGAACGGCTTGCAGAAAAGTACCAGTGCATCAAGCTCGCCCGCAACGACCGTTATGCCGAAACGGGGAGTATGGGCACACTCGCCTGCTGCGCCCCGCTGGTTCATGGAGATTTTCTCCTGCTTGAATCCGATCTGATTTACGATTCCATCGGTTTGTCCGTACTTGTCAACTCAGTTGAAACAAACGTTATTTTGGCCTCCGGTCCCACGAAATCAGGCGATGAAGTATACCTTCAGACTGATGACAACGGCTATTTGGTTCGCCATTCAAAAAATAGCTCAACGCTTACGCGCATAGACGGTGAACTCGTCGGCATTACGAAGCTTGCAAAAAAAACGCTCGATTCCTTGGTTGCCTATTGCCTGGACCATCAGAAAGATCAGCCGAAAATGGAATACGAAACTGCGATGTCCGCAGTGAGTTCCGCCTCGCCGGACGCCGCTTCGAAAATTCATGTCGAAAAAATAGAGCATTACGCCTGGCGGGAAATCGACGACGAAAGCCATCTTGAAATGGCTTCTTCAACCGTCTACCCGCTCATCGTTGAAAACGAAAAAGTCCGTTCGGTCAGGCGCGAAGTGCTTTTGAATCCCGGTCCTGCAACTACCACCGACAGCGTCAAGATGGCGCAGGTGTGCGCAGATATCTGCCCGCGCGAAAAAGAATTCGGCCAGGTAATGGAATGGGTCGCTTCTGAACTTTCGCTGATGGCCGGTGCACCCGGCAGAATAGAAACTGTCCTGTTCGGCGGTTCGGGAACTGCAGCCGACGAGGTGATGATCTCTTCCTGTATTCCCGACGGTGCAAAGCTTTTGATCGTCGACAACGGCGCATACGGCGCTCGGTTTGCGAAAATCGCGTCCGTGTATAAACTCGATTTTGAAGTGCATTCTTCAAGCGGCTACCTCCCGCTCGACGTTGCTGCAGTGCAAAAAAAACTGATCGACGGCGCGTTTACGCATTTTGCCATTGTGTATCACGAAACGACCACCGGCCTGCTCAATCCGGTTCCCGAACTGTGCCGTTTCTGCCATGCGCATGGAATCACCACCATCGTTGACGCGGTCAGCGCATTTGCAGCGATTACGATAGATATGGACCGCGACTGCATCGATTTTATGGCGTCAACTTCCAACAAGAATATTCAGGGCATGGCAGGGGTCGCCTTTGTATTCTGCCGGAAGGAAGCCCTGGAAAAAACGCGCCTCTATCCCATGCGTAACTACTATCTTAACCTGTGGGACCAGTACGAATACTTCCGCAAAACGAAGCAGACCCGCTTTACCCCTCCGGTACAGGCGCTGTACGCGCTCCGGCAGGCGATCATAGAAACCAAAATCGAAACGATTGAAGGCCGGTACGAACGGTACACAGCCTGCTGGAAAGAACTGGTGCAGACAGTCAAGAAACTGGGACTCGAAATGCTCGTTCCCGAAGCGCATCAGTCTCATCTGATTACGGCAATCGTCGAACCGTCGACACCGTCGTATTCCTTTGATGCCCTGCACGATCTCGCGCGCAAGCACCAGTTCACCATTTATCCGGGAAAGCTTTCGGACGCGAACACGTTCCGCATCGCGAATATCGGCGACATCAAGCCGGCAGAAATGAAACGGTTCTGCGGAGTGCTTGAGAAGTACCTGCACAGTATCCGCTGATGGCAAAACCGGAACACCCCATGCGTGTTGCGATCATCGTCAATTCGTTTCCGGAAATCTCGGAAAAATTTCTATTGAATGCAGCCATCGGGCTCATGAATGCAGGTGTCGACGTTACGGTCTTCGCAGCCCATCGGTCTCAGGATGCGCTGGCTCATCCCGAATATACAGCAAGCGGCCTTGATGCGCGTACCGTGTATCTGAACATCCCCCGTTCTATGAAACAGCGGCTGTTACAGGCTCCCGGAAAATTCTTTTCGCTGTTCGCTCAAAATGCCGGTGCGGCTCTGCGCGCGCTGGACATCGGAAGATACCGCGTATTTGCAAAAAATCTGAAGCTGCTCTGGTTCGGTTCTGCTTTCACCGGCAGATATTTCGATGTGGTCCACTGCCATTTCGGCATGAACGGACTCGCCGGCGCATATCTCAAGGCGTGTAGATTCTGCGGGTCGTTTCTGACAACCTTTCATGGCTCCGACATCAACACCTATCCGTCGCGCCATGGAGCAGACGTGTATCGCGAAGTGTACCGGACTGCAAATCTTGTAACCGTGAATACTGCATTTACCGGCGGCAAGGTTGCGGCGAACGGATGCTCTTCGGCTCTTATCAGGATTCATCCGGTCGGGCTGATTCCCGCCGATTACGCCGCGGTTGATCGAACCAATGTCCGTCCGCATTCGATTCTTACGGTAGGACGCCTTGTAGAAAAAAAGGGCCACGAATTTCTGCTCCGCGCAATGCCTTCTATTTTGGAACAATTTCCCGATACCGTCTGGCATATTGCCGGCGACGGCCATCTCCGCGAACCGCTTGAACGTCTGTCGCGCGAACTAGGCATTGAAGGCGCCGTGCGCTTTGAAGGGCTCTGCGATGCCGACAAAGTTCGATCGCTGTATTCGCAGTCGGCTGTCTTTGTACTCCCCAGTGTTACAGCTCCCGACGGCGACATGGAAGGTCAGGGGCTCGTGCTGCAGGAGGCGCAGTGTTGCGGCATTCCGGTGGTGTCGACCCTTCACAACGGAATTCCCGACGGTGTTCTGGACGGTGTTTCCGGTTTTCTTGTTCCGGAAAAGGATTCCCCAGCGCTCGCCAAAAAAATACTGTACCTGTTTACTCACGAAGCCGATGCGCGGAAAATGGGCGCCGAGGGCCGGAAGTTTGTCTGTTCCCGCTACGATACGGCAATTCTTGCGGCGGAAATGAAAACATGGTATCAAGAACTTACGGACCGAAGCAGTACATCCTGAAGCAGGGGCGACAGTCCCGCGCGCCAGGCTGGGCGCAGACACGGCTTCCCGAACTTCGATTCTCGATATGCGCAACACACAGTTGATTCGGCTGAAAGCCCGGCACACCCTGCGGTGTGCCGGGCTTTTTTTTATTCTTTACCGCCGATGCGTTTCCATAAATCGACCAGTTTTTTTGCGCTTTCGCTCCAGTCGTACCGGGTAATTTGCCTGTATCCTCTTTGCACAAGTTTGTCGCGAAAACAGTCGTTTTTCAGCACTTTTGCAATAGCTTCCGCGCATTCGCCGTAATCCCGGGGATCCTTTAAAAGCACAGCGGCGTCTCCGACAACTTCCGGTATGGCGAATATCGAGCTGGTGATTACCGGACATCCGCACGCCATTGCTTCTATATTCGGCATGCCGAAACCTTCGGCAAACGAAGGAAACAAAAAGACCGACGCGCGGTTCAAAAGTCTGACGGCTGTCTCCGTATCGATAAAGCCCGGGGCGACATACCGGTCCGCTATGCCTGCCTGTGCGGCAGCCGCACGAACTTCGTCGGAATCCCACCCCTTTCCGGCGCATACCAGAACGCAGTCATCTCCTGTTCTCCTGACATACTCTGCAAAGCCGTTTAAAATGCAGGCGGGATTTTTCCGCTTGGAATACCGGCTGATGTGGAGCACGAAAGGTGTATCGGGAACGGGCGGATCGTTCAGTCCAGGACAGGTATCTTCAAGTGTTCGGTAATCGCCGGAAAGCGCGTTGTAGGTCACCACAATCTTGTCAGCCGGTACCCGGTATACCTTGGCAAAATAGTGTTTGGACGTTTCCGACACTGTCGCTATGCCGTCCATAGCGCGCATGTATACCGGCTGTATTTTGGTGTCGTGAATGCGCTGCACAAGCGAATATCCTTCCGGATACAAAACTTCCTCGATACCGTGTACGGTGGCAGTTTTTTTTGCCGCAACGCCCCAGACGGGGGCATACACCGAAAGCGGAGCGTAATGGATAATATCGAAGCCCTGCCGAGCGACTACTCTGCTTGCCGCAAATGGATTGCGCGGAATTATCAGTTCGGGGGCGCGCTGATACACGGGGTTTTCGCTTTTTGTATAATGGACCAGCGTCAGATTAAGTGCAGGATCGTCAAGATCCAGAATATGTTTGACCATCTCGTCCAGGTGGTGTCCCGATCCGCTGGTCCAGTTGTCGAGCGGCTTGCTCATGATGGCTATTCGAAGCTGTTTGTCTGTACGAGGCATGACAAAAAGTATATAATAGCTTCATTCTATGTTCAATATTACCGTACTGACGCTCACCGACCGCATTGCCTGTTTTTACTCGCTTTCTCCCTTTTTGCGGAATACGGATACCCGGTACCGTTTCCGGTATACCGACGATCCCCGGTGGTGCCTTGCCCATGACCGGAACGAAATACTGATCATGATGCGGCAGTTTATCAAGCCGGATACAGTAGATACTGTCCTGCTCGAACAACTGCGCGCCAAGTACAAAATAATAGCCTTTTTCCACGATGACGCAGGCGGGGGCATCCCGCGGCTGGAAGTGCTTCCGTTTGTTGATCATTTTTATACCAAGGCGATTTTCCGCGACAGAAGCCTGTATAGCCGGCAACTGTACGGAAAGGAACTGTACTCCGACTATTATCATACAACGTACGGAGTGATTGATCCGGATGCCCGACCGCGGACAGTCTGTTCCGATCCGGCGGAAGTGGCCAAAATTAAGCTTTCCTGGAATATCGGGCTGGGCAATTATCCCAGAAACCAGATGCGCCAGCGTGCGGGAGTTGTCGTTTCGCGTCTTGCAGGAGTTGCTGCAGCACGATGTTTCTATTCCGCGGTGAGATTCGATCCCGAAGCCGCAGCAGCGCGAAACAAGGGTTTGTACCCCATACATGCGAGGTTCGGTCTCATTTCCCGTCCGTCGATAAACTGGCAAAGAAAAATGATTCTGGACAGGATTTTAGCCAATACGTCATTTCTTACGGGTATGGTTCCGCAAGGACAATTCAACCGTGAAACGGCACATTCGAAGATTGTGTTGAGCCCGTTTGGCTGGGGCGAACTCTGTCTGCGCGATTTTGAAGCGATTTATGCAGGTTCGCTTCTTTTGAAGCCCGATATGTCTCATCTGGAAACCTGGCCGGATATTTTTATTCCGGAGGAAACGTATGTGCCGTTCGACTGGGATGCTTCGGATCTTGAGCAAAAAGCTTCGTTCTATCTGGAAAACCATGACGCCCGGCTGAAGATTGTCAGGGCGGCGGGCGCAAAATACCGGGCGGATCTTGATTCGGCACAGGACCGGTTTTCGGCGATCATGAAGGAGATAACGCAATGAAATACGCATATCGGGATGTTCTTGGTTCGCTTACCCGGGAAAAGAAAAAGGGGGACGGAACACTGACCCGTTTTGTGTTCAGGCCTCTTTCATATCCGGTGTCCTGGCTCTTTCTGGCTGCCGGCTGGACTCCCAATGCTGTAACCGCGCTGGGTGGGGTCTGCTGCGCGCTTGCCTTTCTGTTTGCACTGACACCTGTCTATTTCTTGCATGTTGCCGCGGTGGTATTGTTTCTGGTATTTGCAGTTCTTGATTGCGCCGACGGGAACATGGCCCGCACGGTCGGGAAAAAAACGGTGTATGGCGGGTGGGCTGACGCAATCGGGGGATACTTCGCCTACGCTACGCAGATAGCGGCTCTCGGTTTTTCCTGCTGGTACTTCCCCTCCTCTTTTTTGCCCGGATCTGTGCGGGGCGCGCTCCCCTGGGGAGACGTCACATGGCTCATTGTCGCAGGCATCGCTTCATGTTCAAATATTCTGATGCGGTTGTTTTTTCAGTCAAAGAAGAATGCGGAATATGCGGCAGGTATTGTGCCGAAGCCCGGAAAGGAAAAACGATTCAGCGAAGAAATCGGAATCACCGGGTATTTGCCGGTTCTCTATCTGGCAGGTCTTCTGGCCGGTTTTCTGCCTGTGGTTCTGGTTGGATATGCGGCAGTGTATACCGGCGGATTTTTGGTTACTACGCTCAGACAGACGGTTCATATTGTTGGAGCCGAGACGCATGAGTGATGCACCGAAAAAACTGGTTATATCTGCAAATACCGCATGGAATCTTTTGTCCAGAACACGGCTGCTTTCGGCGTTGAAGAACGATGGCTGGGAGGTCACCGCCTGCGCAGCTCCCGACGAACATGCGATGCGCATTACGGAGTCTACAGGTATTCCGTTTATCGCCTTGCCGATGAAAAGCGACAGTACGAATGTCTTTCAGGACTTTTTGCTGTTTATGCGGTATCTGGGCTTGTATTCCCGAATCAAACCGCAGGCGGTGCTGCATATTAATAACAAGCCCAATATTTGGGGTACTCTGGCAGCTAATCTTTTGGGTATACCGTCCATCAGCAATATAACCGGTTTGGGAGTAGTAGCCGAAAAAAAAGGCGTCATAAAAAAGCTGGTATATGCGCTGTACAAGGTGGCGTTCAGATCCGGAAAAGCGTGGGTTTTTTTCCAGAATTCCGATGATTCGTTGTTTTTCCGGGAAAACGGGCTTGTCGCGGATATGTCTCGCACCCGGTTGCTGCCCGGTTCGGGAGTTGATCTGGCCAAATATGCCATAAACGATGCGTATTGCTACAAGGACAGCGGTGTTCCCCCTGTTTTTCTGTTCAGCGGCCGGCTGCTGATAACCAAGGGGATACGGGTGTACATTCAGGCAGCGCAACGTGTTGTACACTTGTACCCGGGAACACGTTTTATTATAATTGGCGAGCTCGAGAAAGATAATCCCGTATTTATACCGGACAGCGAACTTTCCCGGGCTGTAACTTCCGGTCTTGTGGAGTATTGTGGTAAGGTACAGGATGTGCGCTCATATCTTGAGGAAGCAGATTGCGTTGTGCTTCCTTCATGGTATCGCGAAGGCGTTCCGCGGGCATTGCTCGAAGCTGCCGCCTGCGGTAAGCCGCTGATTGCTGCAGACAGTCCGGGAACCAGAGAACCAGTGGAACACGGTGTAAACGGATACAGGGTGATTCCGGAGGATGTGTCGTCTCTGGTCGAAGCAATGCTGCACTTTATTACGCTGACAGACAAACAAAAAAAGGCCATGGGATGCGAATCTCGTTGTCTTGCAGAAAAAAGGTTCAGCGATTCGCTTGTACTGAAAGCGTATCTGGAAACCTTGGCAACATTCGGGGGATCAACATGACTATTACAGAGTATTTAGCCTGGTTCAAATCCCGGTATCGGAGGACAAGCTCTTTTTTGACAGCCTGCGCCTTTATTGTGTCCGATTTGTTTGCAATTATGCTCTGCATTGGAGCGGGCTTCTTTGTTGTCAACGCGGTAGATATTCATCTGATCAATTTTAAGTCGTTCGTAAACTATTGGACGTATCTCCCCTTTTTCTTTCTGATGTACAATATATTCAAGCTGTATCCCGGCATTTTGCTGGTTCCCAGCGAGCAGCTCAGGAGTTTTTTCCTTGCGAACGCCTTTATGTTCGGCGGCATTGCCCTCTCTATTGTTGTAGAGACAGAAGGGCGGAGCTATATAGCGATTGCGTTTATTGTAGCTTTCTTTTTTTCTGTTTTTGTGCTACCGCTTAGCAGAGTTTTTACCCGGAACTATATTTTTTCCCGGCAGCGATGGTGGGGAATTCCGGCTGTAGTCTATGGCGATTGCCGAACCATTCAAAAAATTATTGATAATCTTGTTGATAATACCAGAACCGGATATATTCCGGTTGCTATTGTCGACGTGCACAATACCGATATGGACTATTACCGCAATATTCCGATCCTGCATTCGATAGAGGAAAGCAAGCAGCTCAATTCGGTTTTGCATATCAAGATGGCTATTATTGTACCCGATGCCGAACCGAACCTTCAGTACCAGCGGTTGCTACTGACGACCTTATCCAACTTCCGGTACAATATCATAATTCCTAAAATGAGTTTTATGAATACCGTGTCGATGCACATACGCGATGTCAACGGTGTTCTTGCATTTGCGACTACGCATAATCTGACAAAGTTCTATAATCTGGCGGCCAAGCGCGCGCTCGATCTGATGCTGCTTTTGCTCGGTTCGATATTTGTGATTCCCTTGATGCTGATAATTTCCCTGCTGATCAAGATGTCGTCTCCCGGCCCGGTTTTCTATGGCCACGAACGAATCGGAAAAAACGGTAAAAAGATCAGGGTCTGGAAATTCCGTTCGATGGTCATTAATGCAGATAAAAAATTGGCAGACATCCTTGCTTCCGACCCTGCGCTGCGGAAGGAATGGGAACAATCCCATAAACTGAGGAAAGATCCACGTATTACTCCCATCGGCAGATTTTTGCGGAAGACCAGCCTGGATGAGCTTCCGCAACTTTTTAACATTCTGGTGAACGATATGAGCTTCATCGGTCCGAGGCCGGTTACTGCCGGCGAAATCGAAAAGTATGGTGATAATTTTGACTACATTTTTTCGGTAAAACCGGGACTTTCCGGAATGTGGCAGGTTTCAGGTCGATCCGATACAGATTATGCTGAACGCGTTACCTTCGATTCGTACTATATCCAGAACTGGACATTATGGCTCGACATTTGGCTCGTGATGCGGACAATAGGCGTTGTCCTGACCGGAAAAGGCGCTCGCTGATGAAGTTCTTCAGTCGTTGTGCCTTGATAGGTATGTTCCTGTGTGCTGTTCTTCCTGCTGCAGGCGATTCGAGGCTTGGCGCGGACAAGGCGGTACCGCATATATTCGCTTTTTTTGATACCCTGCCTCTGGTTCCCGGTACCGTCTACAGTCTGAATGAATCCGAAACCGAAAAGCTGATTAGTCTTGCTGCGGACATTCATATCAACGTGTTCGAGGTAATCGACTGCGCTTTTAGGTATCTGAATCCGGTGCAGTGCAGAGTTTCTATTGACGGAGAATTGCTTCGAAAACTGGAATCCAGATTCAATCTGGGCGGGTCCAGGGTTCTGGCGATTCTTGCGGTCGAAAAGATACGGTATTTTGAAACCGGGGCTGTCCTGAATAAGAATCAGAACGATCTGGACATCTTTCTTTCAGAACCGGCGGAAACCTATATAGAAATCGGGACTGCAAAATACGATACGCATTTTGGGTTCAGGAAAATGTCGCCGTTGCAATTTGAGGATGCATTCGGGATTACGGTAAAGAAGTTGCTGTTTTCCGCACCGTTTACCAGACTAAAACTCTTTGCACCCGGAAAGGGTGAAATCTATGTAAAAGGCGTTCCGCGTCCCAAACGCTGGAACCTCGATGTTATAACGTATATAGACTGATTGTGGAGCGCATTTTGACAAAAAAACTATGTATACTGTCCTGCATGGCAGTCGTATGTTCCTTTCTGATTTCCGCACAGGAAGTTGCTGGATATCAGATTACGGATGTGTCATATCAGATAGATGGTATCACCAGGGAGTATCCGCTGCGGCAGGCTGTCCCTGTAGATACAAATACAATTTTCCAGGATATGGCAGATCTGACCGAGTATATCGGAGATCTGATAAAGAGGCTCGAAAACCAGCGCGTTCTGGAATCAGTAGAAATTGTTACAGATTTCGGAGTACCCGGGCCGGATTTTTTGGTTCCGGTTTTACTCACCATTAAAACAGTCGATACCTGGAACATCATTGGACTTCCATATCCCAAATATGATTCTAACGACGGATTCCAGTTCAAGTTAAAGCTGAAGGACTATAACTTTCTTGGTTCGATGCATGTGATGAATGCCGACGTAATCTACGAGCTGGATACACAAGGCGAGTCACAGTTTGCGACAAATTTTGATTTTTCGATCCCCTTTTCTGTTGCCGGTTACGACATGAATCTGAAAAATGATTTTAATATGACAATCCCCATCGGCGAGGTACCCGAGTACACTTTTAAGATGGGCACCGACATCTCTATTCCGTTTTCAATTGCGTCGCTCGTTATTGGTTTGGATGAATCCTTGCATATCAACGACAGAAATTCGACAGAAATGTACTCCGATGATCCTGTTTATTTTGCGACAACCTTCCAGGGCTATATGCCTTTTGTGGTATACACGTTTGATTTTTTTGGCGATCTGATCTGGTCTCCGTATGCTTCGGTCACAATGAATCTTGATCCCGACGGAATAGATCATCCCGATCTGCGAGGGCCTGCCTATAGCTGGGGTCATTCCGTTTCAGTGGGGCGCGTCGACTGGTACGGTAATTTCAGACGGGGATTTTCATTCGATGTCGGCAACAGCTGGTCCTGGAACGGATATACCCGTGATCCTGTTGGCACTACGATAGACACAACAATTAAAGCGTATTACAGCGCTTACGATTTCTTCGGCGTATCGTCGAGAATCAAGGGATTTTATAATTTCAGAGAGGCGGTATCCGAAGACCGGGGATCTGTGTTGCGAGGGATTCTCGACGACCGTATAGAAACAGATACTGCAGTGTCGTTCAATATCGATTTTCCGGTAAAAATAATGCATGTGAATTTTCCGGAAATTACCGGCGTCAAATGGACCCGATTTGTCAGTTTCGACATGCATGCGTCTCCATTCCTGGATATTTCTCTGGTTCACGATCAAAAAACCGGCAGATATTTTAATCCAAAAGATGGGTGGTACGCTGCAGGTCTTGAAGTAATTGTTTTTCCCATGAAAATGCGCAGCATCTACGGGCGTATCAGTCTTGGCTTCGATATTGCCGAACTAATCTCCAATGATTTTAATTTTAGTGCGCGCGCAGTCCGGGACGGAGACGATATCAAAGAGCTGTTTATCGGTATCGGGCTGGAATACTAATCGCAGTTCAGGTATACAGGTACTCTATTCCGGTGTGATCGGCTATGATTTCAAAGAACCGTTCCGGTACGAACGGTTTGCTCATAAAGCCGCTTACTCCAGCCTCTAAAGCCTGTTCCTTGACTTTATCGGCTATGCTTGCAGTAAGCGCAATAACCGGAATGGACGGAGCAATCTCCTTAATTTCCCTGGTGGCTTCAAAGCCGTCTTTTTCCGGCATTATCAGGTCCATAAACACAATATCCGGTTGAAAGCTCTTGTATTTTTCAACTGCTTCGTTGCCGTCTGAAGCAATGCATACAGAAAAACCGGCCGGCGCAAGAAAGATCTCGAGCATTGCCAGATTGATATCTACGTCGTCAACGAGCAGAACCTTGCAGGGCTTGCTGATACCGGTTATAGAAGCATAATCGCTAACTGTAATCTTGTTCGTCTTTTCTGCCAGAATTGGTGTCGCCTTGAGGGTTATTCTGAAGTGCGAACCATTGTCGGGCGAAGACCGCACCAGAACTGCATCGCCGCCAAGCATTCGCGAAAAAACCCTGGCGACAGCAAGCCCCAATCCCGTTCCTGATAATTGTTCTACAGGCATAGTCGAATACGGTATGGAATTGAAGATATCGTTTTGATCCGTTGTGTCCATTCCGATTCCAGTATCTTCTATATCTACAGTCAAGAGACTGTTGTAAGATACCGTTACTGTTGCACCGCCCTTCCGGGTAAATTTGAACGAATTTGCCAGAATATTGGACAGAATGTGGTTTACCTTGTCTGTATCTGTTTCAATGGATTCCGGTATGTCTCCCTTAAATTCCAGTTCCAGCGAAAGCATTTTATTGGCATACAATTCCTTCCAGGCTGACAAATTTTCCTGAAAAAGTTTTCTGGTATTTGTGCGGGAAAGAACCGGTGTTGTCTGACCAGATTCATATTTTGTCAGTTCGAAAATATTGTTCAGCAAGTGCAGCAGGGTGTTTTCATTTTCTATAATAGTAGCAACATATTCCTTTGCGACCGGAGAAAGAT
>Ga0116149_1003073_pt1 | contig 17589 bp, 14 predicted proteins | sample AD_UKC057_MetaG_FD_89787 | JGI IMG/M metagenome (GOLD analysis project Ga0116149, IMG submission 89787) | Active sludge microbial communities of municipal wastewater-treating anaerobic digesters from USA - AD_UKC057_MetaG | ecosystem: Engineered > Bioreactor > Anaerobic > Digestate | place: USA... | reverse complement strand
TCCGCGCCGGGCTGGCCTGGTGGTATGAACGGTACGCCCCGAACGAGGCAACGCTCCGGGGCTTGCAGGCGGAAGCCCGGCAGGCCAAACGGGGATTGTGGCAGGACCTTTCTCCGATGCCGCCCTGGGAGTTCCGGAAGAACGGTTCCAGCGCCCGGAAAAGCGGGCAAGGGGCCGATACCCGGAATTCCGCCGGCATCGTCTACGTTACCCGAACGGGAAACCGCTACCACCGCAAGCAGTGTTCCATGTTGTCGCGGTCCGGCATCCCGGTGCCGCTGGAGGAGGCCCGTAAGCGGGGCTTAACACCCTGCGGCCATTGCCGGCCCTAGTCGATGGTCGTGAACGTGCCGCCACGGCCGGGAGGAGGTGGCGCGGTTTATTTCTGGACGGACGTTTCCGCGGAGGGGGAGGGTGCGCATACCGGAACGGCAGGTGATTTTTGGGCGCCGCCCTTTTCTAACATGAAGTCCAGGATGGCCCTGCCGTCCGCATAGGAGGTCTCATGGCCGCCCTCTTCGCGGAAAAGCAGGAGCGCCTCCCGTCCCGCGGCCTTCAGGGTTTCCGCCAGCCGCACGACGCTTTCGGACGGCACTACGTCATCCTTGCCACCGGCCGTTATGCCCACGGGCATGGTGAACCGTTCGGGAAAGAAGACGGCGCTTCGTTTCCGGTATTCGTCGGGAACCTCGTCCTTGCCGCCACCGAACGATTCGCGGATGGCCTCCTGAAACCGGTCATACGCCACCAGGTCCGCCGTGCCGTTCATGGACGCCGCGCCGTCGATTAGACCGGGATGGAGCGCCGTGAAGGTCAGGCACGCCGTGCCGCCCATGGACCCGCCGCACAGGAAAATCTTTCCGGCTCCATACCGCTGTTTTACCTCTTCGATAATCTGTATCAGGTCCGCCTCGGCCCGGGGCCCCATCCACGAGGTTTTCGCCCGGTAGTCCGGCGAGATGAAAATCATCCCGTAGTCGCGGGCGGCGTCGCGGGCCGCCCGGCACTCATCGCGCGGGTCATGGATAAACTGCCAGCGATCGGAGCCATGCCCGTGCAGGGCGATAAGCACATCGCGGGCCGGGGTATCTTTCAACGGCTCCGGTGCAAGGACGACATACCGCTGGGTGGTCCCGTCGCAGCGCGCGGTAAAGGTTACGTCCTCGATATGGTCCCCCGCGACCTCCGCCTTGCCGGATGCCCATGACGCGCCGGCCACGACCGCAGCCGCGCACAGTACCATGGCGATACCAAGTCGTTTCATGATGCCTCCTGAACCGCCCGATTACGGCGCTGCGTCCGGTTTAGGCGCTTCCCGGACCAGGGCGAGTGCGGCCGTCATATACTCTTCACCGACGGTTTCGCCCAGGCTGGTCTCGGAAATGTATTCGTAACGCTTGAAACTGTTGAAATCGTACTTGGTCAGCATGTACCCGAAGGCGTCGTTGGTCAGCCCGAGCAGGAAGGCGTGGGGCGTGGGCATGTTTCGTTTCAGGTAATACCCGATATTGGGCAACGCCTCGCCGGGAATGTTCAGCAGCTGCGCGGAGCCCAGGGTGACTACGTTGAGCCGCGTGGGCACGGCATTGACGTCGGGCATCGTTTCGGCCAGGGGTGAATTCAACAGCACCATCTGCATGAGCGGCGAACTGACCGTCAACCGGATGTCCCGTGCGGCGCAATGCAAGGAAGGAGCCGCCTGAACCGGCGCGCCGGACACGATACGCAGCGCCTCATCGGCGAGCAGTTCGCCGATGCGCACGCATTCCTCCCAGACCTCCATGTCGCCGTCGGGGCCGCGGTTGTCGGCGGTTACCATGCCGCCCTGGGCGCTGTTCATGAACAGCGCCATACCACCGGCTTTCGCTTCAATGCGGTCATAGAGCGGGCCGCAGAGGTCAGGGCTTATGATGCCTTTGTCGTCGCCGAGTACTTCGGGGTGAATCGCGTAATTAACCAGCGTGGCGATGACGCCGCCGTCCGGGGCCAGGGCCTGTATGACGCCACAGCGCGGATCGTACAATTGCGGGGCGTAATAGTTGTAGGCGATCTTGCCTTCCGCCTCGCCCACGGCGATTTTGAGCGTTGCGGGCCGCAGGTTTGTCAACGCCTCGTTTATGGCATCGGCCGCCTGCGCGCTGGCCCATTCCAGGTACTTCAGGTCGGCGTGATGTTCCAGGTTCTCATCCGGGAACCCGTAGGCATCGGGCGCGCTATGGGTGTGTGTGGCGCCGATAAGGATGTTTTCCGGGGGAATGGCGGGCACCAGGCGGCGCGTCTTGTCGCCCCAATACGCCGGCCAACCCAGGTTGTCGATGCTGACCAGGGCCACCCGCGTATCGCCCTGTTCGAATACCAGGGCGCGCGCCCACAGGTCGCCCCGCTTCTCCGTGGCCGGTGTCGGCGTGCCCACGCCTCCGGATACGGGCAGCAGCGGATCGGGGGTAATGACCCGTTTGGCTGCCGCCGCTTTGAATTCCTGGGCCGAGGCGGGGATACCGGGGAACAACAGGGAAGTGGTCATCAAAACAACGGATAGAATCAGATACATGGTGTCAAACTCCTTGAATGGGTAACGTTATTGAATGTAACAAATCGGGAATAGCCTTCCCCGCAAAAGATGAACATAGAACCCGTTTTTGCGGCTTACAGGACCTATATGATCGATAAGGCCTTGTCCTGCTGTCCGGAATACAGTTTGAGGGCAGTTATGCAACGCATACGGTGCAAGCATTTTTATGAAATCATCCGCCCGGTCACCGGGCGCGTGTTATGTACAGAACCAAGGCGCCGCAATACCCGGCGGCGGCCAGCAGGAGCACTGCCGTGAATCCGAAATGTATGGCGAGAACGATGGCCAGCACGGAGCCCAGCACTGTGGCGCCGCCGTTTACGCCCCACATCCAGGGCACGGCATCCCCGGAGTTTTCCGAGATCAGCTTCAGGCCGCTGGGAAAGGGCATGCCCATGAAGAAGCCCGCCGGTACCACCAGGACGACCGTCATGGCCTGCCGCATCCAGGACGGATATCCCAGCAGACTGCGGACCAGATGCGGGTAATACCAGGCGACGACCAGCAGGATGCCCGCCAGCAGGACCAGCGCCGCTTCGAGCGGGATGGACCATTTATCCCGGAGATAACTGCCGATGCCCGCGGACAGCAGCAACGCGGCGAGCACCCAGGCCAGGCTTCGTGCGGGCGAACCGAGCAAGAGGGAAAAACGCTGCATCAGGCATATTTCCACAAAGATGAAGGAGAACCCGAGCAGGCAGAAATAGACAAGCCAGCGGGTGAAGCCTGGTATCTTCGAACGGCCGCGAATCATAAGCGGCAAAAAGATGAATACAAAGAGCGCGGCCGATAACAAAATTAAAAGCAGCGTTAACATAAAGGACGGCCAGTGGCCGCGCACAAAATCCGGAAATCCTTTCTCATGAAGCACGGCCATGAGGTTCTTGAGTTTTTCATAATGAAAGAAGAAGGGGCTGTCATCGGAAACGGGACGGATATTGTAGTTGTACCGGTTGAAAAAGGCCTCCTGGGTCCCGGTGCGCCGCGCTTCGGCATAGGCGTTCAGATCTTTCTGGAACGGGCTGATCCGCTCCGGTTCCGGAAGCGGGTAATAATACGCCGCCCCGTGCCTGGCGGCGTCGTCTTTAAGCCGGGCGACTTCCGCGTCGGAAAAGGCTTTGGGACTGATCATGACGGCGGTCCAGAAATCGCGCGACGCGGACACCAGGTGTTGTTCCGGTTCGGCATATCCCTTTTCGTAAAGCGCCTCCAGCATGATGGCAAAGAGCCTGGGGGTTTCACCCGCGTAATCCCAGCGGGTGATGCACAACATCCCATCGGGTTTCAGGCGGTCCAGGTAATCCAGAATGGCATCCACCGTGTACAGGTAATTCTCCGACAGCATGTAGGCGCCCGAACTGAGCGCCGCGAAGGTGTCAATGGCATTGATCATGATGACGTCATACCGGGCGTCCGTGCTGCGGACAAAACTGCGCCCCTCGCTGTTGTACAGCGTGACGCCGGGACGAAAAAACAGGTTATTGTTGGCTTCCCGGTATTCGTTTTGTACAATCTGGCAGGTGGTCGGGTTGATTTCGACGGCGTCCACACGGTGTGCTCCGGCGCGCAGTGCATTCCACACATCCGCCCCGCCGCCCGAACCGATGACCAGCACCTCCTCAAAAGTCCGGTCCAGACTATAGGGGGTCCGGTGCGGGATAAGGGCTTCTTTTTCCGGGTCAAAGGGCGGGGGGGTATCGCCGGGATCCAGAACCATGCCGGTGCAGGCGGCGCCGTCAATAAAAATGCGTTTATGGCGCGGCTTTTCCGTGCCGACCACATCCGTGCGTGACAGGATGCTCCACCGGGACAGTTCCACCGTTTTGCCGCTGTCCGGGCCGAGGTCCTCATACAGGGCGAAAAACCCTTTGGTGCGGTCGGGCAGAATCTGCCGGTCAATGACCGTGCTATACCAGGCATGGGCAAGGATAAGCGCCAGGAGGCCGGCGAACGGAAGCAGCATGATTTTGCGTTTGCGCGCTTCGTGCAGGAACACGGGTATGGCAACCATGGCCGCCGTGAGCAGAATAAGATTGATGGCGCCCAGCGGACGAATCAGAAGGATGGCCAGGAAGCAGCCGATGGACGCTCCGGCCAGGTCGGCAAAATAAAGCACATGGATGCGCCGGGCATTTTCGCGGTAGAGAACCCCGAGCATCCACCCCACGAAAAAATAGGGCATAATGGCGGAGGCATAAGTCACCAGCAGGCGCAAAAGATGCTTCTGGCTTAAAAATACATGGCCCAACGAGGTGCCCCATTGGGGCACCCATAATCCAGAAAAAATGGTGGTGAGGACGAACAACGCCGCAGCAACCGGAAAGGTGAGCTTGCGCGCAATCCAGGTGTCCTTCCCGAAGGCCAGCCAGGTCCCGCTGATGCCAAATCCCAGCAGTGCCATGGAGATGATTAAATAAACCACGTGGTTCCAGAACACCACGGCATAAATGCGGGTTTGGATAATTTGCAGCAGTAACGTGGCACAGGCAACGCAAAAGACGGTTACCAAGGGAAAAAGGATGTTCTTATTCTTGTCAGTATCCATGGCAAACCTTGCTGTTGTTTTCACCTAACGGCGTAAATGTTGTTTCTTGCATCGCGGTGTACAAATAGCGACGCTAAGACACTACGCTTCGTCCGGGACTTCGCCCGGAAGAAGAGGCGCCTTTGGCGCAACGATCAGAACTCATACTAAATTGTCAGCGAAATCGGCTCCGGCGCCTATAAGTCGCACGTGGTGGAGAGATAATAACAAACCAGTCGCTTTTTCCCAAAGCCTCCGGGTACGGGCCCGCCGAAAAAAGAGGGTATGCGTGCCCATTGGGTTTTTGTGCGATCCGCGTGCCCGACAGCGCTTTTATGCAGAAAAGAGACTTGGCGGGTCCCCGTCTTTGCGTTATTCCGGTTTGCGCGACCCCTTATTCCGGCCGTACAGGAGGCCGTTCAGCAGCAGGGCGATCCAGCCGATGGGAATCCAGAGCCAGAAGGTGAGGATACGAAAGGCGGCCACGGCGATGACGAGATGTTCCGGGGGCGTGGACAGCCAGTACATCATGCCGCCGATATAGCTTTCGGTTATGCCCAGGCCGCCGGGCAGGCCGCTGACCACGCCGATGAACAAATTCGAGGTCATAATCATGATGGCGTGATGAATCTGAAGCGCCTCGTTCACGCCCCGGAAAATCAGGAACAGGATACAGCCGTTAATGAACCAGCCGATTCCCGTGACCATGCATAGTACCAGCGTGGACGGCCTGCGCAGGTAGCCTTCCGGAAGCTGAACGGACAGTCCCCGTATCCAACGGAACAGGAAGCCCAACACGAAAAGCGCCATGGCCGTCAGCACCAGGGGTACCGCAAAGGACAGTGCGAAAAGCCACGGCCATAAAAAGGCGCCGCAGAAAACGGCCACCGACGTGATCATGATGAAGGCCAGCAGTGTGATTTCCGCTTTCGTGGCCGTGGCCAGGGACACGCCGTACAGGCGGGACAGTTCGGTGGCGCGGAAAAAGCGGCCCAGCTGGACCGGCATGAAATGACCGGCATACCCGCTGAGAAAGAGGAGAAGCCCCCGCACGGGGCCCAGCCGGATGCCGTGCTGGCGCAGGATGCCGTTCCATACCAGCCCGTCCGTAAAGACGTCCAGCGAGGCCAGCATAAACCCAGCCAGCAGCAGGCGGCGGCGGGTGAGCCAGAAGGCCGCGACATCCTGCCAGTCATGGGTGACCAGCACATAAATGCCGTAACCGGTCAACGCCGCGAACACGGCCAGAACGACCAGCCGGATGCGGCCCGCCCAGCGGCCGTTCAGCAGAGACAACGGCGGACTGCAGTCTTTATTTTCGGAGGGGTCGTTTACATCCATCAGGGGAACACTCCACGGGAAAACCCTGATGCCATGGTACCATGCCGTGGCCGGCTATAAAAAATTCCGGTAGTCCGCCAGCCGCTCGAATTCGCACATGTCGCTCATGGCGGCGCTGGTGACGCTGATGCCGGATTCCACCACGGCGGCGATAGGGTTCAGGCCGCCCCGCACAATCATGCCGGCACGTCCTACGGTTACGGGAATGTCCAGCAGGGGCTGGTCGGGACTTCCCAGGGCGATGACGCCGCCCAGGCCGAGGGCCTCGGTCTTCTTGATTAGCCGTTTCACTTCCGGCAGCGCCACTGCGGGCACCTCGCGGAAACTGGCGCCCAGCACGCCGCTGCCGGATTTGGCCGCGCGCAGCACGGAGGTCATGCCGCTGCGGATGAATATTTCGAGCGGATCCAGCGACGAGCCGTCATAGTTGATGATTTCCGTAAAGCGCGTGGGCTGGGTGTTTTCAAGTTCCAGGAGGCCGCCAAAACGGGAGGTGGTGGTGATATTCGCCCGCAGCAGGATGCCGTTCAGGCTCACACTGCACACGGTGCCGACGGCCACTTTGCCTTGGGGCACCGAAAATCTTCCCAGGCGCGCGCCGCTTTCGGCCACGGCGACCAGTTTTCCCATACCCAGGCGCGATTGATAGACCTTTCCCATGACACGCATGGCGGCGCCGAATTCTCTGGCATCCACTGTGGATATGTTGAGGATAATCATGCCCCTCCGGGTTTCCAGGTCAAAACTCATCTGGTAGGACAGGGTGTCCACCTTGGCGGCGATAAAGCCCACCTTGTCCACCACCAGGGCGCGGTCCAATTCGGCGCGGCCTTCATCCGTGAGCCGACGGCCGCGCCGCCCCAGGTTGACGGTCCAGCCCAGGGCGTCCGTCTGGATAAGATAATTCCGCACGGCCCGCTCGCTGATGCGAATTCCGGCCATGGCCAGGTCGCGCGCAATGCGTTCGCTGCCCAGCCCGGATTCCGCCTGGCCGACCAGGCGCAGAATGGCAACGGCGCGTCGGCGTGTTTTGATGTCGAGTGAACTGATATCCATGGTAAATTTCCTGACTGACCGCCGCCTATTGTATCAGGAATGCGTTTCGGAATGGGTAAACTTTCCATCTCCCCGCCGCAACCTGTTCCGTGCAGCGCATATTGGGGGCACAAATCACGAAACCGGGCGGTTGCAGGTACCCGGTACGGAACGAGGAAGATGTGCCGCCCCTCTCCCGAAAAACAGGAAAATTTGTATTGCTTTTTAAATCACAGGTAAGGTATACTTTACTTTGGATGCACAGGCAGACAGGGCATCCGGGTGTAGAGAAGACGGATTGGCATGTACTTTTAGTTTATATCCCTATCAAACAGTCCTTTAAACACAAGAGAAGGAGTAACCAACGCTATGAGTAAACCCTTGTTTAGAAATGTGGCACTTTTAGTGTGCCTGTTTATGGCGGCTGCCGGAGTGGCGAATGCCTATTCCCCGGTGCCCGGTCCGGACTTTGCGGGGTGCACGGACAACCCCATGCCCTTTACCCCGCGGCCGGTCTGGACCTTCAATATGACCTATGAAACCGAGCTTAATAACCCGGTGACGTGGCCCGCGCCGGGAGGGTATGATTTCTGTGCCTATTCGGATATGATCTATTGCTCGCTGGCCGCGCTGGCCGGCATGCTGGAAGAGATTGCCGACTTCGCCAACCTGGTGCAGTGCCGGTACATGGATATTAACGGTCCGGTGAACATGGAAGCGGACATTCCCGTATCGCCCAACGGCATTCCGGATGCGCAGTATGAATTGGGGGTGCTGGCCTTTGTGCTCAACACGCCGGGAAATGCCTATCATGAAGCGGCAACAGCCTACTTTAAAGAAAACTTCATGTATATGCGGGAACTGGTACTGTATGCCCTGTATGTCAACAGCCTGAAATCGGACAATAAGGACCTGCGTCCCATTGTCGAAAATGTGATGGCCCCCCATCTGGTTTCCTCGCTGCTGTGCGTGCTGTCGGGTTTTGCCGTCCTGCGGGATGAAGAGACGAACCTCGCCCTGGACCAGCTGCTCCTGTTGCTGGAAGATATCGGTATCGCCCCGCCTCCGGGTGGCATTCAGGCCGTGACCAATGGCATTCCGGCATTGGGGCCCTTAGGGGATGCCGACGGCGATGGTGATAGTAACCGGGAAGAATACCTTTATTTTGTGGGAGAAATGGGATATGACGCGACGCAGTATGTCGGCGCTGTTTTTGACCCCAATCAGAAACTGCCGGTCTATGATCCACTGGTAGAACTTTCCGCCGCCTCCGGCCGGTACGCGGTAGGCGCCACGATCGCGTTGAGCGCCGAAATTTCCAATTACTATGACGAGCCGGAATATATCCGCTGGTACAAGGACGGGGTTTTGCTGGAAGGCAGCGCCCTTACGCTTGAAGTCCTGAACGCCCAGGTGGAAGATTCCGGTGTATACAGAATCGAGGTGGGCATTATGGTGGAGGATGGCGGCAAGGCGCTGGTTGCCGATACCATCGCGGACAGCATGACCATCACCGTCAGTGATGTCCCGGTTCCGGTTGCCGGCGTGTTCGGGCTGACGTTGCTGGCGTCCGCTTGCGCGCTGGCCGGTGTTGCCGGCATTCGCCGCCGCAAATAAGCTGGTTTGCCAAGTTTCGGGTGTGTGTGCGCGTTGTGCGCCCGCACACCCGTTTTGTCTTTACCGAGCCGGGCATGTTTTGCGTTACCGCTCGTGTTTATGCTATAGTAGGGTAACTTCTTTTCCTATTCCCGCGTGCCGCATGGATTCGGTGCGCAGGTATTTCCCGTGTATCAATCTTTCAAGGAGAGTCCTGCTTTGAAGAAAGGCATTCATCCCGCAAATTATCGTGATGTCGTGTTCATGGATGTCGGCGCGGACGTGAAATGGATTACGCGTTCCACCGTAGCGACGACCCGCACCATAGAATACGAAGGCAAGGAATATCCGTTGTTTACGCTGGACTTGTCCAGCCATTCCCATCCTTTCTTTACTGGCAAGCAGAAGTTTGTGGACAGTGAAGGCCGGGTGGAACGGTTCCAGAAAAAGTTCGGCGCAGCGAAAAGCAGCGAATAATTTCATATGGAAGCGCGTTTGCGCGAAAAGCTTGAGGCGCTGGCACTCGAACACCACAACCTTGCCGCCGCCATGGCGACGCCTGAAATCGCCATGGACCCCGCCGTGTATCGTAAATATGCGCAAAAATACGCGGACCTCTCGGACCTGATACAGTCTTTTGGCCTGTACAGGAGCGAGGAAGTCGGGCTGCATGAGGCGGAACGTATCCTGCGCACGGACAGTGACGCCGAGGTGCTGGAACTTGCCCAGGAAGAATACGAGCGGCTCAAGGAATCGCTCCGGGATCGGGAAGAGGAGTTAAAACTGCTGCTGGTGCCTGGAGACCCCCTCGACGAAAAGAATACCATTGTGGAGATTCGTGCCGGCACCGGCGGCGAAGAAGCCGGCCTGTTCGCCGCGGACCTGTTCCGCATGTATTCCCGTTTTGCGGAAGTGAAAGGCTGGAAGGTCGAGGTGATGAATTCCAACCCGACCGCCCTGGGCGGGTTCAAGGAAGTTTCGTTTCAGCTTTCCGGCGATCGGGTATATAGCCTGATGAAATGGGAAGGCGGGGTGCACCGCGTCCAGCGAGTGCCCGATACGGAAGCCCAGGGCCGCATCCACACATCAGCCGTTACCGTGGCCGTCCTGCCCGAAGCGGAAGAAGTGGATATTCATATCGATCCCAACGACCTGATCATCGACGTGTACCGTTCGAGCGGTCCCGGCGGCCAGAGCGTCAATACCACCGACTCGGCGGTGCGGATCACCCACAAACCCAGCGGCATGGTCGTCACCTGCCAGGATGAAAAATCGCAGCACAAGAACAAGGCCCAGGCGCTGCGTGTGCTGCGCGCCCGCCTGCTCGATGTGAAAATTCAGGAAGAGGCCGATGCCCGTTCCGAAACCCGGCGCAGCCAGGTGCGCTCCGGCGACCGCAGCGAGAAAATACGTACCTACAATTTCCCGGAAAACCGGGTTACCGACCACCGCATCCACCTTTCCCTCTATAAATTGCGCGAAGTCCTGGAAGGCGACCTGCACGACCTATTCGACGCTTTGAATGTGGCGGACCGTGCCGCGCGCCTTGCCTCGCAGGAGTGAGCCATGGCCGCCACGGTCGCGGAGGTCCTGTCGCAAGGCGCCGCCCTGCTCGCGCCCATCTCGGAAACCCCCCGGCTCGATGCCGAGCTGCTCCTTGCCCGTGCCATGAACCTGTCCCGCGCCTCCCTGCTTGCCCGCCTGCGCGAAGCCTCCTCCGGCCTGGACGCTTATGAGGCGCTGCTCGCGCGGCGCCTGAACTATGAACCCCTGGCGTACATTTTTGGCGTGTGGGAGTTTTTTGGATGCTCCGTGCTGGTGGCGCCGCCGCTCCTGACGCCCCGCCCGGAGACAGAACACCTGGTGGAGCGCGCCCTGAAATTTCTGGACGGGCTGCGGCCCCCGGCCGTGATTGTGGACGCCTGCTGCGGCACCGGGTGCGTGGGCGTAGCCATTGGCTGCAATGCGCCCGGGCATGCCTTGTATTTTACGGACATCCGCCGCGACGCCGTGGCACTGGCCTGCCGCAATGCCGCGCGCCATGGTGTGCCCGCCCGGGGCGTTCAGGGCAATCTCCTGTCCATGTTCGGCGCGCCCGTCGATCTCATCACGGCCAACCCGCCCTATGTCGCCGAGGACGAATGGCCGGGTCTGTCTCCGGTGATCACCCGTCACGAAGACCCAGGCGCCCTGCTCGCCGGAAAAGACGGCCTCGACTGCATCCGCCGCCTGGTGCCCGAGGCGATGCGCTGCCTTAGGCCCGGCGGCATGCTCGCCCTGGAAGTCGGAGAAATCCAGTTCGCGTCGGTGGCAGCCCTGTTTGAAGCACATGGCTTTGGTGTCATTACCTGCGACTTGGACCTGGCGGGGATGGAACGGATTATTTCAGGTATACGGGTTTCTTGATTTCAAAAAGACGGCGTCGGGCGGGATCGGCGCCAAGGCGCCCCGGGTAAACCCGGGGGCGCTTAGGGCCATTTCGCTGACAATTAATTATGAGTTCTGTTTGTTACCAAGAGGAGCGTTATGTTCTGGTTTAGTTCAAGAATCCAAAAACAACGCGTCATTCCGGTTTTTCGCGGTGGGAAAAGGACGTATATCGAAGAGGGTGCCAGACCGCGAAAAAAACCGGAATGACAGTGGTTAGCGTTGTTTGTAATGAAAGACGATGGTACATTTTTGTTGCGCCGCAGGCCCCTCTTTTTCCGGGCGCAGTCCCGGACTAAGCATAGGTCCTTTGAGTCCTTAGGTCCGATGGCGCATTCGTGTATAATTCGTTTATTCACAGGTAAGCATCATGATTCAAGATAATACAGACCCCTCCGTGGAAACCCTGCAGGTCACGGAGCTGTTCGCCAGCATTCAGGGCGAATCCACTTGGGTCGGCTGTCCCTGCGGTTTTGTGCGCCTCGCTGGGTGCAACCTGCGCTGCGCGTGGTGCGATACCACGTATTCCTACGGGCCGGGCGCGACCATGACGCTGCCGGAGATTGTGGAAAAACTGCGGGGGTGGGGCTTGCCCCTGGTGGAAATCACGGGTGGGGAACCGCTGCTGCAGCCCGCCACGCCCCGGCTGGCGTCCCTGTTCCTCGACGCGGGGCTTACCGTGCTCGTGGAGACCAATGGCTCCCTGCCGATTGACGTGCTGCCCGAAGGGGTGATTCGTATCATGGACATCAAATGTCCGGACAGCGGCATGCATGAAAACATGGACAGGCGCAACCTGGAGGTGTTGACCCCCCGGGATGAGGTAAAGTTTGTTCTGGCATCCCGGGCCGATTACACGTGGGCACTGGACCTGGCGCGGCAGCAGAATCTTGCTCAACGGTGCGGCGCGGTCCTGTTTTCGCCGGCGGCGGGCAGGCTTTCCCCGGCCACGCTGGCGGGGTGGATGCTGGAGGACTGTCCACCCGCGCGGTTGCAGCTGCCCCTGCACAAGTATATCTGGCCCGGACGCGATCGCGGCGTGTAACAGACCTGTTTTCCCCTTCCCGCGCGTGCTATACTACAATCCAGAATTTACTTATGTCCTTTGTGTCCTTTACGTCCTTTAGGTCCTTTAAGGCCTTGTATCAAAGGCTCTATCCCGGTACTTTAACCAGGAGTATTCAAATGCGCGCCTGGCAATGGCACAAGTCTGAATCTATGCGGTTGGTGGATTTACCCAAGCCCAAGGTGAAGTCCCATGAAGCGCTGGTGCGTATAGAAGCGGTGGGCGTGTGCGGTTCCGATATCCATTATTACCGGGAGGGCCGCATCGGAGAGAATGTCATCACGGAACCGCTTGTACTGGGGCATGAGTACGCCGGGATAGTGGAAGAGGTGGGCGGTGATGCCGACGGGACCCTGCTCGGAAAGCGGGTAGCTGTGGAACCGGGCATTCCCTGTTTCGCTTGTGAATGGTGCCGGACCGGCCACTACAATGTGTGCTCCAACCTGTTTTTCCCGGGCGGACCGGGCCATGACGGCGCGCTGTGCGACTACATGACTGTGGATGCGCGGCTCTGCTTCCCCGTCCCGGGATCCATGACCGCGGGATGCGCCGCCATGGTGGAACCGGTCGCGGTGGCGGTGCACACGGTGGAACTGGCCGCACTGCGTCCGGGCGATACCGTGGCCGTGTTCGGGCTGGGCGTTATCGGGCTGTTGGTTGCGCGCCTGGCCGCAGCCTGCGGCGCGGTACGCGTGCTGGGCGCGGACGTGCTCGATTACCGGGTGGCGGCGGCGGCACAGCAGGGGTTGAGCGCCGGATTCACGGCAAAGCCGGGAGGGCTCCAGGGGGACGGCGCCGCTGCCATCGCGTGGATTATGGAGCAGACCGGCGGGCGCGGGGTGGACGTGGCGATGGATTGCACCAACAGTTCCGACGGGCTTTCCCTGGCCTGCGCGGCTGCGAGGCCTGCGGGCCGGTGCGTGCTGACCGGTATCTCCGGTAAGGAACACGATTCGCTTCCTGTCAGCATTGCGCGCCGCCATGAACTCACGCTGCGCTGGTGCCGCCGGTTTCTGCACAACTACCCGGCCGCGCTGGCGCTGTTGGATTCCGGCGTGCTCGATGCGTCCGCGCTGATTACCCACGTGTTCCCCTTCGAAGAGGCTCCGGAAGCGTTCGCCTTAACCAGCGCCTGCGCCGACGGTGTGCTGAAAGCCTCCATTGAATGGTGATAGAATAAAACTTTATGCCCTGCTGTTTAGTCTTATAAAGGAGTTGAGTGGCGCCGGTTGTCCGGTAGTCAACACTGCCCATCGAGGAAAGCGAGAGGAAAAAGAATGAAGATCCTGAAACGAATTCTGCTCGGCCTGGTCGTTGTCATTGTGCTTGTGGTCGCTTTGTTTTTGGTTTGCGTCGGCCCGTGGCCCGTGTATACCCCGTCCAATTTCACCGAGGCGGAGTATTACAAGACGGCCGTGGCCGCGATTCGCGACAATGCAGCGCAAAGCGCCCTGGAAGATGCGCCCCGGCAATTGAAGGCGGGCTGGGCGGTGCGCATCATGACGCCCAACGTGGGCGTGCCCATGGGCGGGTACGGCGCGCGTCCCGACGGCAAGAAGTCCAAGGGCGTGCGTGATGAACTGAAGGCGCGGGCGATCGCCTTCAGCGACGGCGTGGATACGGTGGTGGTTCTGGGGGCCGACATGCTGATTATCCCGCCGAACATCGCCGCGATGACGGTGGAACAGGTTGCCGCGAAGACGCCTCTGACCTCCAACGATATTTATTTTTCCGCGACCCACACCCATTGCGGCCCCGGAGCGTTCGCCCCCGGACTGGCTTCCAAAATCAGCGGCGGCGCCTATGATCCCGCCGTGCCTCAATTCCTGTCGATGACATTTGCCGACGCCATTGTCGAGGCCTACAACGCCATGAAACCGGCACAGATGGCTTCGGGTGTCATTGACGCTGAAGCCTATATCCGGAACCGGACGCGACAGGCTCCTGTGGACAACAACCTGAATTACATGGTGGTGGAGCAGGAAGGCGGCCGGCGTTGCTACGTGGTTCGGTGGTCCGCCCATCCCACCATTTTTGGTACGCGAATGATGGAATTTTCCGCCGAGTTTCCCGGCGAAATGATGCGCTATGTGGAGGAACAGACGGGCGCCAATGCCATGTACCTGGGCGGCGGGCTGGGCTCGATGAGTCCCCGCGCCGCGGACGCCCCGACCGATTCCGAAAAAGTGGCGCAGTACGGCCGGACGCTGGGGCAGCTGCTCCTGGAGAATACGGCGCAGCTTGAGTTCATGAACTATACGGAAGTGGCGTCGGTGCGTGTACCCGTCGGGGTGCCGGCGCCGCAGGCACGGCCCCTGTCGCCTAAATGGCGGCTTTCGCCCGTGGCCTCAAGGATACTGGGCGTTCCGCCGGAGGGCTGGATTCAAGGTGCGCGTGTCGGCAACACCATTCTAATCGGCATGCCTTTCGATACCAGCGGCGAATTGACCCGTGAATGGCGGGAACAGGCCGCGCGGGAAGGCTGGGACCTGTGGGTGACCAGTTTCGCCGGCGCGTACCTGGGCTACCTGTCTCCCGACAAATACTATTACGAAGTGGATGACAAGGGCCACCTTGATTATGAAACGGGCCTGATGAGCTGGCTCGGCCCCCAGAGTGAAGCGTATTTTGCCACACTGATGAAAGAGATCATCGACAACTTCGGCGAACCTTTCCAGACCGCCCAGGCCCAACCAGCCGCTGCGGCCGCGCCGGGCGATGCGGTCCCGGCCGCCGCCCCGGCCCTATGACGGAGGACTTGGAACAGGCGCCGGGGCCGCCGCCGGAACCGCCACACCCCATTTCCGGACCGCATGCGCCAAATGTTGATCAATGCCGGAAACCGCTGCGAAGGCTGAGGTGTAACGTTCATGCGCAGCGTCCGGGGTATGCAATGCGCGGCATGGCGTTGGGTCTGGTCGTGATTGTGGTCGGCATGGCGCATCTCTGGTTTGCGGCGCGGGAGGATGCCGCCGCGCTGCGTGATGCGCCCTGGGAAAACGCCGTGCTCCTCTTCGAGACTCCCCGGAACCTGCCCGTTTTGGAGACCCTGCCCGTCAGGGTGCGCCGGGTCCGGCGTGACGCGCCTCTCCGGGACGATTTCCGCCTCAACCTGCTGGGTGGCCTGCTTGGGTGGGACCGATTCGAGGGTACCGTGCGCCTGACGGACCCGGAATGGGTCTTCGCCGCGGACCTGCCGGGACATCGCCTGGCGCCCCTGCTGGAATCCGGACGCCTGCCGGTACCGGGTGCGCCGGAAGTGCTGGCGGGGGACCTTGCCCGCATGGAACCCTTCCAGGTGGATGGCCAAACGTTTCAGGTCGTTGGCAGGCTGAAACGGTCCGCTTCGGTATTTCTCTTCGCCTACCTGCTGCCCCATGGAACTGCCTTTGCCGCATCCTTCAGCCCTGCGCGGGGCGCCCGGACAGGCCTGCTTGTGGAAGACGGCAGCCGCCTCTTTGAGGAAGACCTCCTGCCCGAACTCTATTCCGAACCTGCCGCGACCGCGCCGGAAACGGCTTCAGCGGAACCCGGAACGGAACCTGCCGGTGGGGAGCCGCCCCTGGTGCTGCCCAACTATCACGGCGGCATCCTCCGTTCGCCGGACGATGTCGCGTTGCGGGCGATGACCGGCCTGTTTGCGACTGCCTTGGGTGGCGCCTGTTTTCTCTTCTGCCTCTTTCTGTGGATGCATGCGGGCCACAGCGTTTTGGCGCGTCCATTTCTGGGTGAAGTGCGCAGACGGTCCTCGTTATTCCTGGAGATGCACCTTTTCTTTTACGGCGTTTTCTTTTTCACCATGTGGTTCGCGCTGGAGAACCCGCTGCTGGCTTACCGGCTCAAGTTATATATTGAAATGGCGTTCAGCCAGGGCGGCGTGGGCCATGTCGGCGCCGCTTACGATTCCGGCAGTATCGCCCAGGCCGCATGGATGACGTTTTACAACAACTACATCGAGCAGACGCTGCTGCTGACCTTTCTTATCTCCCTCGTGCCCATTCCTCTGGGGCTGGTCAAGAACCTGTTGAGTTTTCTACTGATTGGCGGCGCCATGGCGCCCATCTGGTCCGGTAGTGCCGCCATGTTCATGGTCCATGTCTTCACCATGGTCCTGGAACTGGAGGCCTACATCCTCGCCTGTTTCGCCATTACCGCGTGGCCGTTGACCCTTTTTGCCGGCATTTGGTCGCGCCGACTCCTGGACAGCCTGAAACGCGGGGTGCTCATGCTGCTATCCGCCATGGTGGTTACGGGGGTTCTGCTCGCGGCCGCCGCGCTCTACGAAGCCCTCACGCTCATACACCTGCTTTGAAGGCACCGGACGGGTCCACGATTGACCCCAGGGATTCAATGCAGGTGACCCGCGCGGAATTAAGAAGCGGGAAGGGCGCATCTTCTGACCTCCTGACCTCGACCGGGTTTGACAATGATATTTTGGATTCCTGTCCGACACTTTTTTTGAAGACCTTTTCGTATAAGCCGCAAGAAAGGGACAGTTCATCATGAGGCTTTCAGCCTCCCCCTAAACGATGGAAATGAGACCGTTCGGAAGCCAGGGACAGTCCCGTCTCGCTTCGCTCGCTTGTGACAGTCCCTGCGTTCCGAACTTATTTTCAGGGCAGCCAATTGCGGCAAAAGGCGAGGAGTGTTCTTTACTGATGGTTATTTCGTCATCAGTACCTTTTTGCTCCGTCTTTTTGTTTACCGGTGCCATCAGCATTTCCGACGGTCTCAGAGGGTGTACGGAAAGTCGAGATTGCTTCACTTCGTTCGCAATGACGGATACATGGTTACGGTGTCATCGCGAGCAAACCACCCCGACGCGTCGGCGTTTATTTTTAAAGAAACATGGTCATGATTTTCGAGTATGAGAGGAATACGATTGCGTATCAGCCGACTATTATTCATCGTCATTGCGAGGCACAAAGCAATCTGGTTTATACCAAGTCCATTTAGCGATGAGATTGCTTCGTTCCTCGCAATGACGAGGTAAAGATTTTTATATCTCAATTTTACAGTATGTTACAG
>Ga0116149_1003071_pt1 | contig 17602 bp, 10 predicted proteins | sample AD_UKC057_MetaG_FD_89787 | JGI IMG/M metagenome (GOLD analysis project Ga0116149, IMG submission 89787) | Active sludge microbial communities of municipal wastewater-treating anaerobic digesters from USA - AD_UKC057_MetaG | ecosystem: Engineered > Bioreactor > Anaerobic > Digestate | place: USA... | reverse complement strand
CATCCGTACGGCAAGTACGAGGGCTTCTATTCTCCCTATCCGCTGAGCGAACAGGATTTCATCGTCTCGGCCGACCGCGCGGGCAAATTCGTCCTGTATCTTATGGACGTGGACGGCAACCGCGAGCTCATTTATGAAGGCGACAACCATATCCTGCACGCCATGCCGCTGAAACCGCGCACGGCGCCGCCGGTCATTGCTGATCGCGCTCAGTTGCCCACGGCGGAAGCGCGGAACGCGCCCGGTCCGGGCGTCATTTACAGTACCAACGTCTACCAGAACGCTCCGGAAGTGCTGCGCGGCAAGGCGCGATACCTGCGTATTCTCAACATAGACCACAAGACGTACACTTACTGGTACCGGCGGCCTTATATTTCGACGGGGCCGGTCGTTTCCGCCGTCCAGTCCGAGGGCGTCAAGCGTGTTATCGGCACCGTGCCCATCGAAGCGGACGGCTCGGTCAGTTTCGAGGCGCCTTCCGGCATTCCCCTTCATTTTCAGCTGCTCGACGAGGAGCAGCGCGCCCTGCAGACCATGCGCAGCTTCGTCAATGTCATGCCCGGCGAAAGCCGGGGCTGCCTCGGCTGCCACGAATTGCACAGCCGCTCCCCGGAAAGTGAATTTCGCGGCGCCGCCCTCGCGCGCACGCCGAGCGCCATAACGCCGCCGCCCTGGCCCGCCGACACCATCAGCTGGACCCGGTATGTCCGCCCCATCCTGGACAAGCACTGCGCCTCCTGCCACGAAGGCGACGGTGAAGCGCGGGAGGTCTTCGATACCACCGAGCGCCCCGGCGCGAACACCTTTACCGAGCCGTACCTGACCATTATCGGCCAGCCGTCCTGGGGCGCGCCCTACCAGCCACCCGAAACTCCGCCGCCCGGCTTCGGCATCGCGGGCCAACTCATGGTGGAAGGTTACGATACGCGCGACCCCGCCGCCTACACCACGCCCGAACCCATGACGGCCCTGTCCTACAAGAGCCGCCTGGTAGAACTCGCCTCAAGCGGCAACCACTACAACGTCAAGGTGGACGAAGTCGAGCGCCTGCGCCTCATCGCCTGGGTGGATGCCATGACGCCCTACCTCGGCGAAGAGGAAATACGGCGAATGCCCGATCCCGACTTCCAGGGCGTGGACTGGCTCGCCCTGCGCCCGCGACTGCAAACCGCTCCCGAAATTACCCGGCCCGGCCCGGTGGATTGAAAGCACACTGTATTACGATGTGTGCTGAAAAGCGGTGGTTGGAATTGGAAAAGCAAAGACGAAGGACCAAAAGGACCTCAAGGACCTAAACGACATGCCGCCTGGCAGCGCGCAGGAAAACCGGGGCTTATTGGCGCGGCAGCAGGAACCGTTTCTTGGGCACGGGGCTGCCCCTGCTCCCGTCCCACTTCCGTTACTTATCGCTTTATCCCGGCCAGGACATGGAGTTCCTCATCGCTTCTCAGATAGATACCGGTGCCTTTATCGGCAACAACGGCTTCATCAATCTTTTGTGGGGGTAAATTATAATGCCGCACGGCCTTGCCGGTGGAAATCTCCCACAGTTCGGCAAGATCAAGGCTGTCACTGTTATAGGCAAAGGCATAGGCGCCATCCGGGCTTAATGCCAGGTGATTGTTTAGCTCTCCCCGGGCATTCCGCGCTTCCGCCAGGCCGGTGCGGATGGTGCGTAACAAGTCGCCGGATTGGATATCCCAGACGCGCAGAATTTGTCCCGAGGCCATGGTAATCAGCTGTTTACCGTCCGCCGAGAACCCGCTGGTGATTTTTGGGGTGACAGGATTAAGGGTTACAATGCGTCCGATGAGACGTTTCCCGAAACTTGCCGCCGCCTCGAGAAAACCGTCCGGAGGACTCTCCTGCCGCGCCGCTACCATGTCTGGTTCCGTAAAAGTGCGCACCACCTCACCGGTCGAGGAACTGTAAAGTTTTACATATCCGTCCAAACCCTGAAACACAAAATAAGTCCCATCCGGGGAGAAAGATATGCTATGGAACATTGTTTGACGGGGGAAACTTTCATATTTCACGGGCACATCAATGTCCACTTGCGTGTACTCGTTTTCCAGGTGAATGACGGTCAACTGGTCGGGAGCATGTACCGCCACATACCGGCTATTTGGCGGAAAGAAAACCTCGTTATAGGGCATTTCCTTTTCAGCCGGAATGGAAGCGCAGGTCCGTCCGCTTTCTATTTCGACCAGATGAAAAGGACCGTTTGAAGGATATTGAACCACGCAATGCCGGCCGTCGGGAGATAGGCCACGGGGCGAACCGGGCACCTCCCGTATGGGTTCCGCAAGATGTGCTTCGAAGACCTGTGTCACAGTTGCCTGTTCCCGACTTTCAGCATCCTCCCTGGTGTACCACGCCAGCGCGCGGTTCAGGTCTGCACTAACGTATGACATAAAATGCCGCCTGGGCGGCCCTTCGGCATGCCAGGTTTTGACGCACTCCATATCTTCCAACCGGCAGGCTTCCATCTTGTTCCTGTGGGTATCAAACAAAATATGGGGGGGCCGTATTGCCTTGATTTCTCCCGGAGCATAGTTCCCGGGCGGACATTGCCAAATCATCCGGGGCGTTGCACCCTCCTCCAGGGGCCAAAGCCAGCAACGGCGGGACCTGTCCCAGGAATAAATCCAGTCTTTACCTTCTGCCAGGACAGGACTATATAAAACGAAGGCATGTCCTTCTCCCGCAAGGATCACCGCAGCCTCATCCATGTCCAGATTGACAGCCGTCATTCTGTCTCCTTCAACACTCCCAGTAAGCATATACCCTTCAGGCGTAAAATGGTATCGAGCCGCCGAGGTTTCCAGGACACGCTCCACCACGCCCGTGCGCGCGTCAATCAGGGTGAGCCTGGTTCTCCAGTTATTGATGTTTAGTTCGTCAAAAACGGCTTTTCCGCCTGGTGTGACGTAATACAACAGGGGATGATCCTTGCTGCTCAGGACGTATCCCTTCTCAATCAGGCCACTTTCCGGTTGCCAGAACCAGGTGGTCAGGGTCTTCTGTGAATTTGGCGGTGATTCTCCCGTTACTATTAACAGGGTTTTGGTGTCCGGCATCCAACCACCCACCCCGAACTTTCCGGTCCTCTCCCCGGAAATGGTCGGCTGGAGCGGAAGTCCCTCCGGGGTATATACAACGCCCCCATCGTCAAAACAGGTGTATACCCATGCACTGTTCCCGATAAACTTGGTTTGACTGGGTTTGCCTTTCGAATCCTCAGAAACTTTCCAGTGTTCTTTGCCCGTGATCTTATCCACCACCCGAAAGCCCTTCGTCTTCTCAATGACCAAGGTATCCCGGCTGAACATGCAGTCGTCATAAGTTTCGAACGGAAGCGACCACAAGCGTTTTCCGCTATCCATGCGCTGTGCGTACAACGCCGTATCTGTAAGAACAAAAAGCAGATTCTTCTCAACATCCACATGTACAACCCATGGAGGAGGAGAAAAAACATTGGTGGCGTCGTGCGCCGCAGCCATTCCCGCAAGAAGCGACAAAACAACAGGGACGATAAACAGCAACGTTAAGGACCGCATAAGACACATTCCTTTCCGGTACGGGCACCATTGACCTTATGCTCTATTCTCTACTATTCCCCGCGCTGATTACGGGTCTGTGTTTCCCTGCATCTGAATAGAACCGCTACGCCCACCATTTTGTAGAAAGTGCGGACGATAACCCTTTCTTTTTGTACTATGGATGTCCTGTTGAAAAAGCCCTACGCCTGTCCTGTCTTTGTTATATGGGCAGTTCCCCTCCAAATAAACAAGTTCATTACTATCCGGCCAAGAACCTGAAGGCAAGCATGTACCAGGCCAATCTGGAAAACAACATAAAGTACATCGTAAAACGGGACCTCTCGCATCTCAGGTATAAGCCGGCACCACCCCACCACAGGCATCCAGAACAGGAACGCGACCGTGCCATTCCATAAGAGTGATTTTTCTACATACAACAGCGAAAAAAATACAACAACAAAACCTATCATCGCCGGGACTGTCAGTGTCAAGTTCATCGCCTCTGAATCCGTCCCCACCGTAAACGCCAGTATAAAGGACACGTGAATGGCCCATAACGGCCAAATCATCCATAAGAACCGCTTATTCCTTGAGGTTGTCTCTTTCCCGCCGGAACGGGCGTTTTCTTCCGTATAAAACCGATTAATAAACACCCTGCCGGTAGCTTGAATGAAACAATGCGCCAAGGCAACTACCCCGATGCTGATTGCCACGGCGCCTACTTCCCTTTCCCAAACGGTTGTGGCGTCCGGCCACGCCCAATGGAATCCGAGGACGGGCAACCAGAATACAAACGCGACAGCGCCGTTCCACAAAGGCGATTTTTCTGCGTACAGTAGCTTGATAAAGAAAACAACAAATAAGGCCACTTCCGGCACTATGAAAAGAAGGCGCAGGTCGGGTGACAACTTGCCTGCTATCAGCATCGAATACAGGGGTACAATCGTCCCTATTGTCCATACGATGCATTTTTTCCGGGCTGTCATAAGGTCACCTTTCCGATACTGCCGCCTCGCTCAAAAATAGCCGAGGCTTCGGAGCGTCTCTTCCGTTTCCACGGCCTGTTCTTCCGGGGTTGATTCCGGTTTCAGATACCCCTTTTCCTCGAGGAACATCCGGATGTCGTGGGTGATGACATTCGGGATGCGGACTATTTTGACCGGGTCGGGCACCTGGTCCGGGCACCGTTCCCGCAAGGCATTCAGGATGTCGTGCATGCGGTCGCGCAGCTCTGGCAGTACCTCCAGAATATTTTCTTTTTCCGCCGGGTCCTTTTTCCTATTGAAAAGCGCCTCGTATTGAAGGGGCCCCCACGGGTGTGGTGACGGGCGCAGGCCCCGCAGTGTTTCCGAGCGCGCGTCAGCTATGTGTTGCGAAACGCTGACGCGCTCTTCCAAGGTCAGCCACTTGGGCGCGGCGATATACAGGTATTCTCCCTCCACCACGGCGCGGACGACATTGCGTACGGGGTTGAGCAGTTCGGCGATAATGGGCTTTTCCTTGGGCTTGGGCACCCAGGCGTCGTTTTCCCGCTGAAACAGCGGGGCGCCGTCTACGGCGTGTTGCGCCGGGGGTAGCCCCGCCAGTTCGAGCAGGCTGGGCAGGAGGTCCACCAAAGCGACGGGGGTTGCTATCCGCGCCGGAGCCAGCCGCTTTGGCATCCAGAAAAGCAAGGGTACGTGGATGGACTCCGAGAAGAGGGACCAGGCGTGCTCAACGGAGCCATGCTCTAAAAACTCCTCCCCATGGTCGGCGACAAAGACCAGCAGGGTATCCTCCAGCGTTCCCAAGGCCTTCAATCCTTCGAACAAAGCCTTGATGGCATCGTCATCCTGGGCGATTTCGGCGTCATAGCGCAGCATCAGGTCCTCGAAGCGCGCCTCGCCCGGCCCGAAACCCTCGGCAAGCAGCGTGTCCAGGTGCGCGCGTACATCGTCTATGGCGTCCAGCGGTTCCGGATAAACCTCCGGGGCAAAACGCAGATAGTATTCATCGGGCGGTGTGTAGGGCGTGTGGGGGCTGACATAATGAAGATACATAAAGGTGCTGCGGCCTGTATGCTCCTTCATAAAATTGAGGGCCTTTTCCGTCAGTTTTAGGCTCTGGCTCTTCTTGTCAAAGGTCTTGGCGAGAAAGGCATGTTCGTCAAAGGATTTATGCAACGCCGTGTAGTCCAGGGTGGGGTTGGTAGAGAAATAGGCGGTATGGTACCCGCCCGCAGCAAGCAGTTGGGCCAGGTCCTTCACCTCCGGATTGGTATTGGCGTACTGTCCGCCGCCCCAGGGGTTGGAGGAGGGGTACATCCCGGAGAACAGGGACAGCGTGGATTCCACGGTAAAGGACGACTGGCTGTAGGCGCGTTCAAAAAGGACGCTGTCCGCCGCCAGCGTATCTATGAAGGGTGACGTGTTTCGCGTGTATCCATAGCAACCCAGGTGGTCGGCGCGCAACGCGTCCACCAGGACGATAACGATATGACGGGGTGAGGCGTCCGGCACCACCGGACCTTCGTCACTGGCTGCGGCAAAGACAAAAATAACGGCCATCATGCAGAATAGAAAAGTTCGAATGGGTAATGTCACGTTGGGCTTTCCGGTTGTGTTATATGTGGTACTTTCAGAATGATTTCGCACCTGTTTATATTGTCTGGACTCAGCGTAGCAAAAGGAGCTTGGAATACACAAGACAGGCCCTTTGACCGCGGCGGATGACTGTTGTAGTATAGGTCCTATATGACCTATACGACCTATAAACAGGAGGTTTAATGAAGCACATGCACAGTTGTTTAACCGCGGTCCTGTTGCTGGCCGGATTTTTTATGACAGGCGCCTTTGCCGCGCCTGGCGACTTTAGCGATAAAATTGGCCGGCCCGTGAAGGTGGCGGCGGCGGCTATCGGTTGCGGAGGCGACTACGAGAAGAAACTGCCCCTGGCGATTGAACATCTCCATGCCGCCGGTGCGGCAGGGGCGGACATCGTGTGCCTGCCTGAAGAATTCAGCGGCGGTGCTTCAGAACCGGTGCCGGGTCCGACTACCGACACCGTTGCCGCCCTGGCAAAGCAGTACGGCATGTATGTCATTTGCCCGTTAAAAGAGCACTTCGAAGACAAGGAATACAATACGGCGGTGCTGATTGACCGTGAGGGTAACCTTGCCGGGTGTTACCGCAAGATATTTGTGTTCTGGAGTGAAAACGTCCATGCGGGCGAGGCGCGGGTGCCGTGGTTTGACACCGACTTCGGGCGCATCAGCATCTTGATCTGCTTCGATATCAATTTTCCCGAACTGTGGCTGGAGGCGGCACGCAATGGTTCCGAAATCGTGTTCTGGCCGAGCGCGTTCGGTGGCGGGTTCCCACTGAACGGGTATGCCGGCACAAACGCCTGTTATGTCGTGTCCGTGGGCGATGGGGATTTTATTGACATGACGGGCGGGGATATTGCGCCGGACGTAACGCCGATGGACGGGCTTCACATTGCGACGCTGGACCTGGACCGCACGCTGGTGCACAAGGATTATACGCGGGCCAAGGTGGACGCGTTGCTGGCGGCGCACGGGGAGGAGATTGTTCTGGAAAAGGATTGGCATCCGGAAGGGTGGTTAATGCTGCGGGCGTTGAAGCCGGGCGTCCGCGTGCGCGACCTGTGCCGCAGGCATGACATCGAAACCCTCCAGGAATACCGCCTGCGCAGCCGGGAGCAGATCAATGCACGGCGCGCGGCGGGGGTGCGCATCGGCGCCGACCGCAACGGCATTCCGACGGGCATGGCGCCTTTCTCCGGCGTTCCCGGAAAAGAAGAGGTTCCGGCATGGATACGCGCCTTTTCAGGACGTCTTATCGATGCCTGGCGGCGCGGCCATCCCCTGCCCCAGTTGAGCGCCGTCCATCCGGAGGCCACCCTGGCGGACGCCTACGCCATACAGCGGCAACTGGTTTTGGGTTCAGGTATTTTTGGCGCGGCAGGGGGGTTCAAGGCCGCCGGTGTGGGCGGTCTGGTGGAAGACGATTACCCGCCTGTCGCGGTCATACCGGCTGCCGGTGTATTCTCTTCCACCGATACCATCGTTATTGACCTGCGGGACGGCCCGCCCCGGCATGTGGAAACGGAAATCGGCTACCGCATCGGCAAACCTATCCTCGAGCCGCCGGGTTCGATAGAAGAATTACGGGCGTATGTGGATGCGGTGATGGCGGTTATCGAAGTACCGGGCAACCCGGTGGCTTCCTTCCAGCCGGGTACCCGCGAAGACCTGGTCGCCTGGAATATCAACGGGAAGGAAATGATTACGGGTGACCCCCATGATCCTTCTGAAATCGACCCGGATGCGGTGGAAATAGCGTTTACGCGAGATGAAGAAACCATTAATACGGCGCGGGGCGACATGGCCGCTCTCGGGCAATGGCCGACCCTGTTAAAAACAGTGAATCAGATTCTGCAACAGGGGTATACTATCGGGGCCGGTCACGTGATCTCGAACGGGGCCCTCGGCAAGATTGTAAAGGCGATGCCGGGCGCCTATCGGGCGGACTTCGGCCCCCTTGGGAGTATTGCATTCGATGCGCGTTGAACCTGTCCTTTGGGCATGCTCCCGGTCAGGTGACAGGTTTTATGCGTCCACCTGCTGTCTTGTCAAAAAAAAAGCCGCAGGGCGGACCCGTGTACTTTAATGGTTGTATTTTTTTTGAACAACCTGGTGATAGTGTCCTATACTCAATAGCGGGAAGCCAACAAGTTCCCGGTGGATGTGGGGGCCTTCGCATGCCCGCTTTCACCGGGTTGGGAAGTCAAAATGACGATAGCACAGTTACTCGAAGAGCAGGCCCGGCGTGAAGACGACCGGGTTATGCTTCTTTACGGCAGCGAACAAATTACCTATGGCGAGATGCATAGGCGGGTCGGCCAAGTGGCCGGCAACCTGAAAGCCCTCGGCGTAAAACCCGGGGATAAAATCGCCCTGTTGATGGAGAACTGCCTGGAATACATCTATTGTTTTCTGGGCTTTGGCCGTATCGGCGCCGTGATGGTGCCCATCAATCCCGCCCTGAAATCTGAGGAAGTGGCGTATATCATTAACGATTCCGAGGCGGAAACACTGGTCATAAAATCCGAGTCGCTCGGCAATCTGGAGGATATCCGGGCCGCTTTGCCCACCGTAAAACGTTATATTGTGGTCGGCGCTCCTGTGGAGGGGGCCTTGCATTTCGATTCATTGCTTGCGACCGTTGACATCCCGGCCGTTATAACGGGGGAGCAGGACGATGCCGCGCTCATCTATACTTCCGGGACGACCGGTAAGCCCAAAGGGGTGATATTGACCCATGGAAATTACATTTGGGACGCAAGAGCGATGTCCAGGTCGAATCGTCTCACCCCGGAAGATCGCTTCCTTTGCGTGCTGCCCCTGTTTCATGTGAACGCGCAGGTGGTATCGGTGCTTACGCCCATGATGGTGCGCGCGACAATCGTGCTGGTGGGGGGCGCGTTCAATCCCTTCAGCTTGTTGCATCTCATAGAACAGTACCGCATCACCATCATGAGCGCAGTCCCCACCATTTACGGCCTTCTTACCCGGTTGCCCAAGGCCGGGAGCGCGGATGTCAGTTCCGTGCGTTTCTTCGTCTCGGGTGCGGCGCCCATGCCGCAGGCCATTTACGAGGCGGTGCAGGCGGTGTTCAGAAAACCGCTCATCATGGGATATGGCCTGAGTGAAGCCACCTGTGCCAGCGCTGTCGCGGACCATGAAGACCCCATACACTGGAATTCTTCGGGGCCCGCCTTGCGCTACACCAACATCCGTATTGTTGACAAAGAAGGCAAGGACCTTCCTGTCGGGGAAGTTGGTGAAATTCTTATTTCCGGCCCGACGGTCATGAAAGGCTATTATCGCAATCCCGAGGCTACGGCGGAGGTTTTGACGGACGGCTGGCTCAAAACGGGAGACTTGGGGCATTTTGATGAACAGGGGTATCTGTATATTGTAGACCGGGTCAAGGATATGATTATTCGCGGCGGCATGAATATTTATTCCGCCCAGGTTGAGCAGGTGATTGCCGCCATGACCGAAGTGCAGGAAGTTGCGGTTATCGGGGTGGATGAACCGACCTGGGGCCAGGAAGTACTTGCAGTTGTGGAAGTCAAACCTGGCCATACGCTCGAAGCCAAGACGGTCATCAATTTCTGCCGGGAGCACCTGGCCGCCTATAAGTGCCCTAAACATGTCCGTTTCATTGAAGCGCTTCCCAAAACGGCTATCGGCAAGGTGCGCAAGCACGAACTTGCCGAACAATTCGGCGATATCGCCTCCAGGAAAAACAAGTAACCCAGGGCGGTGTTAGCGTTTCTGTCCCCGTTGCCGCTTCAACTCCTGTTGCTGGGTTTTTGTGGCGCCCAGAATGCTGCCGCCGATGCGGAAGATGGACAGGAACATTTGCCTGGGCGTGTCCAGCAGTTTCATGGCTTCCCCTGTCATTTCCGCCGCGCCGCTGACCAGGGTCACGCCCATGGGGGGGAGTCCGGCCAATTCCCCGGTAGGACTGAAGGTGGGGCCGGTAATGTGAAACCCCAGCTCGATGTCCTTTTGGGTCATCCGGAAACCTTCGACGTTAAAACTGTCCCGCAGAATGGGGATCTGGTCCGCCATGTCGGGGCGCACGGCAATATCGATGCGATAATCCATGTCTCCCTCCATGACCCATGTACCGTTGCCCTTGATGGTCATGCCGGAGGATTGAATCAGGAGATTGTCCGTATAAATATGGTCTCCTTCAATCCGTAAATCGGAGGAAACTCTGTCAAACTGCAATGCGGCGGGATGCAAGTCGGCCAGGCTGTCGCTGAGGGCATGTTTGAAGGTGTCACGCAGGGTGTCCGCCAGAAAATGGCCGTTCCCTACGCTGAACTGGCCTTCCGCCCGCAGTGTGGTTCTGGGGTCATCCTGGTCCATGACATAGGATATATTGCCCGAGGCGGCCCCCTCCAGAATCTCGGGCAATTCCAGTTGGCGGATGATATACTTAACGGGAATGGATTCCCATGTTCCTTTCAAGTGAATGACATTATCGGCTTTTTCCTGGAGATAGGTGCCTTCAATCCTGCCCTCGCCCACTTCGGCGCGATAAAAATTGAACCCGGTTTCTTTTTCGTTGCTGTATACTTCCGCGACAAGGTTGCGCCCTTCCCATGGCGGCACGGTAATCGTATCGGCGGAGAGTTTGTATACCCAGGGTCGCGGTCCCTCCGTGTCTGCGGCGGGATATTTATCAACATTTTTCAAGGTGTAGGTGTCGGCCCACTCGGGGTCGGTCGAACCCATCGGCAGCAGCCAGGTCTCTGAAAAAGGCGGAACATTCGCCTCCGCGGCATGTACCTCCAATTCTCCCGACCGCTTTCCGCCCTTGATGTTTGTCAGTGTCACTGACACTTGCGCGTCGCGGCAGATCAAAGGCGTTTTACCGCCATCGGGTAAAAACGAGATGTAATCAAACACGCCTCCCAGGGTGCTTATGTTGTCGCCCTGTTGTTTGCCCGCCGCCGTCCATTCAAAGAAACCTTCCTTGCAGGCGCCTCCCGTAGCCGTGTAGGGGATGTAGATGCATTTTCCCGCGCTGTTGACCTCAAGATGGGGAATATCCAGGCGGATGTGTTCATTGACCCATTTCTCCTTGTTCCTGCGGAAGGTGAACGTACCCAAGAGATGGGTATCTTCAACATAAGCTTCCCCCTTGATCTCCATTTTTTTCCCCGGCGTGATGGCCACATTCAGTTCTTGAATGGTTGCGCCGACACCGGCGGGTTTGCGCAGCCACCATTCATAGGCGACCGCACCGCGGGTAACGTCGGCGGTGGCCTTGAGTTTCAAGTCGCCCTCGCGGGAATAGGTACCGCTGATATGGAATCCGACATCCCCCTCAATCCAAAGCATTTTTGCGGGGCTGTGGAGAGGTGTTTTTTCAATATCGACAAACCGCCCGTTCAGATCGAATTTCAGACGTTTTTCCTGCAGTTCGTAGGAGGCGGTTCCGGCAAACCGTTCCCCGGATATGATGGCGTTAAGGGGACGCACCGAGATCCCGGAACCGTCCATCACAAGTGTTCCCAAGACATCTTGCGCCTCCATGCCATAAGTTTTGGAGGTTATCTTGCCGCCGGACAACGTGGCCGACCCCGTAGGCAATCCATTGAACTCTTTCCAGAGAAAATCCCCCTGCGTCAAGGTCAGGCTGCCGGCGGGCAGTTTTTTATTTTCGGGATTAAACGCGATATCCGCGCGGGGGATGAGCAGCCGTGCGGAGAGCACTGGTTTGGGGGCGGCGCCCGATGCGGAAAGACGCACTTCCACGGTTTCGGGCAATTTCACGTCAAATTTACCCGCAGCGCCCAGGGACGGGGGCAGCAGTTTCGGGATAAGGTCCTCCACGGCCAATTCGTTGATTACGGCGGTCAACGCCATTTCGAGCGGTTTTTTACTCACGTCCAGGGTGCCGCCCAGGGTTATTGCCGCAAGGGAGGTCCGGGCCTTACAGTCGCGCACAAACAGCAGGCCTTCTCCGGCATTCCACTGTACCAGCCCGTTCAGGGACGCGGCGTCGTTCTCTAACGGAACGGGCAGTCCCGGACAGGTCAACCCGTCGGCCTCCACCGTCAAATCCGCCGTCACCTGCTGTTCCGGGTTGCCCCAGGCGTGCATGGTGCCATTCAACGCTCCTTCGAAACCCTCGGGAAGGGAAACAAAAGGGGAGATGCTGTCCTGTGTAAGCCCGTTTACGGCGACGTTTACATCAAAGTTCCCTTCCTTTTGATACCTACCGCTCAACGAGAGATCCACATTCGCATCTTCATAAGATAGGGCGGCCTGAATAGTCCCTGACAGGGAAGCATCCCCCGGCTGATTTGTCACTGTAAAGGATAGGTCTTGCACCAAAACAGGTTGTGGAAGCGCTTTTGTGCGCACCTCGATGAAGCATTCGGCGCCTTTCAATGCCAACTGGGGCAGCCTTGTCAATATAGATGCCGTGCCGGCGCCCCCCCCCCGCTTTTCCACGGGTTCGAGTTCCAGCAACAGGCGCGCGCCTCGAATGTCCACCTCGCCTACCGCCACGCGCCCCTGAAGCAGCTCCGGAAGGGACAAACGCAATCGCAGCGCCGCTACGTTCAGGGTGCCCCGGCCCAGCCCCGGCAGAGGAAGGGACATTTGCAGCCCGGTAACATCCAGCGTGCGCAGCCCTTGCGTTTGCAGGTCTTCAAAAGTAAAATCAATGCCGATATACTCGCGTACGGTATTCATGGAAAAGGCGCGCGCGTCTTCCAGTCTGTACTTGAGTAACAGGACACCTGTGGCGCACACAATGCCGGCAAGGACAAAAGCGGCCAGTACGCAAGGAAGCAGAAGCCGTTGCTCGCGGGTCGGCGCGGGCTTATTCATGTTATTCCGCAGCAGTTTCTTTCTCCGCAGTTGTAATCCAAGGCAGGTTTCTGGCGCTCAGGATTTGATTCTGGAGCCGGGCGACCACTTCGGGATGTTCCTTCAGGTACATGCGCGTGTTTTCGCGCCCCTGTCCCAGGTTTTCCCCTTCATATGAAAACCATGCACCGCTTTTGAGAATCAGTTTGTCCTCTATGGCCAGATCCAGCACATCCCCTTCCCGGCTGATGCCCTCATCAAAAAGAATGTCGAATTCCGCCTGCCGGAACGGGGCGCTTACCTTGTTTTTAACTACCTTCACCCGCACGCGGTTGCCCACGTTGTCTTCGCGGTCCTTTAATCCGGAGATACGGCGGATATCCAGGCGCATGCTTGCGTAAAATTTCAGGGCCCTGCCGCCGGTGGTGGTTTCGGGATTACCGAACATGACCCCGATTTTTTCCCGGATCTGGTTGATGAAAATCAACAGTGTTTTCGACCGGCTAATGACGGCGGTGAGTTTGCGCAACGCCTGGGACATCAGCCGCGCCTGGAGCCCCACATGGGAATCGCCCATTTCCCCCTCCACTTCAGCCTTGGGAACCAGGGCCGCCACCGAATCCACCACAATCACATCCACCGCATTGCTCCGCACCAGGCTCTCGCAAATCTCCAGGGCCTGTTCCGCCGTATCTGGTTGGGAGACCAGCAGGTTGTCGATGTCAACGCCGATTTTTTGGGCGAAAGACGGATCAAGGGCGTGTTCGGCGTCGATGTAACAGGCAATTCCCCCCGCGCGCTGCGCGTTCGCCACCACATGCAGCGCCAGCGTGGTTTTTCCGGAAGATTCCGGGCCAAACACTTCCGTGACGCGGCCCCGGGGAAAGCCGCCGATACCCGTGGCAATGTCCAGAGACAAACTGCCGCTGGATACCGCCTGTATGCCCTCGCGAAAGGAATCATCGCCCAACCGTATCAACGTGCCCCGGCCGAATTGCTTTTCGAGCTGCGATACCGCGATATCCAGCGCTTTCAGTTTCCCTTTATCTTCCGTTAAACTTGCCATGGTAGTCTCCTTTGTTACGCTACTGAAATTATTTTCATGAAGGGCTCAGTGTGCCAGATTCAAGCCCGCAAGTCAAGTTTGAGGACCGCCTGCCCCCCTATGGACGGCGACCGGTCTATTGAACGGGCAATCCCGCTGCGGATACAATATCATACGATGAATTCATATAGCGTTATCAATTTTTCCGTGCTTGGCGGCGGTGGTGAGGTAGGCGCCAACTGTTTTGAACTGTCCTTCAACGGGTATCGGCTTATGCTGGATTGCGGTACCCACCCGAAGAAAGAAGGAAGCGAAGGGCTGCCCGTCTTTGATATGGCCACCACGCCGCCGGACGCGTATTTGGTTTCTCACGGGCATATAGACCACTGTGGGGCGATACCTGTTTTAAACAGGCGTTTTCCTGACGTTCCCGGGTATACCACGCCGCCATCGCGGCATATTGTGGAACGCATGTTGCATAACAGTGTGGTGGTCATGGAAATGCTGGCGGAAGAACGGGGCATCCCTGGATATCCGCTTTACGATCATTACGACGTGGGGTGTGCCATGCGCCTGCTCCATGGGCAGCGGTTCGGTGTGCCTTTTACGCCGGGGGATGCCACAGAAGTGGAGGTGACCTTTGTCCATGCGGGGCACGTGCTGGGCGGCGCCAGCATCCTGATTAGGATTCCCGGACATACCTTGTTCTATTCCGGGGATATTTCCTGCACACGGCAATTGCTGCTTGCCGGGTGCGCTCATCCGGACGAGGTTTCCCATGTTGATACGCTCATCATCGAGTCCACGCAGGGTGCGACGGATGATGATGGAAGGTGTGATTATGAAGAGGAAACCCACCGCCTCGGCAGTGCCATGCGGCGGGTATTGAAACGTGGCGGGTCGGTGCTGTTGCCCAGCTTCGCGCTGGGACGGACCCAGGAAATGGTCAATATCGTGGCGAACCTGCAGATGAACGGAGAAATTCCCTTTGTTCCCATGTATACGGTGGGCCTTGGCAGGGCGGTTTACGAGATTTATGACAAGTTTTCCTCTTACCTGCATCCGGGTGTGGCGCTGAGGCCGTTATCCAGTACACAGCGGTTGGGCAATGTCTGGGATAAGAGCGTGGTAGACGCGTTGTTGCGCAAACCGTGCATCATTATCGCCACCTCGGGCATGATGATGGAAAATACGCCTTCCGCCCTGGTGGCGCAAGCGATGGTGCGCCAATCGCATCACGGGATTTTTTTTGTGGGGTATCTGGACCCGGATACCCTGGGATATAAACTGCTCCACGCGGTCCCCGGTGAATCCCTGCAATTTGAATTGAACAGGGACCCGGTGGAGATCGTCCTGGATGATATCGCACAGTACCGGTTCAGTGCCCATGCTTCCCGGTCTGAATTGGTGAGTATTGTCCAGCGGTTGAATCCGGACCATGTCATTTACGTACACGGCGATCCGGACGCGCTGCTGTGGATGCAGCATAATGCGGGCAATGGCGCCCGCTCTTTTGTTCCCGGTGTGGGCGAAACGATATCTATTGAGGTTTAGTTATGGCTGGACGGCGTAATCCCCTGACGCGGAACGTGCTTTATTGTCTCACGCGGGCGTTCTTTTCCGTGACACGGATTCTGCCCCTGCCGTTAACCCGCGCTTTGGGAATCGGACTCGCCGCCATCGCCTACTACTGCCTGCCGCGGGTAAAGCGTGTCGGCCGCGCCAATCTGGATCTGGCCTATGGAGAAACCTTGACCGGGGCAGAGAAACGCCGCATTCTGCGCGAGTCCGTGCGCAATCTGGGCCTGGTAGCGGCCGAGTTCTCCCATCTTCCGGGTATGCTCGCCCATGGAATTCCGCCCTGGATACAGGTCAAGGGCTTCGACTTGGTGGATGGCGCACAGGGCGTTATTTTGATGGGGGCGCATCATGGTAATTGGGAACTTATGCTTCCCTTAACCGGCCGGCTCGGCCTGAAGGTGGCTGCCGTGGTTCGCGATTTTGACGACCCCGGGATGAACGCTTTGGTCAGTCAGGTGCGCAGTGTGCCCGGTGTGACCTTGATATCCAAAAAGAAAGCGATGGCAAGCCTGCTTTCCGAAATCAGAAGCGGGTCTAGTATTGGTCTGCTCGCGGACCAGAATCCCCGGGAAAATGCGGCGCCCGTTACCTTTTTCGGAAGGCAAACCTGGGCATCCATCGGTCCGGCGCTTCTTGCGATGCGAGCCGGGGCGCCTGTTCATCCCGTATCCATCACGCGCATTGACCACAGCCGGTACGTGCTTGAATTTTACCCGGCGCTGGAACTGGTCCGTTCGGGTAATTTAATTCAGGACCTTCAGGTCAATACCCAACGCTGTCAGGACGCGATAGAAACCCTGGTCCGCGCCTGTCCCGGGCAATGGCTCTGGCTGCACCGGCGGTGGAAACCCCGGGCGCATCTCGCCCAGGTGTGGGAGGCACGGGAGAAGAAAGAAACGTCAAGGCGCCATGCCGAGATATCGGCGGACGCACGCAATTCATCATAAACAGTGGAGACGAAGCCAATGGTATCCATCGGGACCTGCGTTCTTGGATTGAATCCCCGTGTTGCCCTTGCTGTTGATGATGGTTGTGCCCGCGCGGAGGTGGACGCTGCGATGACTGCCGGCGCCGATATTCTCGAGTTCCGCATTGACCGGTTTCAGGATATGAGCCGGGCGCATGTGCTGGACGTGTTGGGTCGGTGCAATGGCTTCCCCCGCATAGGCACCATTCGGTCCCGCCTGGAGGGCGGCGGATGGAAGGACACGGAGAAGGCACGGCTTGATTTATTCGAGGCCATTATGTCTCACGTTGAGGCGGTGGACATCGAAATTGCTTCGAGCCGGATTAACCGTCAGGTTGTGGAATGCGCCGCGTGCCAGGGTAAAACCATCATCGGGTCTTTCCATGATTTTCATGGTACCCCCGAACTGGAGGTTTTTCAGGCCTATATACAGCAGGCTCGGGACCTGGGGGTGAGGATAATCAAATTCGCGGCACACTGTTCGACCCGGGCGGAGTTGTGTCGACTGGCGGGGCTGCTGCTGAACAACACGGACAAGCACCTGATTGTATTGGGCATGGGAAATGAAGGTCGTATTTCACGTTTTCTGTTTCCCGCTCTTGGCTCCCTGGTCACGTATACCTTTTTGGGAACGCCCTCTGCTCCGGGGCAGGCTTCTTTGGACGAAACCTTGCATATTTTGGACCTGTTGTACGAAAGGAACAAGTAGATTCGGTTCTATGTCGCCGGGATTTATTACGGGGACGGGCGCCCGCCGGACAGGACTGATTCTTCTCCGGTCTGTGGTTCAAATGCTTGTCCCTGACAGATAGATATGATACACTATGCCCTGACCTACAAGGTAAGGAATCAACCATGAAAAAGAGAATAACGCTCGCGTTGCTAGGGATGTTGATTATTGTGCTGGTAGCAGCCTGCAAGCCGGAACCTCCTCCTCCTCCGCCGCCGCCTCCGCCACCGGAACCCACGGCGGAAGAATATTATCAACAACTAAGAACCATTATGGGGAACTTGTTGATGTCCGGTATTCAAGCCCAGCATGACAGCGCCATTCCCGACCTTCT
>Ga0116149_1003070_pt1 | contig 17605 bp, 14 predicted proteins | sample AD_UKC057_MetaG_FD_89787 | JGI IMG/M metagenome (GOLD analysis project Ga0116149, IMG submission 89787) | Active sludge microbial communities of municipal wastewater-treating anaerobic digesters from USA - AD_UKC057_MetaG | ecosystem: Engineered > Bioreactor > Anaerobic > Digestate | place: USA... | reverse complement strand
AGGAATATTTCCTTTAAGGATGCAGGCTGCACAGACAGTTTTCACAAACTTTTCAAAAAATTCTGGCCATTAAAACCGAACTATATGTATGGCTGGGCTGAAAAAAAGGACCAGGTAGATAATACCTGATCTGTTTATTAATAACTATTCAATATCTTTTCTATTTCATCTTTTGTCGCTAATGTCTCAGAAAATGCAGTAGCGCTTCCTGCTGATAACCCGTATCTTAAAGCATACTCCAAATCCTTCTTTTGCATATATCCTGCTATAAAACCAGCTGTCAGGGAATCACCTGCTCCCACAGTGTTCTTAACTTCTCCTTTTGGCGCATCATGACATATTACCTTGCTGTTTTCGGTGACAAGTACTGCTCCTTTATCACCTATTGACACAAGCACATTTCTCGCACCCATTTCCTGCAGCTTTTTTGCATAAAACACTATATCCGCTTCAGTATGTATTTCTCTATCAAAAAGCTGCCCAAGCTCAGTCCTGTTTGGTTTAACCAGAAAAGGATTATGTTTCAGGGTATTTAGAAGATATTCCTTGACTGCATCGACAATAACATGTATATTCCTAGCTTTTATGTGCCTGATGATATCCGAGTAAATCTCTGCATCAAGGTTTTTAGGTACAGCACCTGCAAGAACCAGATAATCACCATCTTTCAACTTCTCCATCTTCTTGAAAAGAAGTTCTACAGAATCTTGCGGAATGGCTGGGCCGATGCTGTTAATGTCTGTCTCTTTATCGGATTTTATCTTAACATTTATCCTTGTCATTCCTGAAGGAAGCTCGATAAATTCGTTTTTTATGCCTAAGGAATATATGCCCTGCCGTACGAACTGACCGGTAAAACCTGCTACAAAACCCAGTGCTATGCTCTTTATTCCCAGATTATGCAGCACTATGGATACATTGACTCCCTTACCTCCAAAGAAATATGCTTCTTTTTCAGTCCTGTTGACTTTTCCTAAAACCAGCTCTGGTATCTTTACAGTATAATCCACTGCCGGGTTCATTGTGACTGTGTAAATCAAAATAGTCCCTCCATTTATAAGTCAACTTAAGTATATCATGCCGATATGCTTTTTTAAATTATTTCAACACAATATCCAAAATGAAAAGAGAAGCGAGTATTGTAGGAACAGAAATTATAACTCCATATTTAATAAAATCCAGAAATGTATATTTGATTTCGTGCTTTTTTAGTATAGATGTCCACATAATACCGGCAAGTGCGCCTACTGGTGTAAGGAAAGCACCGATATTTGACCCTATAATTGATCCATATACCCCTTTATTTACTAATGTAGCAGGTAGATTCTCAGCTATAGAGCTGTATAATACGCTCATAGGTATATTGTTTATGAGGTTTGCAGTAAGAAACGAGCTTAATCCATATTTGTATGTAACGTTACCTATTCCGAAAAATCCTGCGATGTTATCAGTAACTTTGTACTTATCCAGAGCTAGGACTATTATGAACATGGATATGACAAAAGGAATCAACTGCCATGGAGCTCTTTTTATACATGAAGCAAGAAGCGTAAGTTTCTTTTTCTGTATAAGTTTGGATATTGTTATACATACAAAAAGACTTATAGCGAATGCAAGCGAAACAGGCCACATCTCAATTTTTATGTATGATGAAAGAACTAATATGACAGTACATAATCCAAGATGAATAAGACCTATTATTAAAGAAGGCCTGTCTGCAATTTTAATATGCTCTATTGATGGATTTATTTCTTTCTTAAGCTGATTTCTAAATAAAAGCCACAAAACTAGAAAAGCAGTCAACCCTGCAGCTATTGTCGGAAGCAGCATTACCTTCGTATACTCAATAAAACTTATTCCATATGATGTAGCAAGATATATATTTGTAGGATTACCGATTACCAGCATCAGGCTCCAGGTATTTGCTGCAACAAACTGGGCTACCAGATATGGTATAGCTGATATGTTTGCATTCTTTGCGAAATAGCATATAAACGGTGTAAATGTCAGCACGATTATATCATTTGATGTAAATATGGTAAGAACCGAAACTGTCATATACAGATATGTAAAAAGCATGAACTGGCTGGACTTAGCTTTTTTCAGTGTCGCATTTGCTAGATACTGGAAGAATCCCACCTCGTCAAGGAATATTGATAAAACTGTCATTGATATGAACAGGACCAGAATTTTTATCGGATTTATTGCAGTATCTGCAGTAAGACCCTGAGCTATTTCCTTAAAGCTTATAGATTTGAATACGACCAGCAGCAGGGCTCCCATTAAAGCGATAGGCCAATAGGTATCAATAAAGAATCTTTTTACTTTAATCTGCGGTTTGAACAGCACCGCAAGTATCATTGTTATACATGTTATCGACCCGATATCGATTGCTGCTGACACTAATTGCCTCCATAAAAAATTGCAGCTTCCTGCCGCATTTTAATGATAATAGTAGCACAACCGATACCGAAGTCAATATATATTTTATATACCTATATCATCACTGCTTGCAATATACAATTATTGCGTCATGCATGAGTTTAGCGGTACCTTTTCCATATTTGTCCAGGTTCTTTTTAAACCTTTCATCTTCCACATACATAAGGGCTAAACCTCTTAATATTTCTGTTGTGCAGTCATAAGAATATCTGGTTATGTGTTCCTGCCATCTCTTGACCAGTTTCTGAACTATCTCACCAGATGGATCGGTCCCTATGTTATTTGCAAACTCTTTAAATATCTCTTCTGCTTCATTCATCATATCTGTTTTTTCTTTTTCGTTATATGAATCATGTTTAATGGCAGACTGCTGATAAGCTTTTGATTTTCCCCATTTCTGCTCTGCTTCGTCTGCATACTGCTTCCTTGCATTTTCATATTCCTGTAATACATCATTTTTCACATTCATTTCTTCTCCCTTCAAAGCCTGCTTAGTAAGCTCAATAAGGCTTTCTATGTGTTTTTTCTTGAAAATCAGAAGATCCCTATGTTTTATAAGCGCTTCATTTTTGTCATAATCGGACTTTTTCATTATATTAGCGATTTCCTTCAATGAGAATCCCAGTTCCTTGTAAAACATTATCTGCATAAGAGCGGATATCGCTTCATCATCATACTGCCGGTATCCTGCTTTTGTTAATCCCGAAGGCTTTAAAAGTCCTATCTCGTCATAATAGTGAATAGCTCTAATGCTCAACCCGGTTAAAGCTGCTGTCTTTTTTATACTTAAAGGCTTTTTAACCATTTGATCTGCCTGACCTCCTTATAGTCATATGTTAAACTATTACGTAATGTAAGAGTCAATACATTTTCTTAATAAATTCCCAACAAACTTGTTTTTATACAATATCACTGATTATTATATAATTTTATCAATATTTTACAAATATATTGTTGCATTATTGTGTTATCGCCTAAAATATGATACCCTAATTATCGATTGGCAGGTTATATATAATAGTAAAAGAACAGTAAATTAAAAGGACATATATGGATATTCATAAGACGGAAAAAAGGATACCTTCAAAATTCATTTATAGCAGAATTTTCTTTTTCGCACTTTTATTCCTGCTTTCTGTAAGCGGAGTATTTTATACCTGGAACACATTTAATAATCATCTTGTAACACAGGAGCAAGAAGCAGTCCTTCTTGCTAAAAGCGCATCCTCTCTAATCCCGAAATCCTATCTGAAGGCATTGGATAATGATCTTAGCGATTTAAATAAAAGTGAGTATCTGAGTATAAAAAACAGCCTTATGGATTTCGTTAAAACTAGCGACCGCATCAGATTCGCTTACTTCATGATGATGCAAAATGGCAACATCGTCTTTGCAGCAGATTCTGAACCTTCGGACTCTTTAGATTATTCTTTTCCAGGACAGATATACGCTGAAGCAGAGACATGGGATTTTATACCATTCGAACAGAAAGCACCATCCATATCGAAACCTTTCGAAGATCGCTGGGGCAGATGGATAAGCGTCATGATACCTATAACTGATACCGATACAGGTGAGGTTTTAGCTGCATTCGGGCTGGATTATCCTGCAAAGCAATGGTATATAACTCCAATAAAGAATGCAATGCAGTCGGCTATTCTTTCTCTTTGTATTGTAGCTATGATTGTTGTTCTTTATATAATTTCACTAATGAATATCCAACTGAAAAAAGACCGTCAGCTGATTAGAAAAGCTGACGACCGGTTAAAGGAAAGTATGACTTTATACAAAGCTGTATTTGATCAGACTACAATAGGAATAGCAATTGCGGATAACTATAAATATCTGGTTGAAACAGAATCAGGCCTTCCAAGCATTAATGCAGCCTTTGAGAGCATACTGGGAAGATCAAAAGAAGAAATAGCAGAAACTACATGGTCCGAACTTACATACCCTGAAGACCTTGGTATAGACATGGAGTATTTTCATAAGTTTAAAGCCGGCCTTATAGACGGGTATGATCTGGAAAAAAGATACCTCAGGCCTGATGGAGAAGAAGTTTGGGTGCATATGACCATCTCACCTCTGCTTTTTGAGAACGAAAATAATAAATACCATCTGTGTATTATTGAGGACATATCAAAAAGGAAACTGATTGAAAGAAACCTTCTGGAATCTGAAAGAAGCAAGTCACTCCTACTGGACAACATCCCAGGAATGATTTACAGATGCAGATATGACAGGGACTGGACCATGCTGTTTATATCGCAAGGATGTAAGGAACTGACCGGTTATTCTCCTGAATCACTAATTGACAATACTGATAGATCATATAATGACCTTATCGCGCCAAAATATCGTGAATTCATATGGGAAAAATGGTCTTTAGTACTACCTGCTAAACAAAAATTCATATATGAGTATGAAATTATTACTGCATCAGGCCAGATAAAATGGGTATATGAGCAAGGCCAGGGCATATATGATGAACTGGATAATGTAGTGGCGCTTGAAGGCCTTGTAATAGATATAACCGACCGTAAAAAACATGAAGAGAGAATAAAATACATTAATGAACATGATCCGCTGACCGGATTATTTAATCAAAAATTCCTGATAGAAACATTTAGCAAAGATTTAGACAGAAGAGATAATTCCTTCAAAGCTTTAATTGTCATTCACATAAGAAGATACAGTTTAATGCTGACTGCTTACGGGTATTCCTATTGTGAATCTGTAACTAAAGATATCGCTATGCATTTAGCTAAGATATCAGATGATTCGCATATGCTTTATCAGCTAACAATGGACAGATTCGCGATATATGTGAGAAATTTCCACAATAAGAATGAACTTATGAAACTTTGTGACAGGATAGTGGAGATATTAGGTTACAATATTGCTTTAAAATCATATGGCGCATGGGTTGGTGCTGATATATTTAACGAGAAAGACAATGACATCCAGACAGTTCTGAAAAATGCTACAATGGCAGCGACATCAGCAAATAGCATAAATCCCTTCGGTTACAGTTTTTATGATGTAGACATGGAATCCAATATAATGAGGCAGGAAAACATAAAAGATATACTTGCTGCAATTTGCGATAACACAAGAAGAGACTCTTTTCATCTTGAATATCAGCCTATAATCAGCAGAGACGGAAGCATTCATGCTTTTGAAGCTCTAGCCCGCATAAACGATAAGACACTGGGAAATATAAGTCCGGTTGAATTCATAGCCATTGCAGAAAAAAGACATCTTATTGTAGAACTGGGCAGAATAATACTTGATGAAGCATGTGGATTCATTAAGGAGCTGCAGGATAAGGGCTGGCATGATGTGTCGGTTTCAGTTAATATTTCTGCAATACAAGTATTAAGAGACGATTTTCTGACTGACTTAAAATATGCTATTAATAAAAATGCTATTTCTCCTGAAAAACTGATTTTGGAGATTACTGAATCAGTTTTTGCTGAAAACTTGGAAGTTATAAACAACCAGCTCGCAAAAGCCCAGATTTTAGGCATCCGTTCAGCAATAGATGATTTTGGTACAGGTTACTCCTCCTTATCCAGAGAACGTGAAATTGCTGCTGACATAATTAAAATAGACAAGTTCTTCCTTGACCAGTTTCTCACTAAAGATGAAAAGGAACTTATAACATCTGATATAATTAATCTTGCTCATAAGCTGGGACAGAAAGCAGTTGCAGAAGGAATAGAACACCAAAGCCAGCTCGAATATCTTAAGAGGAATAATTGTGATTATTATCAGGGTTATCTTTTCTCGAGACCGGTTGTAGCAAATAAAGCCATTGAGCTTCTTGAATCAGGAAATTACAATATTTAACTGCTGATAATAACCTATATACTACTTATATTTGTGAAGAAGCTCCATCATAAGCATGAAATTATTAATCGGTGTTGTCGGTGCAACAAGATTGGAACATCCCACAATTGCTCCTGATAACTCTTTTGCCGCTGATACCGCTTTGGTAACCTCAGCTTTTACATCATCCTGGCTCTTCTTGTCCAGAGTTGATGACGCAATTCCGCCAACAACAGTAATATTCGGATATCTTGTCCTGATTGAACGTATATCCATCCCGCAGGAACAGTCTGCTTCATAATGAGCATCTATCCCGCTGTGAATATATAGGTCATCTGCTACATCCCAGAAATACCCGTCAGAACCGAAAACATGAAAAAGGCCGTATTCATGGCACTTATCTGATATCCTTCTTAGGCGCGGGACCATTAGTTTCTTAAATATCTCGTTTGAGTATATAAGTCCTCTGTTGCAGGCGCAATCGCCTCCGCCATATGCGATTTTTGCACCTACTGACGCGATTAATGGAATGTTCATTAATGCTCTTTGTGTATGAGCTTCTAAATATCTTTCAACCAGATCCGGCCTTGAGGCAACTGCCTCATACCATATTTGCCTGGTATTAGGTATAGCTAATGCTACACCTGATGTGTATGTTGCTTTTTCATTTTTAAAATAACTCATTGTATCCAGGTACTCATTATGCATAGAGATTTTGGGAACGTATCTTTTGTTGTATTCCTCCTGGTTAACTACTTCATCCTCCAGAAGATCCACATCCTCTATGTCTTTTTTGGTATCTTCAATGCATGCGAAAAGCTCATATTCATCGAAGTACCTCATTATCCAGTGAGTCCCATCTTCCCTCTCGTAGTAGAATGTCACATCATCAAGCATTTTTACCGGTTTGTACTGATATCTCCAGTATGAAGGGCGTACATAATCAAAGTCCATTGCTTGAGCCCAGTCAAAAGCATCCTGCCTGGATTTTTCTACAAATTCCCTATGAGCTTCTTCTCCGTTAAATCTTGCAAGACTTTCCCTGTACTGCTGTATTCCGCCACCCACATACATGGTTCTTCCCATAACTTGTGAAGCTATTCTTGATGAAACAGAACCGCAGTAAATCGGTACATGATCGCTTCTTTGTTTATTGTATGCCGCCATTACCCGTTCATATGAGTTCATAGTGGTCTCCATTTGTCTTACTTGGTTATATCGAGATTTATCTTCCCATCTTTTATTTCTATTATCCTGTCAGCCTTTTCTGCTATCCTTCTGTCATGAGTTATTACAATAAATGTTGTTTTATATTTAATATTAATATCTCTAAGAAGATCATATATAGTCTCTGTAGAGTCAGAATCCAGATTTCCTGTAGGTTCGTCTGCAAGTATCATTTTAGGATCATTCATGAGGGCTCTTGCTATTGCCGTCCTCTGCTGCTGTCCTCCGGACATTTTAGTAGAAGGATTATTCATTACTTTTTCCAGTCCAACAAGCCTGAGCCTTTCCTTTGCCTTTTCCAGAACTTCTTTTGTTACAGGCTTTTTTTGAATATTATATGGCATAAGCACATTCTCTAAAGCTGTGAACTCCGGAAGCAGATAATGGAACTGGAATACGAATCCGATTGTCTTATTCCTGTAATCTGACAGCTGATTGGCAGACATATCTTTTATATTGTTTCCGTCTATCAGAACATCACCTGATGTCGCTGTATCCAAAGTCCCTATAATATTCAATAAAGTGCTCTTCCCGCTTCCAGACTGCCCTATTATCGAATTAAATGAACCTTCATCAAAAGAAAGATTTATATCATATAATACCTGCGTTTTTATATCTGTCCCGTATATCTTATTTACATTTTTAAGCTCTAAAATCTTATTCATAATAATCCTCTTTAATTGTTTCTTATAATATCTATCGCATTAAGCTTTGATGAACGTATTGCAGGCATTAATGCTGCTAATACTGATGCTACAACCGCAATCAGTCCGGATAAAGCTATGAATGAATAACTTATATATAAATCGACTACTGGTGTCCCATCAGCATTCAGAGCAAATTTTGTAAAAGCAAAAGACAGCCCTAGTCCGAAAAGTATTCCCATTAATGCACCAAAGAAACCGAGTATAAGGCCTTCAAACAGGAAAATATAGCTTGTTGTGGAATTCCTGATTCCCATTGCTTTCAATATTCCTATCTGCTTGGATTTCTGTAATACAGTTATAGCCAGTATACTTGCTATGCTTATTACTACTGATATTATTACAAATACCTGTATCATATAGCTGGATATGCTCTGGCCTTGTAACCCGCTAAGCAGGGATTCATTCTGCTCTTTCCAGTTAATGATCTTATATTCTTCATCTCCAATAACATTGGCTATATTCACAGATATCTCATCTGTTATGAATATTGCATCCTCATTAACCTGCATCTCAACAGATGTTATAACATCATCTAGCTCGAAAAACTTCTGAGCATTACTAAGAGTTGTTATAGCCCAGTTTGTATTCAGGCTTGAGACCTTAAGATCAAAAAATCCGACAACAGTGCTTTTGAATATTTTTCTCGCTTCAGTCCGGAAAATATCAACTTCTTCTCCGACTTCAAGCCCATATTCTTTCTTAAGATCGATACCAAGAAGTATTTCATTATCACCTTTTGGCATACGTCCTTCTACAATACGGTTGGATATATCATAAATCCCATCAGCCATGCTTTCAGGTTTATCTATATCAAATCCTCTTATTATTAAAGACTGATTTTTATCATCATATAACAAGAATGCCTGATTATCCAAAACAGGAGAAATCTTAGTAATATTTTCATCTGTTTCTGCAATATCTGATATGAGCTTGTCGTATTCTGAAATGTATCTTTCATCCTGATTGGATGATACTGTTATCTGGGATGAATTGCCTATTGTCTTCTCTACAAGACCCTTCTGCAACCCTTGTATCAATGAACCTATAAATATCTGTACCGATACGCCTATGGCAATACCCAGTATTATGAGTATTGTCTGGCTTATATTCGAAGAAAGGAATCTGCCTGCTATCTTAAGTCCCAATTTCATAAAGAAACTCCTTCCTTCCCAATATTTAATATATCTTCATATGTCCTGGCATAATAATCCGCACCGACCTGCTTAAGTTTGTTTTCCTCGTCACCGACGAAAGCATATCCTCCCACAACTATCTTAAGGTCATAACCGACTGCTTTCTTAAGCTCCTCAACCATACGCTTTGCTGCAACCAGATGGAAATAATTGCTTACACTAATCGCGACTACTGATGGTTTAATCGCATGTACGGCATTATAGAAATCACGATATGGAGTATTGCTTCCCACAAATACAGTGTCATATCCGCTTATAGTAAAAAAGTCTGCAGCCATTCTGGCACCTAAATCATGATATTCCTCTGGAGGGCATAATACTGCGGCAATACCTTTATTTGCATTTTTAAGCTGATTTCTCTTCTCTATTACATAAGGATATGCACATTCCACAATAGTCCTGACAATGCCGGTTTTGACATGTTCTTTCCAGATGCATATCTTTCTGTCTTCAAGGTCACATTGTATATTATTGAGAAGAGGCGTCAGTATTCTGCTATATAGGGTAATGACATCAATTTCTTTTGACTCGAGCTTTGAGATGATATATGTTACGGCCTTTTCTTTATTTTCCTCATCAAAATAAACCTTAAATTCCTGCAGGATCTTATCCATAATCCCTCCTTCTGCCAAAAGGCATGGTTTTTACTTACCTGTTAATTATATCAATTGCCGATTGGAGTTAAAAGAAGATTATTTTGCATTAAAGCCTTTATTAAGGCTGTTTTCAGTAATAAAGTCACTGAAATAATAAGTATTTAATCTTTATCGCTTGTAAATTCCCACTGGTCATTGCCAGTCTTCACATATGTGCCTGCTCCATGAATCTGATACTGTTCATAAAAAGACATGCTGCCGGCAGAATTCTCCTGTATCTCTACATCTGATCCTATGGTAATGGTATGCAGGCTGCCATTGCCTGTGAAAACATTCTCTCCAAGATACATAAGATTCGCTGGCAGGCTTATGGTTTCCATATTAGTACTATCTGCGAAAGCATAATTCTCTATACGTGTCACAGTTGGAGGGATATATGCTGTATAAAGCGGGCTTTTGTAAAATGCTTTCTCACCGATTATCATCGTGCCATGAGGTATATAGTATTCTGATCTTATGAATCCGACAGGAAAATACACAAGATCCTTCTTACCTGCTTTGAACAGCACTCCATTAAAGGACTCATATATCCGGTTATCGAAATCTACCTCTATTTTTGTTAATGCCGGGCACTCAGTAAAAGCCGTAGGACTTATATACACAGCTGATTTTGGAATATACACCTCTCTTAATGTAGAGCAATTATAGAAAGATTCATCTTTAAGTTCTGTAATACCATCAGATATCTCCACGCTTATCATACTTGAGTTATCACTAAAAGCCCTGTTCCCTATTGCAGTCACTGAATTTCCGTCTATCGACCTGGGAACTACAAGTTTTCTAGCATTTGTCGTACATGCTGTAATTGTTTCATTTAATACAGTATAATCAACTTTTGTCTCATAGGTTATTATTGCATACAGCAGGGCAGCTGCGCACAAGATAAGTACAATAAGTGTTACCAATTTAAGATACTTCATTCAAGAACCTTGTATAATGCATATGCATCATATTCCCTTTCATCCGTTAGATTATAACATAAAGCGCTATAAAAAAGATAAGCCTGAAAGACTTATCTTTATAAAATGCACTTATTTCTGTTATTCTTCTTTATCATCAGACACAAGGGCTGGTTCTGTAACAGAAGTTTCAGTACTCTCTTCTTCCTCTGTAAATTTCTTTGGTAAAGTGACTGTAACAACTACACTGTCTGGCGGGGTTATCAGCTCTATTTTTTTGTCTTTTGATATTTCAAGGTCTTCTACTGTCAACACTTCGCCAGGCTTCATTTTTGAGACATCCACTTCAACGCGGTCTACAAGATCAGCAGGAAGAGCACTGTATGCTATATCATCAAGCATATGCATTACCACTCCTTCTCTTACTTTTTCCTTGCCTGTTACCATTACTTTAGCTACACTCTTTATTTTTTCCCCTGCTACCAAAGCCTGAAAGCTCAGATGCTCCAGCTTATAAGCTCCGGGAGTGTATGTAGCTTCTTTTAGTATGGCCAGATGCTTATCTTTCTCTATTTCCAATTCTACTTTTGAGCCGATGAAATTCGATTGAAGGAATTTCTGGGCTTCATGTACGGGAAGCTGCATGGAAACTGATTCTTTAAGATGCTTGCCATAAAGCACCGCTGGGACTATGCCCTGATTTCTAAGTTGTCTTCCCTTTGAGTTCTTTTCACGTTTTTCCAATTTTAATGTAAACATGATATCTCCTTTCAAGGTTAGTTATCAGCTGTGCCGTGTGATTCCTATATTAAATTGTTTGAAAAAAGCATTTAAACCATTTCGGCAATTAAGTATTTAATGCTAAAAAACATAAAATACATTATCAGCTTAAAGACTATTTTACCATAAATTTGCAATTAAAGCAAATGGAAAACAGCATTAAAAATATAAAGATATCAGACCATCAGATCGCTATCTCATACATAGGGCAGGCAGGATTCATAATTAGATACAGGGCTTTCTACATATCAACCGATCCATATCTGTCATATTATGTGGATGAACACTGCAGTAATGATGACACTTTGTGGATTAGGAATTACCCGCCTCCTATAACCCCGGAAGAACGGGATTTCATTAATGTTATAATATGCACACATGCTCATTACGACCACATGGATCCAGATACAATAGCCAGAATATTCAAAATGAATAAAAAAGTAAAATACATTACCCCTCATCCTGCTGTTGTACAGCTTATAGTAATAGGAATATTCAGGAAGCTATAGATTTAGCCGTAAAATCCGGTATAAAACTAATTATACCGATGCATTTCGATCTGTATGACATAAATGGAGCAGATATAAATAAATTTAAAGCAACAGTACAAACAGTAAACCCTGAACAAGCTTATCATGTATTCCAGCCCAATGAGACATATATAATATAAACTGCAGTGAAGATAATGTTTGTCCTTGAACCGCATATCCTAAGTGGAATATAATTAAAATAATAATTATAAAGGCTGGCATTAAAATGATTGAGCATATAAAAAACTACATTATCCAACCAGATTTCAATATTGATATTCTGTGGTCACTTGAGAAGGCAGAGGAAGCGTTAACAAGTATCCCTCTCTCTCTTTGCGATGTAATATCCCCAATGGGTGAAGCTCACAAAAATGAATACTACTCAAATGGGGATTACTGGTGGCCAGACCCATCAAAAAAGGATGGTTTGCCATACATAAGACGTGATGGGGAAAGCAACCCGGATAATTTTGCTTATCACAGGTATGCCCTGCGAAAGACCAGAACTATGATTGCTCATCTTGCAAGAGCATATATGCATACAAAGGATGAAAAATATGCCCAAAAAGCAGTAGAATTGTTAAAAGTGTTTTTTATTAATAAAAATACAAAGATGGAACCACATCTTCTTTACGCCCAGGCTATTCCAGGCCTATACTCAGGACGAGGAATAGGAATAATTGATACCCTTCATCTTACCGATATTCCTTTTGCTGTAAACACACTAAAAGAAAGCAAATCTCTTACAAAACCGTTATATGATTCTTTAGTTGACTGGTTTTCAAAGTATCTTGAATGGATGACCTCTCATCAGTATGGGATAGATGAATCCAATGAACCGAACAACCATAGCATCTGTTATTATGTTCAGGTTGCTGTCTTCTCAAGATTTACAGACAATACTAAGATGCTGGAGCACTGTAAAGAGATGTTTGTAAAAAAGGTTTTTGTTCAGATGAACAATAGTGGCGGTTTCGATAAGGAGCTTAATAGAACCAAGCCATATGCATACTCGCTCATGGTTCTGGACAATTACATAATATTGTGTCATCTGCTTTCAGATAAGAAAGATGACTTCTGGCAATACCAGGGGAAATACGGCCAGGGAGCGCAAAAAGCAGTGGAGTTCATGCTCCCATATATACTGGATAAAAGCTCCTGGCCTTATAGCAGAGATGTCATGTATTATGATGATTATCCTTCAAGAATGTCTTTTATGATATTTGCAGGTTATGTTTTAGGAATAAAAGAACTGATAGATATCTATCAGTCTTTACCTTGTGAATCATATGTTGATGAAGTCCGGCGTAATACTACAATCCGTCAGCCGTTTTTGTGGCTATAATTCAATAATGCCTGAAAAGGGCTTCTTCCATTGTATCTGCAGTTACCTCATATGTTCTTCCGTCTATTATCTTCAGATACGGTTTGGCATATGGATTCGGTACTGCATTCCTTTCCACAACCTCTACTCTGAATGTAATCGGTTTATCATAAACCAGTGGTTTCATGCTCTTTAGTTTTCCATATGCTTCTTTTGCTTTTTCTGCTAAAAGGGCATAAGCCTGTTTCATAGGAGGTATCATTACTCCGTAAAGAGCTGTGCTCTTCTTGACTTCACAGGTTACTGTCCAAGGAAGCAGTTTTTTTGCTTCGCGACAAGCATAATCATCTCCTGTAACCATTATTACCGGTTTATTGAAATCACCTGCTATACCCGAATCAATTGCTATCTCTCCTGCAGGCATACCATTTATCCAGTAATTCTGAATCCTTGCAGAACTCATGGAATGCTCCAGTACGGCTCCTCTTGTTCCTGCCATTGCATGATAACCCAGTAAGATAACGCCGTCACAGTCATCTATTCCTATGAATCTGTCTTTTCCTGTATTTCCGATTATATATCTGTAAGCTTTATCAGAAAGCTTATCCCAAATTACGTTATTGCCGCCTCCATGAGCGTCGCGGACATAAATCCTGTCAGCCCCTGCTTCTTTGAGTGCTTCCACGACCACATTGACTTCCCTGGTCATATATTCACGGCATTCATTATAGCGTGAACCGTCTGAATTAACCTGCTCTTTATCAAATATCCCGCATAAGCCTTCAGCATCTGTCATAACATAAATATTCATGATTTCCCTCCTGTTAAAATGATACCACGAAAATCAACCTACGGACAAGGTATCTCATTCCATATATGCAGATGGCAATATGTAATCAGTTATAATAGCACGTGTCATGGGCTTGACAGTCGGTGATATCGATCTGTCGCAAGTTATGACTATAACCATATCCAGTTCAGGTATCACCATTATAATCTGCCCGCCTGAACCATATGCCTGAAACATGGAATAGGTCTTGCTGTTTACTGTATCAGAAATCTTCTCAATCCAGAAAAGATAACCGTAATCCTGTGTATCATTAGCTTTTATATAGCTCTTTAGGGAATCCTCTATCCATTCTGCGGGTATGACCTGTTCATTGTCCCACAGGCCATTATTCAGATATAGATATCCGAACCTTGCCATATCCTGTGATGTAAGACATAGTCCAGAGCCTCCTCCGTTACTGCCCTGTTTATCACTCTGCCAGTATGTGACATTCATGCCTATCTTTTCAAACAGGTTCTCTTTTGCAAAATCCATTACACTCATCCCGGAAACATTAGCTATTACTGAACTTAACAGCTGGGTAAGCCCTGTGTTATATACAAATACCTCTCCAGGAGAATTAACAAGCGGTTTTGCCAGAGCGGCTTTTAACCAGTCATCACTATAGAAAAAAGATGTGTAATTGTTGTCTATACTCTCAAGACCTCCCGTCATAGTCAGTACTTGTTTTATTGTTATATCCTTCTTTCTCTCATCATCTATATATTCAGAGAATTCCGGTATATACTCAGCCACCTTGTCATCGATACTTGATATCAATCCTTTTTCTATAGCTATCCCGGTTAATGCAGACATAAAGCTTTTTGTCACCGAATAGGTATCCTTAATTTTGGTTTCATTATTTAATTTATAGTACTTTTCATATACCAGATACCCTTCTTTAACAACCAGCATGCTTTCAATATTTGGGTAAGCCTTCTTTATCCTCTTGTCAGCCTTATCAAGCATTTCTGATGACATGCCAAGTTCTTCAGGGTAAGCTCTCGTCCATTCCTCTGTAGGAAAGGGTGCTTTCTCGGTTATCCGGTTATATGTCTTTTTTGAACACCCGGTAATATTAAACATAAGCAGTAAGCATAACATTATAACTAAAATTGTCCTGGCTTTCATTTCTTATCCTTTCTTTTATACACAACAATACGTATATCGAAGATTCATATTTCCTATATTCAACAATTAAGCACTTCTAGGTTATATTACCCTTAAAACAGTGTCAATGCGTCTAATGTTGCATTTACATAGGTAATTGTGGTAATTATGCTTGACATTCCTGATTTATGAACTTAAACTGTCTGTAATATTAGATTTACTGAAAGGACAGGATATGGACTGCTTGGTTAATAAAACTATATATGGATCAATGCAAATGATGTGCCGAATGCTTCATGACCTGTGGCCTTTATCACTGTATTCTTAAAAGTTATTAAAAAAGGATATTCAAGGTGTAAGCCATAAGGTTTACACCTTTTTTATTGTAACCGGATATTTATTTTAAAGGTTATTAACTGCAGACAGATATTCTATAAAAAACAGAAAGGAGAAAAATGATACAAAAAAGGATTGCATCATATGTAAAAGAAAATGAACATATTAATAGGAGGAGCATGGCCTTACGCAAACGGGCCATTACACATCGGTCATATAGCAGGACTTTTACCGGGTGACATACTTGCAAGATACTACAGAGCAAAAGGGGACACTGTTTTTTATGTCTCCGGTACCGACTGCCATGGAACGCCTATATGTATAAAAGCAAAGAAGGAAAACAAATCACCTCAGGAAATCTGCGATGAGTATCATAATGAATTCACAGATGTATTCAACAGGTTGGGATTCAGTTATGACCTATATGGGAAGACTACTGAACAATGGCATAAGGATTTTGTTACAGAATTTCATAAGCAGCTGTATAAAAGCAAATATGTATATGAGAAAGATTCACCGCAGGCTTACTGCAATCATTGTGAAAAACCATTAGCTGACCGACTGGTTACAGGCATCTGTCCTGTATGCGGCCACGAAGCCAATGGAGAGCAGTGCGATGCATGCGGTAATGTTACAGATGCAGGCAATCTAAAAGAAGCAAAGTGCTCGGAATGCGGAAATCCGGTAAGTTACTATAACGCAAAGCATCTGTATATTGCGATATCGAAACTGGAAGAACAATTGAAGGATTATCTTAACAAGCATAATGACTGGCGTAATAACGCTATAGCTTTTACCAAAAGATATATTGATGAAGGACTGAGGGACAGGGCTATAACGAGGGATCTGGAATGGGGTATCAAAGTACCGAAAGAAGGATATGAGGATAAAAGGATATATATCTGGGCGGAGAATGTATTGGGATATCTGTCTGCAAGTAAAGTGCTTTGCGATAAGAGAAATATCCCATTTGATGATTTATGGAAGAACGACTCACGTCATTACTACGTTCATGGTAAAGACAACATACCTTTTCATACTATAATCCTTCCTTCGCTGCTTCTTGCTCACAATCAAGGTTATCATCTGCCTGACGACATTATATCGAATGAACATCTTACTCTTGAAGGCAGAAAGATATCCACCAGTAAAAACTGGGCTATATGGGCAAAAGATATTGTTAAAGAGTATAATCCCGATACAATAAGATTCTTCCTTGTTGCAAATGGTCCGGAAAAAAGAGATACCGATTTCACATGGTCCGAATTTATAGAAAGAAATAACTCGGAACTCTTAGGTATATACGGCAACTTTGTAAACAGGACACTGCTGTTTATAAAGAAATACCAATATAACATAGTGCCAAAAGGTATTGCAGATGAAGAGATACAAAAAATAATTAATGATACATACGCAAATGCAGGTAAAAATATAGAAAACGGCAGGCTAAAAGAAGCTTTGCTGGAAGTAATAAGTTTAGTCAGATATGGAAACAAATATTATGATACCAAGGAACCATGGAAAACCAGAACCAGCAACATTGCAGACTGCGACAACACGATATTCAACTGTACTCAGATAATTGCGAATGCGGCAGTCCTTTTTAGACCTTTTATACCTTTTTCTTCTGACAAGGTCCTTTCCTGGCTGGATTTATCATATGATTGGGAGATAAAAAAAGTAAAGGAAGGGTATACCCTTCCTGAAATATCTATACTTTTTGAACGGATAACTATTCCTT
>Ga0116149_1003069_pt1 | contig 17605 bp, 9 predicted proteins | sample AD_UKC057_MetaG_FD_89787 | JGI IMG/M metagenome (GOLD analysis project Ga0116149, IMG submission 89787) | Active sludge microbial communities of municipal wastewater-treating anaerobic digesters from USA - AD_UKC057_MetaG | ecosystem: Engineered > Bioreactor > Anaerobic > Digestate | place: USA... | reverse complement strand
GGCACAGGATCCCCGAAGGGATTGGTCACCCTGACCAGGAAGGGCTTGGGCAGGGTCTTGAGGATGATCTCCTCCTGGCCGTTTCCGGAGACCGGTTCAAGGATAGTCGCCCGCGGGGGCTGGATGGTCAGGTTGAAGATCTTGTACTGGATCCCCGATCCGGGCGAGGCCTGCGCCTGGATCTGATGCAGCCCCGTGCGGCTGGTCGCCTTGAAAATGACCGAGGCTTCGCCGGCCTCATCGGTCATCACCGTATCAATAGCTGCGCCCGAAAGGGTGCCGCTGCCGGTGACCACGGAAAAGATCACGCGCTGATCCGCGCGGCCGTTGCCAAAACGGTCGCTGATCTTGACGACCAGGGGCCCGGCGAGTTCCTCACCCGCATAACCGGTCTGGTTGTCCCCGGAGACGATGGTCATGAGCGTCGGCACCTCCGGCAGGGCGGCGGCGGTGAAGAGGATGGGGGCCCCGGTGAGCGGAGCGTCGATCCGGACGCTGTTGTTGCCGGTGCCGGCCGAATCGCCCAGGGTCCAGGTGACGCTGGCCTTGCCGTTGCTGTCGGTCGAGTCGGTCACCGCATCCGAGCTGTTGTTGAGAAGGCCGCTGCCGCGGATGATTTTAAAGGTGACCGGATAGCTGAGGACCGGCCGGCTCCTCTCGTCCAGGACCTGCACGACCAGGGGCTCGGCCAGGGTCTGCCCGACGGTGTCGGCCTGGGCATCGCCCGAGATGATACTGATGGAGACCGGGATGCCCTCGCCGGCAATGGCCTGGAAGGTGATGGGCGCCAGAGCGGGGTGGTCGGGCAGGGAGGCGGTGATGATGTTGGTAGTGCCGTAGCCCAGGGTGAAACGGGCGCTGGCAACACCTTCGCTGTTCGAGGAGACCCGGATGGTACTTTGGCGTGAGAAATTGCCGTCGCCCTCGGTGACCTCAAATTCCACCGGCACGCCGACGCAAAAGTTGTTGTAGGTGTCCTTGAGCAGAACCGCGAACTCTTTTTCGAGCGGCTGCCCCGCGACGCCGGTGAGGATGGTCTCCGAGGCGTACTGCAGCGCCAGGGGCGGGAGGGCATCGGCGTAGAGGTTGAAATCGAGAGTGGAGCCGTTGGGCACCGAGGGGGCGGAAGCCTGAACCACCACCTGGCCGGCAGCGGAGCCGAAGGAGATGAAAGTATAGGCCGAGCCCGAGACGTCGGTGATGTTGGAAAAGCGCTGGGTCTTTGAGCCGGTGCCGGCGGGGTTAATGCCGGCATTGCTGGTCAGCAGCAGCTTGTCCAGCTGCAGTCCCGCCTCGCGGTTTTTAATGGTGAGTTGGACGAATCCCTTCGGCAGGCTGTGGGAGACCCTGGAGGGTTCCCATATCCAGCTGCCATAGGTGGAGAAAGAGAAGGTGACGGTGTCGGAGGTGCCGAAGGTGTAGAAGCAGGAGTTCTGCAGGCCGTCGGCGGCATAGCCGCGCAGCCAGAGTTTGTAGCTGCCGGCCTTGGGGATGTAGATCTGATAGGTGGCCAGACCGACGCGGTTGTTTGCCGCCACAGCGGGTGTATAGATATACTCATTGCCCGAGGCCTCGGCGCTGCCGCCGCTGATATAGGGGGCCCCGACGTCGCCCGCTTCGGCCTCGATCCAGATGTTGCCGTTGAAATTGACATCCAGCGAGTCGGTGCTGAGAGCGGCCTGGCCGGAGATGACGCTGAACTGGACCTGGACATCGCTGACCGGCACGCCGTTGGCGTCGACGATGCGGACGGCGAGGGGTTCGGCCAGACGCTGGGTGACGGTGCCGTGCTTGTTTTCGCCCGCAGTTGCGTACATCGAATCGGGGGAGAGGGGCGGGACCTCGAGGCAGAAATTATCGACCGCGTTGTTCAGCCCGCCGTAGAGGACGATGCCCGAATAGAGCTGGCCGAAATTGCCCTGGCGCTTGGCGGCGTCGGATACAGTGTTGAGGAAGAGATTGTTGAGATAGACATTGAAGGCATGGCCGGTGGTGGCGGGATTGTAACGGACCTCGAGGATATCACCCGGCTTGGGATCCGGCGCGGTGCTGGGAAAGCCTGCGGTGGCGAGGCTGCCCGTGGGGACGCTGCCGTTGACAATCTCGTTGAGGTAGACCACGCGGTCGCGGACGCGGACCAGGTAGCCGCTGGCCTGGGAGCTCGCGCCGTTGAGCATCATGGCGAGGCCGCCGGCGTTGATGCCGGCGCCGTCCGCCAGCTCCGACCACTGCATGGCGGCGCGGACGCCACGCACGGCAGGGGCATAGCGCGCAGCCTTGAAGGCGGCCAGGTACTGCCATCCCGGCGAGGTGCTGCTGTTGACCAGTTCGCCGCGGGTGACGTCGATCCGGTAGGCGGGATGCAGGTCCCAGTCGGCCGCGAGGGGATCGTCAAAGTCGTCGCAGTATTCGGTGCTGGCGGTGTCGGCCATATCCACAGAGGGGCCGATGGAGACGGGGCCGCGGTTGTTCATCTCGTCATAGGCGCGGATGCCGAAAAAGTAGCTGATGCCCGGGACCAGACCCGAGACCGTAGTGGCCTCGATGTTGCCGGAGCTCTGGGGCCGCGGCAGGGAGACGAGGATGCCCTGATTGAAATTGGCCACATCGAGACCGAAGGTGGAATAACGCATCTCGTAGAGGTTGGCCTGCCCGTTGGTGCCGTCGTCGCCGGTCGACTGCCATTTGAGGCTGGCGGTGCTGCCGCTGATGGCATCGGCTCCGAGCCAGGAGATGGTCGCCGGCGCACTGCGGTCGCCGGCGACGACGCCGCGGATGATGCGGTTGAATTCGGTCGCCATCCGGTTGTAGCCGATGTCGGTGGGATGGGTGCCATCGCCGAGATCGGAGATCAGCACGACGCTGTTCATGTCGGCCAGAGTGATCTTGCTGACGACGATGCCAGGGGCGTTCTCGAAGAACATCCGGTCGACCTCGGCGTTGAAATCAGCAATTTTGGGATCGGGTGAGCCATTCACCAGACGGGGGATGATCTTGCAGATGATGATGCGTTTGACGAAATCACCCCGGGTGCCATTGGCCCACTGGGAGGCGTAGGCGAGCAGCTGGGCCAGCTTGCCCGAAGAGGTCGGCAGCATCGATATGCCGGCGTTCTCCGAGTAGGGGGCGGCCGTGTCATTGTTCATATTATTGGTGCCAAGATGGATCAGGAGGATGTCGGGTTGATAGGTGCTCATGGAGGAGGCGATGTCACGGGTGCCGGTGCCATAGCCGCCCGTGTAGAACTCTTCGATCTTGGCGCCGCGGGTGAAATGGCCGTTGTAGGGCGCTGCTCCGTTGGGACCGACCAGGGTAAAGTTCACCCCCTGCAGTTTGTCATAAAGGAAGGAGCGATATCCCGTGCCGCTGCTGCCGACACCTTCGGTGATCGAATCGCCGATGGGCATGATCTTCCACTGAGCGGAGAGCCCTGGAGCCCATCCTGCGATAATGATGCCAATCCCCACCAGCCAGGCGCGAAGCGGCCAATTCTTGCTTGCTGTCAATGCACATCCTCCCGATATAGGCTGCCCGGACAAGCCGGGCGCAACTGTAGACAGAAACCGGTTTCCGCCCCGCACGGAGAGCGGGGACACCAGACTGCACGCAAATTTTATACCCTTTGGCTGTAAAAGGGGGGAATTTTTCCGCTGCCGGATAATATTTTGGCGGGGCACAGGAACCTTAAATTACATAAAATCAATATAAAAACTGAAAGACGGTATAGCTCCGCAGGGGCAGAAAAAGGCGGCATGGCGGCGTGGCGGGTAAACCGGACCGGTTTGTTTCAGGCGTAGACACTCCTGAATCAGGATTGAACAGAGCGGACGGGCGCCCGCAGAATCAGAAGAGGTAGAGGAGCTTGAAGGTGACCTTGGGGCCGCTGAGGCGGCTGGCTGCGCTGATCTCTTTTCTCAGGTCGACATAGAGATACTGGTAGCCGGCGGAGAGGCCCAGATGGCGGTGCAGGATAAAGTCGATGCCGGCGCCGAAATTGAGGGCGTAGCCGACAAATTCCAGCTTGGTGCCGATCCCCGGCGGGGGCAGAGCGGGCTCTTCCCGGCCATAGAGGGCGGTGCCGCCATAGAGTACGAAGGGGCGGATCGCGGTGGCGCCCAGGAGCTGGTACTTGATATCGAAGGCGAGGTTGAGCAGCCGGCTCCTGGCCGGTTCGATGCCGCTGCGGAGCACCTCCTGTTCCCACTGCCAGAGGTTCACCTCTAGGGCATAGCTGGCCGCCTGGGGGGTAGAGAGGCCCACGCCCCAGCACAATCCGGTGCCCTCGACCGGCTTGAAAGGTTTGCCCGGTTCGGAATCGAGGGCGTTCGGCTTCCAGATGCCGGTTTGCAGGGAGAGGGAACCCCGGTTCACCGGTGGGGCGGCGGAGACGGCCCCCGCGAGCAGAAGTAGGAGGGCCGGTATGCAGACCGTACGCAGGCGCATCAGCCTTTGTTCTTGCTTCCCGGCGGGTTCGAGGCCGTATCGGCGTGGAAGCCCATGGGGGTGCTCTCTCTGGCGGCTTCGGCGTATATCTTGATCTCGCCGAACTGGCCCTCATACTTGGCGATATTCTCCTTGAGGGCGCCGAGCAGGGATTTGGCGTGCTGCGGGGTCATGATGATGCGGGCGTAGACCCGGGTTTTAGGCAGGCCCGGCACCATGCGCGTAAAATCGATGACGAATTCCGCCGGCGAATGGGAGATCACTGCGAGATTGGAATAGATACCCTCGGCTTCCTTCTCGCCCAGTTCAATGTTCAGCTGCTGCGGGGGGACCTGCGACATCGTGTTTCTCCTTCATTTATATGCAAAATGAGATTAATCATTAATATAACCAAATTCGGGATTATTCTCAATAAAAATATACGCGCCAATTTTTGCGTTGCATGCTATGCCCATTTTATTTACATTCACTTATAGTGAAACGAATGGTTTGAGAAAAGGTTTCCTCTCGCTCCAGCCGGCCCCGCATCCACCTTTGGTGTCATGATCTTATAATCCAGGAACATCTATGCCGCAGTCCGCTGACAAGAAACGTCTCTTTCTCATCGATGGCGCCGCCCTCGCCTATCGCACCTATTTCGCCTTTGCCCGCAATCCACTCATCAATTCGCGCGGCGAACAGGTCAGCGTCATCTTCGGTTTCAGCCGCATCCTGCTCAACCTGCTCGACCAGGAGAAACCCGATCTCTTTGCCGTGATCTTTGACTCTCCCGAACCCACCTTCCGTCACGAGATCTATGCGGAGTACAAGGCGCAGCGGCAGCGCATGCCCGAGGATATGGCCGAACAGCTGCCCCGGCTGGAGCAGCTTATGAACGCCCTCGATCTTCCGTTCATCCGCAAACCGGGCTATGAAGCCGACGACATCATGGGCACTCTGGCCAGAGACGCGGCAGCCCGGGGCTATCAGACCGTGCTTGTCACCGGTGACAAGGATCTCATGCAGCTGGTCGACGACGACACTGTGGTCTATTATCCCCACCGCGCCGGCGAAAAGATCGAATGGCTCGACGCCGCCGGGGTCACCGAAAAGATGGGCGTTCCGCCCGCACAGATCATCGATTATCTCGCCCTCTGCGGCGATTCATCGGACAATATTCCCGGCGTGCCCGGCATCGGCCCGGTCGGCGCCCTCGCCCTGCTGAAAAAGTACGGCTCGCTCGAAGCCCTGCTCGAACAGGTCGAATCGGTCGAATCAAAAAAACACCGCGCCGCCCTGCAGGAACACGCCGATCTGGCGCGCCTCTCCAAAACCCTCGCCACCATCCATTGCAACGTGCCCCTCGATACCGGGATTGAAAATCTGCATCTCCGGCCGATTCCGCCGGACAAGGCCGCTGATTTCTTCCGGGAGATGGATCTCCCCTCCCTGGTCGAGCGCTTCAGCACCCGCACCGCCGCCGTGCACCGCTACGAGCTGGTCAGCGACCGGGAGGCCCTCGCCGCGCTGGTGGAGCGTCTCCGCGGCTGCGGCGCCTTCGCCCTCGACACCGAGACCACCTCGGTCGATCCCACACGGGCGGAGCTGGTCGGCCTCTCCTTCTCCTGCGCCGAGGGGGAGGCCTGGTACGTCCCGGTCAAGGGGCCGGCGGATCTCACGGCGGATCAACAGCCTCTTCCGGCCGGGGAAGTGCTGACGGCCCTGGCTCCGCTGCTGGCGGATCCGGCCATCAAAAAATGCGGCCACAACGCCAAATATGACCTTCTTGTGCTTTCGCGCCACGGCGTTGAGGTGGCTGGTCTGTTCTGCGATACGATGGTCGCCGACTATCTGCTCAATCCCTCGGGCTTTCAGCACAATCTCGACGCGGTCTCGCTGGAGCACCTCGGCCTGAAAAAGATCCCGACTTCGCAGCTTCTTGGCACCGGCAGGAACCAGCGCACCATGGACCAGGTGCCGATCGCACAGGTGGCGGAGTACGCCTGCGAGGATGCCGACTATACCTGGCGGCTGCAGCAGGTGCTGATGCCCAAGCTCGAAAGCCTGGGGCTGCGCCCCCTGCTCGAGGAGGTCGAGGTGCCGCTGATCCATGTCCTGATGGTCATGGAGCGCCACGGCGTCGCCCTGGACGAGCTCTATCTGGCCGCCATGTCGGGGGAGCTGGAGCAGGAGCTGCGGGTGATCGAAAAATCGATCTACGAGCTGGCTGGCCATAAATTCAACATCAACTCGCCGAAGCAGCTGGGGGAGATCCTCTTCAATGAGCTCAAGCTTCCTTCCGCGCGCAGGACCAAGACCGGTTTTTCGACTGATGTCGGGGTGCTCGAGGAGCTGGCAGGTGCCCATCCCCTGCCGCAGCGCATCCTCGACTATCGTCAGCTCGCCAAGCTGAAATCGACCTATGTGGACGCGCTGCCGAGGCTGGTCAATCCCGCCACCGGGCGCGTGCACACCTCATTCAACCAGACGGTGGCGGCCACGGGCCGGCTCTCCTCGACCGAGCCCAATCTGCAGAATATCCCGATCCGCACCGAGGTGGGGCGGCGCATCCGCCGCGCTTTTATCCCGGGTGATGAAGGCCATGTCATTCTGGACGCCGATTACTCCCAGATCGAGCTGCGCATCATGGCCCATCTCTCCGGTGACAAGACCCTGCGCGAATCTTTCATCGCCGGTGAGGATGTGCACGTCCGCACCGCCGCGCTGGTCTTCAAGGTGCCGCAGGCGGAGGTCACTCCGGAGCAGCGGCGCCGGGCCAAGGAGGTCAATTTCGGCATCATGTACGGAATGGGGGCCTATGGCCTGGCGAGCCGGCTCGGCCTGGCCAACGACGAGGCGGAGCAGTTCATCCAGGCCTATTTCGTCAGCTACCCCGGCGTGCAGGAGTATATGCTGCGCACGGTGCGCGAGGCGCGGCAGAATGGCTATGTCACCACCATGCTCGGGCGGCGGCGGATGGTCCCGGAGATCGCCAGCGACAACCGCCGGGTGCGCGAGTTCGCCGAGCGCACGGCGATCAACACGCCGATCCAGGGCAGCGCGGCCGACCTGATCAAGGTGGCGATGATCCGGATCCAGAAGCGGCTCGAGGAGGAGAAAAGCGCGGCCCGAATGATCATGCAGGTGCACGATGAGCTGGTTTTTGAAGTGCCCCGCGCCGAGGCCGAGGCGGCGCGCGAACTGGTGCGCAGCGAGATGGAGGGGGCGATCCGGCTCGATGTACCGGTCCGGGTCGAGACCGGGGTGGCCGGCAACTGGCTCGAAGCCCATTAGGGCTTCGGGTTTCATCAGAGGAGAATATGCTTCCGAGTGCAGGGCGGGATGAGGGCTGGGCAAGGCGGTCTGTAATGAACCGATCCACAGCATGGAAGCTCGTATGGAACTAGAACGTAAAATCGCCAGACTCTTCTTCACGCTCACGCAGCTCAAACCCCGCTGGCTGCCTGGCAAGAGCATCCGGATCTCGATCAACAGTGATCCGGTCTATCTCAAGGTGCTGCGGGCGGCGATGGATGAAATCGCCGATCTGGCCGGCTTTTCGCGCAAAGAGTGCGCCAAGATCATTCTGGCCGTGGACGAGGCCTGTTCCAACGTTATCCGGCACGCCTATCACAATGTGGAGGGCCAGCCCATCTACGTCACCTGCCGGATAACCCCGATCAAGCTGGAGATCGTCATTGTCGATCTGGGCGAGCCGGCCGACATCAAATCGATCAAACCGCGGCCTCTCGATGAGCTGCGTCCGGGCGGTTTGGGGGTGCACATCATCCGCACGGTGATGGATGAGGTGCACTATGAGAATCTGGCCAAAATCGGCAACCGTTTGATCATGGCAAAGTTTCTGCCCAGGGAGGAGGGGGCATTATGAGTCTGCAGCTTAGCACAGAGCAGCGGGGGAGGGTGGCCGTCGTCCGCATCGCCGGCGATGTCGATTTATACTCCTCGCCACAGTTGCGCAAGGAGATACTCAAATTGACCAGCATCAACGATGCCAGACTGCTGGTCGATCTGGACAAGGTGACCTACATGGACAGTTCGGGTCTGGCCACCCTGATCGAGGGTTTGCAGCATACCAACCGCAACAACGGACGTATTGCCGTGACCGGGCTGCGCGATGCGGTCAAGGAGATTTTTGAGCTCACCCGTCTCGATACCGTCTTCAGCATCTATCCTGACACCGAAACCGCTCTGGAATGGGTGGCTTCGTGATGGCATCACCGGCGACCAGAGGCATGGCGGACGGGAGGCGCAACTGACCTCCAGCGCCGATACCTCCAACCGTTTCTGGCACCCCATTGCCGGCGCCCTCGTCCAGCTCGCGCGTTTCGGCCGCTTCGTCTCCCTCGCGCTCTACTGGCTCCTGGTGGCTCCCTTTCGCGGCCATCGCATCCGCTGGGGCTCAGCCTTTGTCCAGATGGCGAGGATGGGAGTAGGCTCCCTCCCCGTCGTCGGCACCATCTCCTTTTTCACCGGCCTCATCCTCGCCATGCAGTCTGCGCAGCAGCTCGAGCCCTTCGGGGCGGTCATCTACGTCGCCGATCTGGTCGGGGTTGCGATTACGCGCGAGCTGGGGCCGCTGCTCACCGCCATTCTCGTCGCCGGCCGCTGCGGCTCGGCCATCACCGCCGAGATCGGCAGCATGAAGGTCTCCGAAGAGCTCGACGCTCTTGCGACGATGGCGCTTAATCCGGTCGCGTTTCTGGTGGTGCCCCGCACCCTGGCCATGATGATCATGCTCCCCTGCCTGACGGTGATGAGCGATTTCCTCGGCATTCTCGGGGGAGCCCTCCTGGCCGTGACCACGCTTAAACTCCCTTTCATCGCCTACTATAACGAGACCGTGACCGCCCTGGTGATGGCCGATATCCTCACCGGTCTCTTCAAGAGCCTGGTGTTCGGTTTCATCATCGTCATGATCGGCGCCTATCAGGGTTTCAACGTACAAGGTGGCGCGGAGGGGGTCGGCAAATCGACCACCTCCTCGGTCGTCAGTTCGATCTTTTTAATTATCCTCGCCGATCTTGTATTCACCGCGCTCTTTTATTCGACCTTTTAATATCCGGCAGTCACTTCAATCACCGCGGGCAGGGAGCGCAGATAGACGGCGCGGTCGTCGAACTCCTTCCAGCTGCGGCCGTTCACCGTCACTTTCGCCGGCCGGCCCGCCGCGTGATGGACCACCCGGATCCCCCCGGCCGGTGTGCGGAGGCTGACCGGGATCTCGATGCGGCAGCCTTTCGCCTGCCAGCGATAGGAGTAGCTGACCGCTCCGTAGTAGCTTGGCAGCCCCTCAACGCGTACTCCCTCTTCAGTTCTTATCCAGTCGCGGCTCAATCCTGCGCCGATCACCAAAGCATCATGAAACTCGTCCTCATAGAGAAACATGGTCCGCACCGAGTTGATGAAATCGGAGCCGACCCAGGTGTGGGGCATATCGCCGATGAAGCGGGGAGTGCGGGGATCGGGCCAGACCACCTCGGCCCAGTGGCGCCAGCCCGGCGGGCGCCGGTCTTGCATGAAGAAATCGAGCAGGGCATGGGCGCGTTCCGGCTGGTCGAGGCGGATGAAAGCGCCGATGGTGCGCACTTCGTAGGGCGTATAATCGCGCCACTGGATGAGGCCGTCGCGGCGGCGGGTGAAAAAATCCCAGTAGCGGTCGAAGGTGTTCTGCAGCTGGGGCTGCGGCAGCAGGGGGGCGAGGTTGCCGGGGTAGAGGGCGATGGCGGTGGAGGTGGCGTCGAAATCGCCGAGTTCGACGCAGCCGGGCAGGTAGTCGATCTTTTTATAGCGCATGGCGCGCTCGAGCGAAGCGAGCAGATCCTGCCGGAAGCGGTCCCGTGAGCGGCGCAGCCAGTTTTCGTCTCCGGACCGGCCGAGGAGGCGGGCGAGTTCGAGGGCATCGTTGTAGCCGCGCAGGGTGAAAAAGTTGTCCCAGTAGGAGTGCATGGGTTTGGCGGAGTAGCCCTCGTGGGAGATCGATTCGGGCACCAGGCCGAAAAAGGCGTCGCTCGAGTCCTCTCCGGTGGGCAGGTAACGGGCGCTCCTGCGCTGCGCCGTGAGGGAATCGAGCCAGGCCGCGGCGGCGCGGATGTGCGGATAGTGGGCGCGGATGAAGGCGGTGTCGGCGCTGAAGAGAAAATACTGGCGCATCGCGAAAAGATACTCGCCGTTGCTGTCATTTTCCGGCACCGGATCAGCGCCGCGGCGGTCGACCACGCAGGGCACCTTGCCGCCGGGGTAGAGGTGGCGCGAATACCACTCCAGATAGTCCCTGACTTCGCGGCGGATATTGAACCGGAGCAGGGCGGCGGAGGTGAGGGCACCGTCGCGGATCCATGAGCGCTCGTAGGAGCGCGAACCGGGCTGGATGCCGGCGCTGTCGCGGTTGATGAGGATCCAGGCGAGGTTGGCATGCACGGTCTCCATCACTTCCCGGGCGGAGGCCGGCAGCTGGATGGAGACGGTGCGGACCTTGGTGCGCCAGAACTCCTCCACACGAGCGCGCAGGCGGGGGATGTCGACCGCCTCCTCCCCCGGGGCGCCGGCGCCGAAGGGGATGATCAGGCTCACCTCCCGGCTTTCGCCCGGAGCCAGGCGCCAGGTGTAGCGCGCCGCCGCGGAGGCGAGGGAGCGATCATCCGCGACCGACTGCGCCTCCGGCAGGATGCCCCTGCGCATAAAACTGCTGATATCCCCCTGCGCAAAAGCGGCCGCTCCGAAAGCCTCCGGCGCGGTGATGAAGCGGATGATCTTTTCGTCATTGACCATGGCGCGGTCGCCATGGAATTCGATTTTTCTGACCGGGGCGGTGCCGCCCGGCCAGTTGAGAAACTGCCAGGGGGGATTGACCTGGAAGGGGCGCAGAGCAAGATAGAGGGCAGCAGTGCGGGGATGGGGCGTGGGATTGCTCACGGTATAGGTCAGATAGAGGCTGCCGCTGCCGGCGGCGGTGAGGTCGTCCCGCTCCGGGCCGTCGGCGAAGGCTTTAACGGTGAGCTGCAGGGGGAGGCCCTCCCACTCCACGCGGGGGAGGGGCAGGCAGCCGCCGGCCAGGCTGGCGCTGCTGCGGGCCTCGTGCCAGCAGTAGAGCGTATCGTCCACGGCCAGGAAAGGCTCGATCGAGAAGCAGCCCTTGTCGACCTCGACCATGCCGTCGCTGTTGATGAGGGCCTCCTGGCGGGCGTTGTTGACCCCGACGACGGTCCAGTAGGACTGTTCTCCGCGGCAGTAACGGGGATAGAGCCCAACCGGCTCTTCGCGCGCCAGGGCGCTGTAAAAAGAGTCCGGAGTCTCAAAGAAGCCGAGATCACGGCGCAGGGCAGCGGCGGCGATCTCCTGCGGGGTGGCCGGCTGTTCGGGGGGCAGGGCCTGGAAGGAGAGATCGTCGATCCAGATGCTCCCCTTGCCGCCGGATGAGGAGGAGATCATGAATTCGAGCTTGTCCATCCTGCGCAGGGTCCGGTCCGATGCCGGGCCCCAGGCGAAGTCGATGTGGCGTTTCCTGATGGTGATAGTGCTCCAATCCCGGGGCCAGTGGTAGTTGCGTTTGATGTGCCACCAGACGTTGTCGCCGCCGGCATCAAGGAGCTTGAACTCGAGGTTGTTGTCCGGGGCCTCGCCGCGGATCCTGAAGGTGAACTGGAAATTCTCGGGCAGGGTGATGGGCAGGTGCTTCTGCACGCCGCAGTAGCCGCCGCCGGCGACAAAATTGAAATCGAGGCGCAGGGCGCTGCCGCCCTCCGGGCTCTCCTCCAGGGAGGTGCGCAGGGTGACCCCGTCGGCGGCGATGCTTTTCCATCCCTCCAGGTTTCCGAATTGGTCGAGGGGGGAGGCGTCGAGCCAGCCGCCGCTGAAACCGGCGCGGCGCAGGCCGCGCCGGAGGTGGGGATTCCCGGCCAGCACGCGCCAGATCAAACCGGTGCGATAATTCTCGATCATCGCCAGCATCGGCCCCTGGTCGATGCCGAGATAATCGGGATTGAACCAGCCCCTGCTGTTTTTTGCTCCTTCCCGGTAGGTGGGATTAAAGGCATCAAGAAAGCCATATTTTTGCCAGAGTTTGGCCCCGTATCGCCTGCGCATTTCTTTTAAGGCCGGGATGCAGATCTCGGGGGCGAAGGGCATGGAGCTGCCGGCTGCATAGGGCGCGATGGTGCCGTCGTCATTGACCCAGTCGAAGGAGACGCCGCGGGCGCTGTAGGTGGAGAAGCGGCGTTTGACCCCGTCGATGACCAGTTCGCCATCCAAGGGGCCGTCACTGGCGGTAAAGCCCCAGATATTCTCGCCATAGTCGCGCCAGCCGCCGGGATTGGCGATGGCGTAGGCCCGCTGCGAAAGGGTGGCCCGGCGGGAGTTCTCGGAATAATCGATCCCTTTTTCGCGCATGTAGCTATCCTGGATGCCACGGAAATCGATCCAGACATGGGAGAACTGATGGCCGAAGAGGGGACCGAAGCTGATGAATTTCTGGCCGTAATAGCCGGCCCAGATATAGGTGGAGCACCACGCGTCCCAGACCCCGTCCGGCAGGGGATGGGTGGGGGAGCCGAGGCCGAGGATGTAGAGGATCATGGACTCCATATAGCCGGTCCAGGTGACCTTGTTAAAGCCCTCTTCGGGGCGCCAGCCCATGGACATGGTCTCGCGGCCGTTCATGAACCAGTTCCAGTCCGCCGCGAAATAGAGGGAATCGGCGAGGGCGCGGATCTCCTCCTCGACCGCCGTCTGGCCGTCGAAATAGCCCTGGCAGAAGAGTGCGCCCATGATGAGCAGGGCGGTGTCCATGTTGGAGAGTTCGCAGTTCCATTCGCGTTCACCGCCCGGAATTTTCAGAAAATGGTAATAAAAGCCCTTGTGGAAGGTGGTGGCTTCCGCCTGCGGGTGCTGAGTGAGCTGCCGGAAGAAGCGCAGGGCTTTGACGGTGCGTTCTGCGGCCTGTGCCCGTGTCAGCATCCGGTGTTCAACAGCGATGGGAAAGGCGGTGAGGGCGTAGCCGGCCGCAGCGATGCTGCTCGGCCCTGGCGAGGGATAGCGATCCGGCGCAAGGCCGGTCTCGACCGGTGTGGTGTCGATGAAATAACGGAGGGTGCGCCGCTGGACTTCCTCGAGGAAGGGATCCTGGCGAGGGTCTCCCGGGGTCGCCTGAACGCGGAGGGCGGCAAGGAAGAGCAGGAGGATAAAAAGAGAGCTGTTGCGCATGGTCATCTCACGTTTTTTTAATTGATTATTTCATGCCGAATGGCTACTTTAGCACCTGCAAGATGGAACGACCCGGCCTTTTTTTCAGTTCAGGGGAGATGACCTCCCCTTCAAATTTCACTCTATCACCAGCAGAGGAGAACTCTATGTCCGATCCGAAAAAGTTCGTTCCGTTCGTTTCTCCTGATTCAAAGATGGCTGAATTCACGATCCGGGCGCTGGTCATCGGTCTGATCATGTGCGTCGTGCTCGGCGCGGCCAACGCCTATCTCGGTCTGAAAGCCGGCATGACCATCGCTGCGACCTATCCGGCGGCGGTGATCGGCATGGCGGTCCTGCGCCTTTTCCGTAAAAAGGGAACGATGCTCGAACAGAATTTCGCCAGAACCGTGGGATCGATTGGTGAATCGGTCGCTGCGGGCGCCATCTTCACGCTGCCCGCCTTTTACATCTCGGGTCTCTGGCGGCCCTTTTTCTCCACCAGCCATTATCTCACCGCCACGATCATCCTCATCGTCGGCGGCGTACTCGGCATCATGTTCGTCGCTCTGCTGCGCCGGGTGATGGTGGAAGATGCCACCCTGCCCTTTCCGGAATCGGTTGCTGCGGCCGAGATCCACAAGGCCGGCAGCTCTTCCGGCACGGGATCCAAGTTCCTCTTCGGCGCCATGATCGGGGGCGCGCTGGTCAAGATGCTGGCTGAGTTCAAGCTCTTCGCGGAGACCTGGGAGCATTTCATCGCTTTCGCGCGTAAGACCATCACCGGCACAGCCATCCCCGGCGAGGGGGGGATCCTGGTCAGTTCGCCCGGCATCAGCCCGGCTTACATGGGGGTGGGTTACATCATCGGGCCGAAGCTCGGCGCCCTGAACTTCAGCGGCGGCCTGCTCGCCTGGGGCCTGCTGACGCCGATCATCCTCTATTTTCTCACCCCCTCCATGAACCCCGATTTTCTGGCGGGCTGGGCGGCCTATCTGATGGGGCTCGATTCCACCCTCACCCTGGGTTCGGCGACGGCCAAGGTGAGCGATCCGGTTTTCCAGATGTACGCCGTCTGGCGCTACATCGTCAAGCCGATCGCCATCGGCGGCATGCTCATGGCGGCCGGTTTCACCCTCTTCAAGATGAGAAAAAGCCTGATCGCCGGCATCGGCCGTTCGGTCAGCGACGTCAAAAAGGCCGCCTCGGGCAGCGCAGTGGAATATGAGCGCACCGAAAAGGACATGAAGTTTATGTGGGTGGTCATCGGCATTCTCGCCGCTGCGGTGGTGACTTTTCTGGTCACCAAGTTCATCTTCGGAACCAGTCTGCTGGTCGCCCTCGTGGCCGCCACGGTGCTGATCATCCTCGCCTTTTTCTTCGCCGCCATTTCGGGCTATCTGGTCGGCATTATGGGGTCCAGCAACAATCCCATCAGCGGCCTGACCCTGACCGCCCTGGTGGTCACCGCCTTGATACTGGTCGCCATCGGTGTGGGCAAGACTGATGCCGGTGTGGCCGCCGTGCTTGGCGTTGCGGCCATCGTCTGCGTCGGCGCCGCCGTCGCCGGCGAGATGCTCCAGGATCTCAAGGCCGGGCACATCCTCGGCGGTACGCCCTGGAAGATGCAGATCGGCAACCTGATCGGCGTGGTCATTGCCGGTGCCGTCATGTTCGGCGTTCTCCATTTCCTCAATCAGGCGGACATTGCTCAGGGCATAAAAGAGGGCTACGACGGCGGCTTCGGCAGCCCCAAGCTCTCCGCGCCACAGGCCGGCCTGATGTCCATGCTCTCGCAGGGTATCGTCGGCGGCCAGATGTCCTGGCCCCTGATCATCTGCGGCATGATGATGGGCCTGGCTTTCATCCTCATGCAGGTGCGCAGCCCGATGCTGGTTGCGGTCGGCATGTATCTGCCCCTGGAGACGACCTTCGCCATCTTTGTCGGCGGCGTGGTCAAGGGCATTGTCGATATGGTCACGGAAAAACGGCAGTTCAACGCCGCCCAGCGGGCGCGGGTTGAGAATGTCGGCATCCTGCTCGCAGCCGGCTTTATCGCCGGCGAAGCGCTGACCGGTCTGGCTTTCGCCCCCTTCAAGATCGCCCAGGTCGATCTCTGGCGCATCTTCGACAAGGCGCCGATTTCGATCGGCCTGGTTGTGCTGCTGATCATCTCGCTGATTCTGATTCTGGTGCCGGTCCGGAATGCGGGCAAGCCCGATGAGCCGGCTCCCCCGGCGGTATCCATGTAGTCTGGTGCCGGAAAAGTAAAGACGGAAGCATTGCTTCCGTCTTTTTTTTGCCCCGGGCCGCCCGCCCTGCGCTGGCGGTTCAACGGGCGACAGGATGCGGCGCCAACCATGATCGGCTCCGGGCAGCTGGCCGGGAGTTACTTGAGCACCTGCAGCTTGCGCACGACCGGCCGGCCTTCAAAAATCAGCCGGCAGAAGTAGAGGCCGGTGGCCAGATCGCCGGCGGCCAGGGAGAGCCGGTGCAGGCCGGCCGCCTGGGTGGTATCGACCAGCTGGCGAACCTGCCTGCCCTGCAGATCAAAGAGCGCCAGGCTGACCCGCCCCGCCCGCGGCAGCGCGTACTCTAACACCGTGGCGTCATTGAACGGGTTGGGGTAATTCTGGCGGAGCTGAAGGTTTGACGGGAGCTGAAGCGGTTCTTCTTCAACGCCGGTGCCGGTGGGCCGGAAGCCCGCCCGCTCGAGGCCGCGCCGGACGTCGGCATTTTTCATAAAGGTTTTCCAGACCTTGCCGGTGCGGTAATTCTCGATCATGAGGACGATGGGGCCCTGGTCGATGCCGATCACATCGGTCGCCCACCAGTTTTTCTGCAGGTTGAAGGCATCCCGGAAGCCGTAGCTCCCCCAGAGCTGTGATTTGTAGGCGTCGTAGAAATGGCGCAGGGTGGGCAGGCAGATCTCCGGGGCGAAGGGGAGCGAGCCGCCGACGGCGGTCGGGGCGATGGTGCCGTCGTCGTTTTCGGCCGGCGGCGCACCGCGCGCGGCATAGCCGTTGGGGCCGTCGCTGGGGGTGAGGCCCCACACATTTTCTCCGTATCCCTTCCAGCCTTTGGGATTGGCGATGCAGTAGGCCTGCTGGGCGAGGGTGGCGCGGCGGGAGTTTTCGAAATAGTCGATCCCTTTCGCGCGCATATAGTCATCCTGGATACCGCGGAAATCGATCCAGCAGTGCGAGAACTGATGGCCGAAGAGGGGGGGGAAATTGACATACTCCTGGCCGTACTGCTTGCCCCAATCATAGCCGCCGCACCAGGCCTTCCAGGTCGAAGCCGGCAGGGGATGGGTGGGTGAGCCGAGGCCGAGGATGTACATAATCATCATCTCGTTGTAACCCGTCCACCAGCCGCCGCCGAAGCCGTTCTCGGGCGTCCACTGCGTGACCAGGCCGGGGTTGTAGTTGCGCATCCACTGCCAGTCGACCCTGCGATAGATCGAGTCGGCGAGGGCGCGGATTCGGGTCTCCGTCGAGTCCGCGCCGGTGAAATATTCACGGCTGTAAAGGATGCCGGCCAGGAGCAGAGCGCTGTCGATGTCCGAAAGTTCGGTGTAGCCCTCGCGCAGGGCGCTGGTCATATAGAGAAAGTGGTAGAAAAAGCCCTTGTAGCCGCTAAAGCCCCTGGCATCCCGTCCCTGGGGTTTTTCCCAGAAAGTTTTGAGGGTCGTCAGCACCCGCTCTCTGCCCTTGTCGGCGGGGATCCAGCCGTGGTCGATGCCGATGCAGATGGCGGTGAGGCCGAAGCCGACCGAGGCGATGCTGCAGGCGCTGTTGGTCGCGCTGCGATCCTTGATCAGGCCGTTGCCGGGATTGGCTTCGGCCCAGAAAAACTGGACCGCGCTTTTCTGCAGCAGATCAAGGAAAGCGGAATCCTCCATCGCGGCGGCGGTCATCTCCACTTCCGCACCGCCGGCCGCACCGGCCGATGGTGCGCCGCTCAGCCCCCATATTACCGCCAG
>Ga0116149_1003067_pt1 | contig 17616 bp, 10 predicted proteins | sample AD_UKC057_MetaG_FD_89787 | JGI IMG/M metagenome (GOLD analysis project Ga0116149, IMG submission 89787) | Active sludge microbial communities of municipal wastewater-treating anaerobic digesters from USA - AD_UKC057_MetaG | ecosystem: Engineered > Bioreactor > Anaerobic > Digestate | place: USA... | reverse complement strand
TCCTGGCGTTCCGTCTGGGCGACCGGATCGATAACGATGGCGACGGAGTGATCGATGAACCGGATGAGGGAATCGACGAGCCGGATGAATTCACTCCGAACTCCCCGCGCGGAGACGATCACCCGTTTGCCACGCTGGATGAAATCGACATGCTTTCCCAGATCGGACCGTTGACATTAACGAAAATCGATAACTTCGCCACCGTATATTCCGAGGCGGATGAGATTTCCCAGTCGCTGAGCGCCGAAGGAATCGAGTTCCTGAAACTGAATCCGAATTTGCTTTCGAATTGGACCACGACGGACACGCAGGAGGTTGCATCGCAATTCCAATACGGACCGAAGCTGACTGTTCGTGATTTCTTTGCCATGCAGGTGGATAACGACGGGGATTGGCAGGCGATCGGAGAAGGTCCGGGGAACGGAATCGACGAACGCGGCGATGGCCTAACGGACGACAAGATCGGTGATGGAATCAATCAAAAGGATGATGACGGTGACGGATTGATCGACGAACCCGGCGATGACTGGGATCGAAACGGGTATCCCAGCGCCGATTTCGATCGCTATGGAGAACCGGATGTCGGCGCTCCGTATTATATCGGGAATAGTATGGATGACGACCGGGACGGGCAGACGGACGAAGGCAAGAACTCAGAGGATCGGGAGGATCATCGTCTGCGCGAGGTGGGGGATGACGACCGTCCGCGCGAGGAAAGCAATCGGGGCGACCTGCTCGCCGGAATGGTCCAGGAGGGCAACGGTGTGGATGACGATGGCGACGGCGTGATCGACGATACCGGCGATTCCAACGGCGATTGGATGATCAGTTACGATCCGGAATGGCATCTGAATGAAGATCCGTCGGGAGATGCCAATGACGATGGGTATCCCGGAATCGGAGTGTCTACTAAGGCTCCCGAAGGGACTGCGGCGGGAGATCTGGCAGAGGAGCGTCAGAGCACAAAACTGCGCACTCAAAATACCAACGATCGACTGACCAGTTTTTCGGACGATGACGGCGATGGATATGCCGATTTTCGTGATCCCCAGGTGATCGCGGCGATGTACCGCGCGGATGGAGACTTGGTAGACAACGACGGAGACGGCGAGGTTGATGAACTCGGCGAGCGGTATGTCGCCGCGTGGGATGATGATGAAGACGGGCGGATGGATGAAGACCCGCCGGAGTTTCAGTTCATTCTGAATATGGCGGATTATATTGACCAGCCATTTCCGATGCCTGTTTCGGGCGACCCGGATGTGCAGGCGGTACTGGGCTTGCAACCGGAAGACCTGGTTTTGGTGGATCCTCCCACAGTTTTCACTTTCGAGAGGGGAATTACCTCAACTCGTCAGCGTGCTTTTGAATTCAATCCCCAGCTTCTTTCCGGACCGAATCGTCAGCAGAAGGCGTTACTGGAGAACGAGATAGAATTGCTTCTTCCCAATCCGCCGGAGGTTACAAATCGGGTGACCTATCGCGGTGTGGAAGGGGTTCGGATCAATGAGGCGCTGGTGAAACCGATGATCCGTCTGGAAGCGGAACAGACGCTGACCTCGTTGCAGGACGACGGGCAAGGCGGCTATGTCTGGACTACCAACGGCCCGAATGGCCGGTTCGTTGTGGGCAGCGGTTCCGATGATGACGGTGTGTATGGATCCGTCGGCGGGACAAATATCAAGGATACCAATTGGAGCAATTCGATCCTTGTCCGCCCCCGTGGATTTCAGAACACGGTATTGCCGTATTCCTCCCTGACAGCGGCCGGACTCTATGATTCCATGGCGCCGAGTATTGTGTTTGCCGTTACGAATACGCAGGTGGTAACGGCCCAGGGCGGGGAAGGATCGGAAGGTGGCGGAACCGGCGGTGGTGGCGGCAGCGGAGTCGGTTCGGAAGCCGAAATGGCAACCTGGATTTTCGAGAATGTCCCGCCCGGAGTGTACGACGTGGTTCTGTACCTGGATCCGTTGGATTTTCTTCGGGGGGAAGTAGAGTATTATATCAATTCGGAACGAGTTTTAATGCGGTCGGATTTCTTCTATCAGGATCCGGATAACCAGGAAGCGGTCGATGGACTCATGCCTATCCTGCCGCTGGAATATGGCGGAAAGGCGGGTTTTGCCCTAAACGGGTATCTGCATTACACACCCAAGATGCCTCCGGCTTATGTCCGATACCTCAACGCGAATGTGATTCCGGGCATTCGTGGATTGGGCAATGATTTTTACAACAAGTGGGCGCTTTACCTGGCTTCCTCGCCGGAGTTGCGGTTGGCGCAGGCGTATAACTATCAGTTTCTTATGAATCCGATAAGCGGCACATTTGTGGCTCCATCAGAAGGTCAAAATCCGAGTAATCTGGTGGCAACCTCGATGCTTCGCCTGCCGTATCGTTTATATCCGAGAAATACCAGTTTCCGGGCAACAGTAGATTCAGATGGTCGTCTGACGGTCCAGATTAAAGCCAATCCGCCCGCGGTCGGGTATTACATGACTACATTCGACCGGATTGAGCTGATGAACCTGTCGGCCCAATACCTGGAATTAGTGAACCTGACACCCGACGACATTGACTTAACCGGATGGACGATCAACACGCCTTACGGGAAATACATTCTGCAGACGGTAAACGGCGTACGACCAATTATTCCGCGAATCAAACCGCTGTTTGAAGAGGATGACGGTCGAGAGACCGCTCTGGATAACGGGATTCCTCTTCCGGGACGTCCCTGGGATCGTGCGGCTTATCCCACGGAGCGTGGGGGATTGGCCGGAAGGACCCGAACGCAGGACGATATCCGAATGGACAATAACTATCTGTTGCTGGTCCATGATCGCGATGGATTCCTGACATGGGCGAAAGCGAATTATCCCGCATTCGATGAGAATGTGACGGTACTGGCGCCGGTTGCATCGGGAGCGCTTTCCCCCGCTCACAATCCGGTGGATGAGTTGACAACCTTCAAACTGGTCGATCGGGAGAACGATATCCTGACGGACAATTACGATTTGAAAACGGTTACGTTGACCGATCCGGCAGGGAATGAGGTCGATCGTCTCGAATACAAGACCACCTTCAACAACCTGGTGGTGGATATTCCCGGCAATGTATTTCGACTGCCGGTGCAGGATCCCTCGAAGCCGCTTTACGAGATTGCGTCGTTGGACGTGATTGCCTTGCCGGGGTACCGGGGTATGGAGACTTTCGAGCGAAGCGATCCGACCCAGGTTGTAACGGAGAAGCGACCGGATCGAAACCAGGATACACAGCGATTCACGCCGACAATGCGGCTGTTGGCACGAGAGGCCGCTGTTGAGACATTTGCCGTGCAGCCGGGGGAAGAGGGGAGAAATCCTCTCACGGTAACGCTGTATGGGAATCGGTCCCTGAGCGCAAATCCCTCCCTGGTTGTTTCGGAGAATCCTGCAACAGACCTGGATGACCGCCGTTATCAGGGCGGGTGGGATTTCGTCGGTGACGCGCCGGATCCGGGCGCGACAGGATTTGACCCCGATGGGAATTCGTGGGGCGGTCCGGCACGTTGTCCAGAGTTCGGCGGCGGTACTTTGTTTAAACAGATGGCGGGCGGGTTTGAGAATTACACAAATATTCTGGTCAGTCCTCTGGACCTTCCGTCGAGCGGGCGAGCATATCCGGGCGACCTGGTTCGCTATACGTGGACGTTGGGGTTGCGCGAATTGATCCGGGCCGGATTCGATCCGGATGTCGATGACCATCTGACTGTCCGTGTTCGCGGAAAGTGCCAGGAACTTGGTTCTTTCCCGGCCATTGTCGGCGAAGTCCTGACCAATCCCATCTGGACCGTGGTCGATCCGGGAAAAGAGCGCGAAGACGGAGCCTACAACCAACCGGAGCTGGAGGCTAATTCACTCAATCCTCTTGGGTTGGACGTGTTCACGAAACTGCGGGATGGAGACACCGCGTTCACAGTCGATCTTCGGAAGAGTTTCCAGGACCTGTATCAGGATCTGGATAGCTCCGAAAAACAGGAACCGCTGATTGTTCTGCGAATGATTATGCGGAAAACCACTCCGGACATTATGAATACGCTGGATGACAATTACTACTTTTACGGAATTGAACTGTGTGGAAGAGGTCGCCTGAGCGGGAACTCCGACAGTGCGAACGAGAATGCGCGGATGGCGTTGATTGCGGGGACGCCGGGTCGGGCGAACGCCGGTTATGTGCCCGCGTATCCCAGGCGTCGTCGGTTGATCGATACACCGTCGCAACGGGACCGTTTCGATATTGTCGACAACACGCCGTTTGTCAAGAACGGACTATTGGCCACGCCCGGCGAAATTTCGCGAATCTTGACCGGCGGCCGATTTGAGACAGTTTGCGGTCCGATTATCCCGCAACGGCTGGAAGACAAGGCAATCTACCGGAACCAGATCGACTCCAACGCCGAATTAGGCCAGCGTCTCATTCCCAGCGATGAAAATGACTCCGACCGGTTGATTCTTGCCCAGAGAGAACGCCTTGACCAGATGGAGAATCAATACTCGCTTCTTTACAGCATGGTTACCACCAGCGATTCGCCGGTCACACCCGGATTGGTGAATGTGAACACGGCGATTCGAGAAGTACTGGCCGCGCTGCCTGCCGCACCGCCGATTCGCGATGATCCTTCGCGGATCCGGGACCTTGAGGAACGGTTTACGATCAACTCGATGGTGGCCGATTACATTATCGAGGGACGAAATCCACTGGGACGGGATCAACAAATGGGAGTGGCTGAAATCGACGATGATGTGTCCAGCCGGGGAACCCTGGATGACAGTGTCGAATACAAGCTGCCCAGCGTGGGCCGGAGCAAGGCTTTTCTCAGGGAGTTTTCTTCCACGTCCAAATGGTCGAATGTTCCCTCCATCGAGAAAATCCTTTCGGATGATGCGATTGGGATGAAGGATGTCCAGGATCGTCGCTCGAGTGTGCAGGAGGTTTATGCTTCCACAGAGGTTTCGCTGCCGGATGATGGGCCGTACGAGGATATCAGCCGTTTCCTGTCCGATCTGGTTCATTTGAAACGGAGGGACCGGATGGCTGCCGCTGTCCGGCGCGATCTGGATCGGACCGGGGATGGTGTTACGGACGGTGTGGGGGATTTGCGCGAGCGTCTCAACAAACGATTGAACCTGAGCGGGGAGAATACGCTGACCCCGCGCGATATGGAGGAGATGATGCACCGCCTGTCCGCAATGACCACGGTCAGTTCGCGTGTGTTCCACGTGGTGACGGGCGGTAAAGCGATTGCCGGTGAAGGGGAAGTTGCGGCTTCGCGACGGTATAAGAGTGTATATCGGAGGTGATGGAGATCGTCTGCCCTGTGTTGAGTTACGAGTGAACTCGGTGGGGGCGGGAATCACAGATTGCCCAAACTCACGCAGACAGACGAGGGGCATTCTCAAGATTCCCGTACCCCACCAATGGCGGTAGAACGGGTGAACGGCGGATCAGCAACCAGTTCGGGAGCCGGAAAGACGGAACGCTCCCAAGGAGATGTTCTAATGACCACGATGAAAATGTCAATCCTTGCAGCGTGTATCGCAATAGCAGGACTTTGTCTGATGATCCCCCAGGACACGGCCGCCCAGGTTGGGGGGGATAACGTGATCACCAACGGAGAGTTTACCGCTGCCGATCCGTCTTCCCCGAACAGGGCGCTGGGGTGGGAGGGAGGCCGACGTGTGTTTGTCAACGGGGAGTATGCCGGGGAGGTTGTCGGCCCGGCGGGTGTTCTGGCGCAGGTGATCCCTCTGTCTAAGGTAGCCGAACTCCTTGCGCAGGGCAGGGGCAATTTCTATATCAGTTTTCAGATTCTGAATGCTCCACCGGTAGGGTCCGATACCGGGCTGTTCCTGAGTTTCGCCGGGCGAGTATTTGATGTCGATCAATATCGAAACAATGCCGCCAATCCGGGTAAGGTGGAGATATCCTTCATGGACGATGATTTTAAGGTACTGGGAGACCGCACGCTTGCCTTTCAGGTGAAGGGGATCACGAGGCGGATTCTGCTTGATGATATCAGTCTTACGTGTACGGCTTCCGGGGGAAACGGTGAAGAGGTCGAACCCACACCGACCGTGAATCCGGAACAGGTTCGTCCGCCTTCCGGCCTGGGGACAACCGAGTCTGTTGATCCGAACGCTACCCCGACTCCGAGGCCGGCGAGCGGGCTGGATACGGAATCTTTCCGTATTACTGTGAATCCGCCGATTGTGTATATTACTCCCGGTTCGACCGGAACACGTTCCTATGATCTCACTTTTGAACTGAAGAATCGGGACGGAAGTGCGATAAGTTCCGATGAGGCGGCCGACCGCAATGCCAAGGTGACTTTCGAACTTCTCGGCGACCAGGAAGTCGGATATCTGTCTTCCACGGATAAGGACGGGAATGTTCGGAAACTGACTACAGCCAAAGAGAATTTCGCCGATTATCTTCTGGGATCTACAGAGAACAACGAGAAAGGTGTAGACCCGAAACAGATCTCCTTCAATTTAAATCAGGCAAAGGACGGTCTGATTCGTCTGATGGTTCGTGTTGAAATTGACGCGCCGCGCCCGGGGCAAAAAGAGGATCTCTCGCAGCCGCTGGAATTGTGTACGGTGGTACCGATTGTGATTCGCACGCAACCCGGGGTATCTGCAAAGGGCACAATGGATGCTCGTGGCTTGGCTCCCCTGCAACGCTTCAACCGGATCTTTGTGGAGTCGCCTCTGCCGTCGGGGAGCTGAGAGACGGCTTGTCAAGGACACAATCCGGGCCCTTCCCGGTTTTGGAAAGGGGTCGGATTCCCTTGCCTTCATCACACATCCGATACGTTTTCCCAGCGCAAATCCAGTTTGCGGGCGGCGTAGCCGATTTCTTTCAGGTAATCGCCGTAGGCCATCATCCAGTGGGAATCGCGGGCTTCATTGAGCAGCTCGCGCCATTTGCCCTGGATGCGGACATCCTGCTGAGAACGGCAGATCGGATAGAACGGATTCCCTTCGACATTCCCACGTATTCCAACCCACCGTCCCTTTGTGTATTCGGGATCAATGAACGTGACCTCCTGTCCGATGGGAATGTCTACTTTCGGAGCCGCGCCGTAATCGGATTCCTCGTGAGTAAGGATCGTTACGGGATCGTAGTTGACCGCGTCCATTCGCCGAGGAGCCGAGCAGTGCGCACAGGTCACCACCCCCTGATGCGGGAAGGTGGAATTGTGGAGGAACACGGGTTTTCCGGTGATATGACGAAGAAGAATCCCCGCCGGAATGATCACAAAATCGGATTCGCAGAACGCAATCAGTCCCTCATCATTCAGCAGGCCCAGTGTCAGGCACGCCGTGGTTTCCGACATGGGCATGATGGTTCCCATGCAGCTGCGGATTGTGAACGCCGGTGCGTTGTTTTCGTGCATGAATTCCTTGAATAACTCGTACAGAATGAAGGCATTTACAACGAATGGCCGGTCGGTCTTGAGAAGCGTATTGGGCATGGACAGGTAAGTTTCCGTCCACTTCTCGGCGCGGGCGATTCGTTTCGGATCCTTGACGGCGGCGCGAATACGAGGTTCCGCGGCCTCATAGGAGATTTCAATAATCTCGAATTTGAACTTTTCGCGGGCAATTTTGGGGGCATCCCCGGCATATTTACCTTCTGCGCTGCCCAGCGCGACGATCCGCGCACCCGTCATATTCTTGACGCCATACCACGCGCGAAGCCGCCATAAGACTTCCCGATAATCGTCAATCACCACGTCGTCAACATGGGTCTTACCGAGTCGGGGCGGTTCACCCCCGGCTTTTTCCGGATCATCCGTCGCAAGGTAGGCCACACTGAGCGCCTCGTACCAGTAATAGGTTGGACCGGAACGATGCCGCGCAAAAAGGATCGCATTTCCATCTGTTGGGACACAAGCCGCAAGAAGTCGGCCTGATCCGGCGGCGGGATAAACCAGCACGATATCGTAGTTGCCTTTGCGGACAGATTCGGCCTCTTCGGGGGTTTTCACTTTCTGTGCAGGAAGGAACTCCACCGGAAACTCCGCCTGGGAGGCCAGCGCGCGAAGCTCCTCTGTGATGCGGCCAATTTCCTCAGTCGCGGACTCTTCGGTCAGCACGCCTCCCCACGATTTCCACGAGGTTTGTTTCTGGGGCTGTGGCGTTGCATACATCAGGATAGGCTGTACGCGCAGCGGGCGTCCCCACAGCAGAAACGGCCGCTGGGGATCCCAACCCTGTTTGATCCAGTTCAAGTCTCCCCCTGAGGACGACACGAGGGTGACCGGAGGCTTTGCGGCAGCTGCCAACGCGATTTGTTTCGCGCCAGACGATTCCGCAGCGATTTTCTCCGATCCGGCGCACCCTGTTGTGGAACCGGCCAGCCCTATTGCGGCGGCCACACCGGCGCTGCTCTTGAGAAAGGATCTTCGCAATTGCTTTGAAACCGAATCCGACCGTTTCTCTTTCATGCTCTATTCCTTCCGCAATACGCCGATTATTTTCTATTCAGGACTCACCCTCTATGGTATGACCGGATAGGCCGCACAGCGAACCCTATCCTCTGAGCGGGATCGACCTTCCTTTTCAGGTCAGGAATGGCGTCCCACAAAGGATTTTATTCTCTCCATGGCCTTGCGCAGGGCTTCCATCGAGCTGGCATAGGAGCATCGGATATGACCCTCGCCGCACTCTCCGAAAGCCGTTCCCGGAACAACGGCCACTTTTTCCTCTTTGAGCAAGCCCAATGCGAATTCCTCCGAGGTAAGGCCAGTCCCGCGAATGTCCGGAAAAACATAAAATGCCCCTTTCGGTTCCACGGTGGGAAGGCCCATCTCGTTGAGGGCGTGGGTCACATACCTTCGACGCCGGTCATATTCCCGTTTCATGGCAAGGGCTGCTTCCTCCCCGTGTTCCAGGGCCTCGATGGCGGCCAGCTGGGCGATAGTGGATGTACACATAATGCTGTACTGATGGATTTTATTCATGGCCGCGATAATATCTGCGGGCGCGAGGGCAAATCCCAGCCGCCAGCCGGTCATCGCCCACGCTTTCGAAAATCCATGAAGCAGAATGAGGCGATCCCGGATTTCCGAAGCCGTGCAGAAAGAAAGAGGTTCCTCATCATAACTCAGAGGAACATAAACCTCGTCCGAAACCAGCAGCAGATCATATTCGAGCACGACATTCACAATTTTGTCGAATGTCGATCGGTCCAGAGCCACACCGGTCGGGTTGTTCGGGAAATTGATCATCAGCATTTTGGTGCGGGGAGTGACGGCAGATTCGATGGCCGATTGAGTGGGAAGGAACCGGTTCGCCGCGTAGCAATAGACCGGAACCGGCACACCGCCTGCCATGGTCACCATGGGCGCATAGGAAACAAAGGACGGTTGCAGCACAATGGCCTCGTCGCCCGGCTCCAGCACCGCCCGGCAGGCGAGGTCAATCGCCTCGCTCCCGCCCACCGTCACCAGGATTTCGCTTTGCGGGTTGTACTCGACCCCGAATTGCTGCCGCATAAACTTGCTGATCGCTTTCCGCAGAGGGGTCATTCCCTGATTGGCTGTATAGGAGGTCCATCCGGTTTCCAGAGCGTGGATGCCGGCCTCACAAATATGCCAGGGTGTGACAAAATCCGGTTCGCCTACACCCAGGGAAATCACACCGGGTGTCTCGGCAACAATATCGAAAAATCTCCGGATTCCCGAAGGAGGCAGGTCTTGCACTTTTTGAGCAACCCGCCGCTTTTCCAGGTTTTGAGTATAAAGAATCGGCTGTGTACTCATGGCGTCACCGGCATTCTATGGACTTTCTCCTCTCCCTCCAGCAAGACTCCCAGCTCTTTGTATTTTTTCAACATAAAGCGCGTTGCGGTGCCTCGGACATTCTCCAGGGTCGCCAGCTTGTCGATCACAAACTGGGCGATCTCTTTCATGGTTTTTCCTTCGATAATCACCAGGAGATCATAACTGCCCGACATGAGGTATACCGCACGAACTTCGGGGAATCGGTAAATCCGTTCGGCGACTCGGTCGAATCCATAGCCCCGTTCAGGCGTGACACAGACCTCGATAACACAGGAGATACGGTCCGTGTGGACCCGTTCCTGATTGACAATGGCCTTATATCCCAGAATGGTTCCGTTCGCCTCCAGATCGGCGATCCGTTTACGCACCTCAGCGGGTTCGGCGCCGAGCATCGCCGCAACGTCCTCGGGGGAGATTCGCGCATCGCGCTCCAGGATTTCCAGGATTTCAAAATCTTTGTTCAGCATAATTCCGGTTCCTTGTAAAAGAATCGCTCGCTCATCCTGTGATGATACCTGCCACATCAAACTTTATAGAATATCAACAGCGCGGCATTCCAGCAAGAATGAATGGGAGGCATTTGGCGGAAAATCCTGGTAAATTGTTTGCTTACCCGGCAATCCTGTCAGGACATGACAGAGACAGCAGAAATCTCGCTCAAAGGTCCTCTGATGAAAACACTGGTTCTCGCCACACGTAATCGAAAAAAGGAAAAGGAGCTGGTTGATCTACTGGCCGGTCTTGGGTGGGAGGTCCGCTGCCTGGCGGATTTCCCGGATGCTCCCGATGTAGTCGAGGACGGGGCAACCTTTCTTGAGAATGCGCGGAAGAAGGCTGTTGAGACTTCTTTGTTCACTCATACCCTGGCGCTCGCGGATGATTCCGGCCTGGCGGTGGATGCGTTGGGTGGAGCGCCGGGAGTGTATTCGGCGCGGTATGCCGCCGCCGAGGGAAAACCGAATACGGATGAAGAAAACCGGCTGCGTCTGCTCCGCGAAATGGAGGGGGTTCCGCCGGAAAAGCGAACGGGCCGGTTCATCTGCGCGGCGGCGATCGCCTCCGAAGGTAAGGTTCTGTTTGAAACCGAGCAAACGGTGCACGGTCTGATTACATGCGAGCCTCGTGGGACAGGTGGATTCGGTTATGATCCGTTGTTTTTTTATCCTCCTTTCGGGGCAACATTCGCGGAGGTTCCCATCGAGCGGAAACATGCAGTCAGCCATCGGGGGAAGGCGCTGGCGGAAGTGAGGAGGTTTTTGATGGGGGATTGCGGATTGAGGATTGTGGATTTGCCATCAGAGGACAACCGCCAGCGTTGAGCCCTCATTCCGGCGAAAGCCGGAACCCAGGGAGAATAAGACAGGCTGCGCAACAACGATGGACCCTGCCTCTCTTGGTGGAAATCTGCACTGGGCAAGCCAGGCGGGATTCAGTTGGGCCCAAGCGGCTTATTCGAATAACGACTTACTAATCCGCCCATTAAATAGTAGGCACTTGGCCTGACTAACGAACGGAGTGGGATAAAACGCGTCATTATGACAAAACCGGATGCACGTTCCTTGAGTCAAGAGAGTCAAGAAGACCTCCGGATACGCGTGGTCCACGCGGTGGTCGACGGAATGAAACAGACGGAGGCGGTCCGGGTGTTCCAGGTTTCGCGTGCGGCGTTTTGCAAGTGGATGAAGCAGTACCGGGCGGGAGGCTGGAAGGCGTTGCGATCGCGTCCGAAAGGCCGTCCGAGGTCTCCGAGCCGTCTGAAAGGGTGGCAGGCCGCGCAGGTGGTGCGAACGATCACGGATCGGTCCCGATCAGTTGAAACTTCCGTTTGTGCTGTGGACACGGGAGGCGGTTCGGGATTTGCTGGAGCGACGGTTTGGGGTGCGGGTTTCTCTGTTTATCCTGACTTGCATGGTCTCATCTCTTCAAGAAACCACTCGCCGCGATTATTCTCGCGTTATGCAACGGGTCTCACCCCTCTTCTGACAGGCTTGTGAGAAATGCGGGTTATCCCTTCAGCTGGGCGCCGGTGGTGATCCGGCTGATGATCCGCGAGGTGGAGGCATCCTGCACCAGGGGAAGGATACGGATCTCGCCGCCGTAACTCTCTACAACTCGGCGCTCCACCTGGACAATGCTGTTGATATCGTAATCGCCGCCTTTGGCATAGACGTGCGGTTTCAGGCGTTCCAGCAGCCGAACCGTGTCCATGTCGCTGAAAATGGTCACGTAGTCCACACAACCCAGGCTGGCAAGCACCTCGGCGCGGTGACGTTCCGGGATGATCGGCCTTCCTTCGCCTTTCAACGCCCGCACGGATTCATCACTGTTGATCCCGACCACCAGAATATCGCCCTGCTCCCTGGCGTTTCGGAGATATTGGACATGGCCCATGTGAAGAATATCAAAACAGCCGTTTGTCCAGACAATTCTCCGTCCGCGCGCTTTGAGCCGGTCGATGGCGGAAGCGAGCGTATCCAAATCCAACACGCTGCCTTTGGGCGGTTCAGCCGGGACCCTTGCCTTCGGATAATAATGATCTTCGATCATTAGACAGAGCGTATGGTAAACAGGGAGATGCAACTCCTGGATTTTCAGTGTTCGTGTCCCCGGAGCCTTGATTGCGATGTCGGCGAATTGTCCCATCTCTCCGCCGCCTTGCCCTGTCAGGCTGATTGTCTTGACACCCGCTGCTCGTGCGGTGGTCATGGCGTACATGACATTGCGGGCATTGCCGCTGGTGCTGATCCCGATCAGGACATCACCCTTTCGGCATAGCGCATAGAGTTCCTGGGCATAATGCATATTGGCCATGGAGAAATCGTTCAACACCGCCGATGCCAGCACGGCATTATTACCCAGAACCACGGCGCGGAATCCATGCTCCAGCTGTTTGCCGACGTCCTCGCCATACGGAAGTCCGGCAAACGCTTTCTGCTCTTCCTCCGTAAGGTGGCGGTTCCGCTCGAATGCCTTCAGCAGTTCCCCTGTGATGTGGGCTGCATCGGCAAAACTGCCGCCGTTTCCGCAGACAAAAAGTGTCCCGCCGTCATCAAAACAACGGACTATCGCCATATAAGCCTGGAAAATCGGCGCAGCCACGGTCTCCAGGCAGGGATGATCCGCAAAGAGATCCAAGTAAAGTTGCAGAACCCCCGGATAATCTGCGCCCAGACGATCCAGCCCATCACCGATACCGGCATCTTTCTTCAGTCGTTCCAGAATTGATTCTTTTGTATCGTTCATTCCGACTTTCCGGCCCATTCCTTTAATTGCTCGAATTGACTCAATTCTCCGGCCAGGGGGATCAATTCCCGAATGACGGTTTGCATGAACCCCGGTCGGTCCAGCATATTGCGGATTTCGGCGAGTGTATAAGGGAAGGGTTCCACACCCAGCGGGATTCCATCAAAAGCCCTCGAATAGTCGGGAATACGTTTGAACCAGGGATTTGCAGGGTACTCGGAAAGCACAATCAGAAGGTCCGCATCGCTGGAGGGTGTAGCGTCTCCACGCGCGAGCGACCCGAAAAGCCCCACTGCCCGGACACGCGAGTCCTCGCGAACCAGGCTTTCCGCACATCCCCGCAGCTCGTCAATCGCCGCCTGTCGATCCAAATAGGCGACGGTGACAGAACCGCATGATCGTATCTGCACAGCGGATCGCTTCATCGCTCTCTTTCTCGGTGAAATAGTCCGCGGGTATACCGGTATCGAATCCATTCGGATATCGAGTCGGGATATAGTAGTGGTCCAGTATGCGTCCGCAGTCAACCAGATCATCGGTTACCTGCTGACGATCCGGAAGATTTTCCAGAAGAGCCTTGATCGAATGACCCCGCGCCTCCGAACCGCTGTGCTGATAGGCCGATTTCACCGCTTTTTCGGCGGCCTGTTGAGCCGCAAAACAGGCCCACTCATGGTATCCGACCTCACGGCTCATCCGAGCGTAGTCCAAGTCCCGTTCCGCCTGCGCATACCAGTCATTCGCGCGGGAAGCCATCTTCTTGCCTCACTCAATTATTATACCTGAATCCCGGTGGCTTCTATCGCTTGCTTGCGTGAAGCACCGTCAGGCCGATGATCTCCTCCCCTCCCGCCGGTCAAGGCCATATTCTTCATCTCACCTCGGCACGATCTCCACCGTGACGATCTTCTTTGGCCTGAAGGTCAAGGCGATTTTGTTGCCGGACGGTTTGAGTTGCTCCTGACGGTCCTCATTCAGGTTTGTGATCCAGGCTTCCTTGACCGGCTGTGCAATAGACAGCGTGGCTTTTACGGTCTTGTCGGTCGGATTGTACAGCCGAAGAATTGCGCTCTCACGGTCTTCCGCACGTTTGAATGCGCTCATAGCAATCGAAGACGGATTGATTTCCAGGAATGAGAGTTCCTTCGGAAGATCGCCGCCCCTGGGACCGGCCTGGGCGACCTCCAGAGGAAGAGTGAACCGGTCCGCCTCCTGGTAAATCTGCGCTTTGCTCCAGTCGCCCGCATGGGGATAAATCCCGTAACTCCAGTTGTGGTCACCCGGGCATTGTGACATCACATCATCGGGATAGATATCCCAACGGTCGATGACCGGTGACTGTTTGAATTCGAACCCGCGCAGAAGGGTGATTGCCAATTCGCGGGCCTCATTGTCGGTCACCTCATATTCCCGAATGCCGTTGTTGAAAATCGAGAGCCCCACTTTTCCATCGCTCACATTGACAAATCGGTGCATGGGGTAGGTCGGATTCGGTCTGCCGTAATACAACGACCCTTTGGGACGATCAATCGGTCGGTCGATGACATCAAACGCTGCTTCCGCGCTGGAGACTTTCGCCGCCAGGTAAGTCGGGAACACCACACGAATACGGTGCTGACGGAACGGGTTGTTCAATGTCGTTTTCACATGCACGAACTTTGCACCCTTTGTCAGGGTGAATCGTGAGGTAACCACGAGATCGGCGCGTTCTTTGGTGCGGTGCACTCCATCTTCACGCTGCTCGATGTCCACAGGAATGCGCATTCGGTAATCCACACGATACCGGGCGGAAATCGGTCCGTCATCCTCCAGCATAATATCCACCGGTACTCCGTGGCTGGTGATGACCTCATCATACTGCGGGGAAATATGGATCCAGGGATGCCCCATCTCGCCGCTGTCCTCGATGTAATGTAAACCGTGGAATACATGGCCGGTTTCTTTGTGGACCAGGCACAGGGTTCCATCGCAATTGAAGCGGACAAACAGATACTCATTTTCCATGCAGTTGCGTTCGGGGACCATGCTTCCGGGTTGAGGAGTATCCCGCTGTTCGTGCTTGATATGGAAAGTTTTGTAGCCGAGCGCCGGGATGTTTTTTGCCTCGAAGTGAAGATGGACTCGTTCGGCGCGCTGCTCCAGGCTGATATCCTGCAAGTTTCGAACGAGAGTCCCGCACGGGAACCGGGAGATATCCTGACGGGCGACCTCTGTTCCGTCCGTATCGCGAATCGAAAACCCCTCGTATCCGCAACCATCGGGGAGATCCACCAGGGCGCTGATGACCTCGGTGCGTGTGTACGGCGACGGATTGAATACGGTCAACACCGCCTCTTTGGTGTCGAGATCGGAATTGTCGATGCGTTTCTGAATCTCCTGCATCCCCCGGCGCATCAGACCAAAAGAAATGAGCTTGCTTTGATCGAAACGGTAATGCAAATCTTTTTCCATCTGGTCGCCCCCGGCGCCGCAAATGGTGTCGTGGGGGTGATTCTGGAAGATATATTTCCAGGCGCGTTCCATGGCCGATTTGGGATACGGTGCGCCAAGCATCCAGGCCAGAGAGGCAAACGGTTCCGCCCAACGCTGCACCAGGGTTTCGGCATCGTGGTTGTTACGCTTGATCCGGCATCGACTGGAAAGGACATCGCCCATCAGGTGAGTCCATTTCCCTGTCGCGCCGGGGTCGCTGCTTTCGCCCCGGATCACCGTGGGATTCTTCATCTTCTTGATCTCTTCCTTCAGCTTGTCCATATATTCGCCCAAGCTGCTTTGGAAGATTTCCACACCTTCCGGCAGGTGAGGCTTGCAGGCCTCGATCAAGTCGATTTCGCGCGGGTCCGGTTCGGAGGAATCGAATCCCTGCATACAGGCGATGTACGGTGTGGTGAAATGGTGGCTTTCATCCTCCAGGAGTTTGTTTACCATGGCCGGGATTTTTTCTGTCAGCCACAATTTCTTGCCGGGATCGAGAACATAGTAATGCCCCTTGGGGTATCGGTCGCTGCAAAGACGGAACGGTTCCGCGCCCTTGCTCCAGGTATACCACCATTCATCCCGCGTCATATTCTGGACGACATTCCGATAGAGGTAGAAATAATAGCTGAAACGTGACAGCGCACCGAATCGGCATCCGTACAGCCGCGAGCCATCCGGACCTTCCATGATGAATTCCGAATGGGGCGTGTTGATCCCGCGATAAAAGATAATTGTGTCGATATCAAAGCCCCGGTAAATCTGCGGCATCTGGGAAGTCTGGCCGTACGAGAACGGGGTGTAACCGAGTTTGCTCACTTTGCCGAGGGACTGCGCGACCCGGTGGCCGACCAGCAGGTTGCGGACAAGGGACTCACCGTTGACAATGTATTCTTCCGGCAGACTGTACCAGGGACCGACTATCAGCCGCCCCGCTTTCACCTGTTTTTCGATGCGCTCACGGTTTTCCGGTCGCAGATCGAGATAGTCCTCCACACAAAGGGTCTGCGAATCCATCAGGAACGAATGAAAGTCCGGGCGATCCTCCAGAAGTTTCAGCAGATTGTCCATGAACTCCAATAGAAGCAGCCGGGTTTCCTGGAACGGGTAAGCCCATTCGCGGTCCCAGTGGGTATTGGAGATCACATGCAGCTCTTTCCGCTGAGGAGCCTTCGCCTTGGAGGTTCTCTCGGTTCGTGGGGTCTTCTTCATGGTATGCCTTTCTAAGCCAATGCCCGGCCTTCAAATGCCGGGGTGTTTGTTCAGAATCTGTGCCCGGCATTGAAATGCCGGTCTATTCTCGAGCGCCCTTCGGGCAGCATGACAATAGCCCGGACATTCATGTCCGGGAGGGATTCAATCCTATCATAATCTGTGTGGGAATCGACGTCTCCAAGGATACCTCGGAGGTCGGTATCGAGGACAACGCAGTCACAGACAGCCGAACCGTGCCCGCCCCGTCATCGCGAGGATCCGCCCGGAGTCTGCGAAGGGCTGCGATGTGGCGATCTCAGGATTTGCCGAGATTCCTCACATTCGTTCGGAATGACAAATAGGCCTGTCATTTCGACCAAAGGGAGAAATCTCAGCCCACCTCCACCGTCATTCCGGCGCACGCCGGAATCCAGGCCGAATTCCTCCCCCCGTTTACGGGGGGATTGAGGGGGGGAACAAATCCTCATTCCCCATACAACAACCCATTCGGCACACAACCCTCTTGCGGCAACAGGTAAATCTCCAGGTTGTCCAGGTAAATCAACACATTCTCCGTCCCCGGCAGATTGGCGACCTGGAACATGGGACGATGGAGGTTCCCGGGCGGGAGAGGGGGATTGTGCCGTCATTCCGGCGCAAGCCGGAATCCAGAGGTTCACGGGCAAGATGCCGGTGCCACCCGGATATCGCGGCCTTCGGAGAACCGGATTGTCTGAACCATGATTCGCTTGATTACGGGATGACCCTGATGAAGAAAAAGAAGGATAAAGAATATCGAGATAATCCTCAAATCAAGTAGATCAAGGTTCAGACAATGCCGTGAATCATGGTTCAGACCCTGGATTCCGGCTTGC
>Ga0116149_1003066_pt1 | contig 17618 bp, 10 predicted proteins | sample AD_UKC057_MetaG_FD_89787 | JGI IMG/M metagenome (GOLD analysis project Ga0116149, IMG submission 89787) | Active sludge microbial communities of municipal wastewater-treating anaerobic digesters from USA - AD_UKC057_MetaG | ecosystem: Engineered > Bioreactor > Anaerobic > Digestate | place: USA... | reverse complement strand
GTGTGCGACTCGGCGGACCGGATAAAAATGGTTCTGGCAGCCTATAACATGGGATTCAGTCATGTGAACGACGCCATTGCGCTTGCACATAAATACGGGCGCAATCACGATGTGTGGGATAACCATGTCGAAGACTTTATGATGCGTCTTTCCGATCCACGCTTCTATATCGACAGTGTGGTCAGTTCCGGCTATTGTCCCGGCAAGCTGGCGGTGGCATTTGTTGACGAAATATTTGAACGCTACCGGCATTACTGCAATATAGTGGAGAGATAACATAAAGTTTTTGAAATTTCGTTTGCAGCAGTGTCGTTGATGCTTCTTTATGTGGTATTGAAAATCAACACATTTTAAAACGGATGGTACGGCATTTGATTCCAACTGAGCTTGTTCAACCTTGTGTCAACAATGTTTACCAAAACATATTTTCTCAAAAAATGCAATACCCCATAAAAAACTTAGTACTGTATTTCTGGTTAACTATTTTGGTGGTGCACAACTACGACTAAATTGACAAAAGTGTATTCACTAGAGTTGGTAAGTACAAATCAGCAGCCGCTTCTATCCGATATCATTCAGTGAAAAACCCTGCTTCAGCAATTTGTCGGGATGCAATGCCTCGGTAAGACGGGCTTCGGTCAGGAGTTGCAGTGCAGCGTTGGCTTCATATATACTGCATCCGTTCTGGTGCATGTGCCTGGCAAGTAGCGAGGCCTTATCGTAGCCAATATAGGGTAGCAGGGCTGTGCATAAACCGGGACTGCGCAAATAGCTGCGGGTACTGTCTTCTTCGTTAACCCTGATGCCGCTGAGCAATTTGCTGCAAAAGCTCCGGTCGGCAGCTATCAGCAGTTTCAGGCTGTCGAGCAATGCATGACCGATGAGGGGCAGGTAGGCATTCAGTTCGAGACATCCCTGTGCGCACAACGACGAAATCAGCATGTCGTTGGCATATACCCGATGGGCAACACTGATAATAAACTCGGGAATCACCGGGTTTATCTTGCCGGGCATAATACTGCTTCCCACCTGCTGCTGCGGTATTTCGAGGCTTTCCTTGCTGATGTCGGAACCCAGCAAACGCAAGTCGGATACAATTTTTTCGAGGTTTACGGCATGGGCTTTCAAAATAGCGTGTACCTCAACCAGGGCATCGTTGTTGGCGGTGCTGTCCACCAGATTTTCGCCACGGGTTACCGGAAGTCCGGTGTTCTTTTGCAGCACCCTAGTGGCTTCCATCACCACGTAGCGCGGTACGGTAATGCTTGTCCCCACGGCACTACCACCCAGATTTACCACCTTAATCCGCTCGAAACACTTCGACACCCGCCACCAGTCGCGCGACAGGGCGTCGCTGTAGCTGCTGAACAGTTTTCCGTAGGATGAAGGCACTGCTTGTTGCATCTGGGTATAGGCCATGCGGGGAATATTGCGCAGGCGCCGTTCGGTTTCTTCGTTCAACAGCCTCAGCCGGTTTATTTCATCCTCGAGTGTGGTGAGCAGGCGCAGGCTAGCCAGTCTGAGCGCCGTTGGAATCACATCGTTGGTACTCTGATAAATGTTGGCGTGTTCCACCGGGTTCACACAATCATAATCGCCGGGTTGTTTGCCGAGTAACTGCAGGGCGCGGTTGGCAATTATCTCGTTTACATTCATGTTGATGCTGGTTCCGGCACCTCCCTGAACAGCAGGCACAATAAAATTACTGAACCATTTCCCCATGGCTACTTCGTTAGCAGCCTGTTGCAAGGCTTCTATTGTGGGGATTTCGAAAAACTGAACCGGAAGTGCATCCCCGTATTTTTCGATACTCAGTGCCCTGAAATTTGCATAAGTTTCGTAGCAGGCATACTTCACATCACCAACAGCCTGATACCATTCCTGATGAAAAACCGTATGGTTTTGGAAGTTCTCAAAAGCACGCGCTGAATGTATCCCATACAAAGCATCACCTGGAATTTCCATCGGCCCGAGGTAGTCGTGTTCTGTTCTCATGCTGTTTTACATTAAGGGAAATACGTAAGCATCCACATCTTTTTCGGTAATACGGGGTCCGCACAGAATCACGAGACGCTCCATCACGTTACGGAATTCACGAATATTGCCCGTCCAGTTAATTTTCTGAAGGGCTGCAATGGCTTCGGGGCTGATTTGTTTCACAGCAATTCCCTGTTCGTTGCAGGCCATCTCGATAAAGAAACTTGCCAGATCGGGTATATCCTCCACACGGCTGTTCAGCGATGGCACCTGAATTATTATCACACTCAGCCGGTGATACAGGTCTTCGCGAAAGTTCTTTGCATCGATTTCGGTTCTCAGGTCTTTGTTGGTTGCGGTAATTATTCGCACATCAACACTGATGTCCTTATCGCTGCCCACGCGGGTTATCTTGTTTTCCTGCAGTGCCCTCAGTACCTTAGCCTGTGCCGAAAGGCTCATGTCGCCGATTTCGTCGAGAAACAATGTGCCACCATGTGCCTGCTCAAATTTTCCGATTCGTTGTTTGATGGCCGATGTAAAAGCTCCTTTTTCATGGCCAAACAGTTCGCTTTCAATCAGTTCAGAGGGAATGGCTGCGCAGTTTACCTCGACAAAGGGCATCTGGCTGCGGTTACTTTTTTCGTGCAGCCAGCGGGCCACCACTTCTTTTCCACTGCCATTGGGTCCCATTATCATAACGCGGGCATCGGTGGGAGCCACCTTGTCAATCATATCCTTCACTTTGTTAATAGCGGTGCTGTTTCCCACCATCTGATACTTCATGCCCACCTTTTTCTTCAGTTGGCGTGTTTCGTGAACCAGGGCCGTTCTATCCATCGCATTTCTGATGGTAATCATGATGCGGTTTATGTCGGGAGGTTTCTGAATAAAGTCGAAAGCACCTTTTTTAATGGCTTCCACGGCAGTGTCGATGGTACCATGTCCTGAAAGCATAATTACCGCAAGGTCAGGATTGATTTCCTTGATTCGTTCGAGCACTTCCATACCGTCCATCACCGGCATTTTTATATCGCAGAAAGCCATGTCGAAACTCTTTTCTTCGATTAGCTGAAGCGCTTCTTTTCCGTCGCAGGCTACCGCTACTTCGTGTTTTTCGTACTCGAGAATGTCCTTCATCGTGTTGCGGATGCTGCGCTCGTCGTCAATGATAATTATTCTTGCCATAAGCTGTTGCTTTGATTGTGGTAAAAATAATAAACTTATTGGTACTCCGGTTGGCCGAAACCAAGTTTTCGAGTGAACAACAGAAACTCTATGAATCGGCTTTGGTGAGCTTACCCCGAGCAATACACCAGCGGATCGGGATCCGCAATGCTTTTCCCCAGTTGTTCTGCAGCGGCACGGCACCCACCACGGCATTGATACCAGTGTTTACAACCGGAACAAAATTCCGGCACAACCGTGTTCCAGCTTTTCAGGTAATCGTTGCTGAGAATGGTTTCCAGTGGTGTGTCGAATACATTCCCGATTACAACCGGGCTATGGTTACACTTGCGCAGGTTGCCATCGGCATCAGCCGTTAGTGGATTATCGCACACATCGGCTGAACATCCGCTGAAGCGAATCAGGGGAAAATCTCCGGGGTTTAGTACACACCAGGGCGTGTTAACATTTGAGCTCAGGTTCAGTTTTAGTTCGCGGGTAACTTCGTGGGCTTCGTGGTAAGCTTGGTTCAGGATTTCTTTGCCGGGGCTTAATGACAGTGCGTCGGCTTTCATGCGGCTGCTGATGTTGCAACGGTTCAGGCTTATTTCGTTTATACCCAGTGATGCTATAAACCGTATGGTTTCGCCTAACTCATGTACGTTATGTTTTGTTATGACTACCACTACAGCCACACGGCTCCCCAGCGAACGGATAATTTGTATTGATCCAAGGCTTTTGGTATGACTGCCTGCCACACCGGTCATGCGGTCGTGAATGTCGGCGCGGTGATGGTGCACCGGAAGCTGAAACAGGTCGGTCTGAAGCATAATCAAATCCTTATACACCGGTTTCTTTGCTGCCGTGCCGTTGGTAATAATGCTTACCCCTGATTTTCGCATCTTGCAGAACAAAACAAGTTCAGCCAGCCGTGGTTCCAGCAGGGGTTCGCCGCCGGTAAACACCACCCTGCCTATTTTTGCCTCCTGATACAGGCGTACCAGCAATCGGCGGAGGCGGTGATAGTTGCTTTCGGTAAAATCGCGCTGCGCAACGCGTGGATTATAGCAAAAGCAGCATTGCTGGTTGCAGTGTTCGTTAACCTCAATCGATATGTAGGGCAGCGAATAACTCATTCTTGCCAAATGTAGCGAAATGATAATAATACTTGTATCATAAAAACAAATATTATTTCTATTTTTGAAGTAAATCTCAAAACAATGAAAACACAGCTTCCTTTAATTCAACATGCCGACCTCAAAGACAAAGTCGTGCTCGTTCGCGTTGATCATAACGTAGTAAAAAAGGGTGAAATTCATGACCCATACCGCATCGATGCCACCTTTGGAACCCTGTTTCACATCCTTGCCAAAGGGGGAAAAATAATTCTCATGACTCATGTGGGTCGTCCCAAAGATAAGAAAACGGGTAACATCGTACTCAGCGATGATTCTTCGGTGCAGGCCATTGTTGAATATCTGCAAAACAAACTTCACGTAAAAATCAAGGTTCCCGAATTTTACGCCCACAACGGAAACGGATATCTAGGCATCGAAACCAGTGTGAACCACCTGATACGTGAACTGCGCAACCGCGAAATCGATATGGTGTATCTGCCCAACACCCGCTGGTTTGTGGGTGAGGAAGCCAAAGATGATGCGGCAGAGCGTTTGGCAAATCAACTTGCCGGGTTGGCCGACATTTACGTGAATGATGCTTTTGGGTCGTGGCAGGCCCATGCCTCTACAGTACGCATCAGCCATTATCTGCCATCGTATGCCGGCTTTCTGTTGCAAAAGGAAATTGAAAATCTCGACCGTATTTACGAAGCCCGCAAACCCATGGTATCGGTGGTGGCCGGTAGTAAATTCGACACCAAAATCGACTCGCTGTATGCGCTTCTCGATAAGTCGGACTATCTGGTGCTGGGCGGTGTAATCTATAATGCATACCTCGCGGCCAAATACGGCTTCAGGATAAAGGGTCTGGATGAGGACGACGTGAAACTGGCTGCAATGTTTGTTGATAAGGCAAAGCAATATGGTGACAAGTTGGTTGAACTGCCCTATATTGTTGAGTCTGACAGTATTGAAGGCAAGTTTGACGGGCAGTATCGCATTCATGACATCCGCACGCTTAAGGCCGGAACTGAGCTTAACTGGGTGCTTGATGTGGCGGCTGAGTCGTTCCATGATGCGCATGTTAAGGATGTGTTCCTCAAGGCGCAAACCATATTTGTTAATGCGGTGATGGGTTATACGCCCTACTTTAACGATGGTACGATTGCGCTCGACAGCCTTATTGACACCAACCTCGATGCCGTGAAACTCTATGGCGGCGGCGATACCATGCAGGAGCTCAAACGCCTGTTGCCCGGCCTGTATATTATGGCCCTCGACAGCCCGAAATATTACATCTTCACGGGTGGTGGCGCGGTGCTCAAAGCCATCGAAAATGGTACCTACCTTGGCCTCGAACCGGTTAAAGCCCTTATTGATTGCAAGCTGGTGTAGGCGGGCGAAAAGGTTTAGCTTTGGTTTGTAAGTATTTCCGTTGTTGGAAACTTTGGAAAAGCGAAATTCCATTCAATTAAAAATCAAACTTCCCATGTTGAAATCTTCAAATCCCAATCGACTTTTTTATTATTTTAGCTGAAAATCTGAACCGTGAAAAACCGCCTTAGCATATTCTTCATTTTCATCTGTATTTCCTTGTCCTCGTTCGCCCAGCCCTATGGCAACGAATGGATTAACTATAACCAGAAATACTTCAGGATAATGGTGCATGCCGATGGCATCTACCGTGTTTCTTACAACCAGCTCCTCACTGCCGGTGTCCCCGCCGACCAGATTGATCCCCGAAATATTCAACTGTTTTATCAGGGCGAAGAGCAATACATTTACATAAAGGGAGAGGGTAGCTCGGGCATTTTTGACCCTGACAGCTATATTGAGTTCTATGCCCGGCGTAACCGTGCCGGCATCGATTCGCTCGTGTATCTGACGCCTTCCGAAATGGTAAACCCTGATCATAGCTTATTCACCGACACTTCGGCCTACTTCCTCACCTGGAACACATCAACCACGAACCGCAGGCTGCAGCTCGAAACCGATGTCAACTTTGCCGCTTATACTGCCAATCAACCCGCTTACATCTGGCGTACCGTGCGTATCAACTATACCACTACCTACGTAAAAGGTTCTACCCGCTGCATCTATGGTGATGGCGAAGGCTGGTTCGACAGCGAAATATTCAGAAATCACCATCCCGATGGTGATCTTGTGGTTGATAAAACCATTCCCACTCCACAGGTCCATTATGGTGGTCCACCGACCACACTGCAGACTGCTGTGGTTGGATATGCCGCCAGCAAGCCCGACAACTATTATCCCCATCACCTGAAGGTATCGGTATCGGGAAATGTCATTATAGAAAAGCTTTTCACCGGTTACGAGCATGCCCTGGGCAATGCCACACTCAATACTTCTTCGCTGGGCACACAACTTGTGCTGCGCTACACTGCCAATGACGAAACTGTTCCCGATGTACCCGACCAAATGGTGGTATCCTTCGTATCGCTGCGCTATCCTCACACCTTAAACCTCGAAAACACCGGCTATTTCGAGTTCGAAGTGCCCGTTGGAAGTGGGGCTAAACAACTCGTGTCGCTTTCCGGGTTATCCACATCCGACAACAATAACGTTGTTTTCTATGACCTCAGCAACCACCGGCGCATCACCGTGCAATACCAGTCGGCTGCGTGGAAACTACTGTTGCCAGAGACCGGTGAGACCCGTCGCTGTGTTATCGCATCATCCGAATCCATTCTTCAGGTGGATGCCATCCGCAGGGTTTCGTCCACCGACCGATTTACCGATTACCAGGCTGCTTATCCGGCTGCCGAATTTCTTATGGTAGCCCATGAGAGTGTGTGGACTTCGGCACAGCAATATGCAACCTATCGTTCAGCACAGGGTAATTCGGTTGCTCTGGCCGATATCAGTCAACTGTACGATCAGTTTGCCTATGGTGTGCAGAAACATCCGCTGTCGGTTACCAATTTTTGCAACTACATGGTACCAGAAGGTTCGCCCCATCAGGCTTTTCTGTTTTTGTTCGGCAAATCGGTCAATTCGGCCGATATGCGCAACTCGGCAACCAATTATGCCAAATGTATGGTTCCATCGTTTGGATATCCGGCTTCCGATAACCTGTTTACCACCGCTGCCGGTGGTACTGCTTTTGCGCCCCGTCTTGCCACCGGGCGTATCTGTGTGAACAACAATGCCGAGGGTCAGCTCTATTTGGCCAAAGTAATTGAGCACGAAAGCAATTTGCCGGCTGAATGGATGAAAAACGTGCTTCACTTTGGTGGAGGGGCTACAACCTCGGAGCAAAGTAGTTTTGCCAATTACCTTGCATCATACGAAAATATTATCGAAGATACCCTATTCGGGGCTTATGTAAGTACATTCCTAAAAAACAGCTCAACCCCGGTGCAAATCACACTGAGCGATTCTGTTGCCGGACTCATTAACCACGGAGTCAGCCTGATGACCTTTTTTGGACACGCTTCAGCAGGTGGCTTCGACCAAAGCATCGACAACCCTGAAAATTACACGAATCAGGGGAGATACCCCTTCGTGCTGGCTAACTCATGTTTTGCCGGTGATATTCATTTGGCGGCATCTCAAAGTACCAGTGAGGACTGGGTGCTTACAGCCAACCGCGGCGCCATTGCCTTTTTAGCTTCGGTAGGAGAGGGCATTCCAAATTATCTTAACCTTTTCTCGACCAATCTTTATCAGGAGATGGCCTCACAATCGTATGGACAACCATTTGGTTTGCAAATCAAGAAAACCATCGAAACCATTCAAGAGGGCAACCTTGACAATGTACGTCTCGAGATTACCTGTCACGAATTTACCTTGCATGGCGATCCATTGCTCGCTGTGAACGCCTTCGATTTGCCTGACCTAACGCCAAAAGTGTCTGACATTGCCTTTTTCCCCAACGAAATCAGCACGGCTATTGATAGTTTCGATGTGCGCATTGTTATCACCAACATAGGACGCGCCACCCACGAAGATTTCACAGTTACCGTCAAGCGTACCTATGCCGACAATTCCGAAACCGAGCATATAGTTGGACTTCAGGGTTGTTTGTACCGTGATACCATTGTGCTCACCCTGCCCGTTGATCTTATTAAAGGTCCGGGTATGAACCATATCAGTATTTACGCTGATGCCATGAATTCGGTCAACGAACTCAATGAAGTCAATAACTTTGCAGGACTCGATTTTCTGATTCGATCCAGCGATCTCATTCCTGTTTGGCCCCACGAGTTTGCCATTGTGCCCGACAACCAGATATCATTGATAGCCTCGACCGGTGACCCATTTTTGCAGCCTGCCCTCTATCTGTTTCAACTCGATACTACCGACACATTCAACAGTGTAGCAGGGAATCCACTTCACGAGTATTCGGTAACGGCTCCGGGTGGTATCATCTCGTGGCAACTGCCGTTTCAGCTTACCGACAGCACCGTGTATTACTGGCGTATTGCCCGTCACCATAACATTGCCGATAGCATCATCTGGAAGGAAAGTTCGTTTATATATATTCCGGGTAAAGAAGGCTGGAGTCAGGCACATTTCTATCAGTTTAAAAATGATGATTACCGATTTGTAGAATATAACCGGCCTCAGCAGCAGTTCGATTTTTCGCTTATTGCCCGCCTGTTACAAGTATACAATCAGCGTTATGTCGGTTCTTCCACCTATTCGGATGTACGGTTTACGATTGATGGCGCAGTAAACAACGGTTTTGGTGACCATGGCTGCTGTGGAAACCGCCCTGCGGTGATGGTGGCCGTTATTGATCCTGTGAGCTTGCTGGCATGGCCATCCGACATTCACGATTATGGGCACCGTAATTATCCTGAATGCGGCAGCAGTGGCAGGCCCAACTATTATTTCGTGTTCAGTTCGGGTTTTGGCAACGAATTTTATGAGCAGGACATCCAGAATATGTATGCTATGCTGCATGATGTTCCCGATGGTAACTATATTCTCGTATATTCGTGGACCAATGCTTATTTTGAGCAGTGGCCCGAAAATGTATTGGCAGGCTTTGAGGCTTTGGGAGCAGTGAACATCCGCAACATTTCGAACAGTCAGGCATATATTTTCTTCACACGAAAAGGGTTTTCCTCCTACTCACAAGAGTGGTACAGTAATGCCGAAACCCCTGCCTGTCATGCCGAAATTAAACTATACACCGATTTTTACTACGGAAACATCAGCAGTAAAATCATAGGCCCGGCCTCGCAGTGGAATTCGTTTCACTGGAATGCAGAGAACATGGAAAGCCCCAGTTACGACAGTGTTTCACTGAGCATTACGGGTTTGGATGTCACAGGAAACGAGCATTTGCTCATCGATGCCATTCAACCCGGAACATACGATGTTTACAATCTGGGTGAGCAAATCGATTATCAGCAGTACCCATACCTTAAACTAGATTTCTACACCCGCGACGACACTGCCAAAACACCCGCCCAGTTAGTAAAGTGGCAGCTTACCTACGATGGTGTGCCCGAAACTGCCCTGAATCCGGCCGATGGTTTCAGTTTTTGTTGTGATACCCTCGATGAGGGTGACGAAATGGTTTTTGCCATAGCAACCAGAAACCTGAGCCATTACCCGATGGACAGCCTACTGGTGAAGTATTGGGTGGTAAACAGCAACAACGAATACATTCCTGTTTCACAGAAACGACTGCGCCCACACCCTGCCGGCGATGTAATTGTCGATACGGTGCGACTTTCTACATTGGGGATGAGTGGGTTGAACAGTATCTGGGTCGAATACAATCCTGTGGTAGAAACAACAGGAGCCTACGACCAGCCGGAACAGTACCATTTCAACAATATTGCCCAGAAGTTTTTCTATGTGCTTACTGATAACGTAAACCCTCTGCTCGACGTCGCTTTCGATGGTGTTCACATTATGGATGGGGATCTGATTTCGGCGCGCCCCGAAATCCTTATAAGTCTGAAAGATGAAAACAAATACCTTGAACTCAACGATACTTCGGTGTTCCGGATTTACCTTACCGACCTGAGCAGTGGGATTGAACGCCGTATATATTTTGGTGCCGCAGCTGCTGATTATACCATGAACTGGGTTCCGGCTGAATTGCCCGATAACTCGTGTAAAATCTATTTCAACCCGATTTTCACGAATGACGGACAATACCGATTGCGTATACAGGCTACCGATATGTCGGGCAACGAGTCGGGCAGCTACGATTATGCTATTAGTTTTGAGGTAATCACTGCGTCATCAATCACCAATATGCTCAACTATCCCAATCCGTTCAGCACATCAACGCGTTTTGTCTTTGAACTTACAGGCTCAGAAATACCCGACGATTTCAGCATCGAAATCTTTACGGTAACAGGCAAGTTGGTTAAGGTTATCGACCTTGCTGAACTTGGAGGTATTCATATTGGCCGTAATATCACCGACTATGCCTGGGATGGTACCGACATGTATGGTGACCGACTGGCCAATGGGGTGTATTTCTACCGTGTGAAAGCGCGAATTAACCGGCAATCTGTCGATCACCGGCAATCGGGTGCTGATGCTTACTGGAAGCACGAAACCGGAAAAATGTACCTGTTACGCTAAAAAAAAAAGCACCGTTGAAGGCGCTTTTTTTTGCTTTTTTGTTTGTTTAGAGGGTCCAGTGAGCAATGTTCTTAATCTTTCCCCTGTAAATTCCTTTAATATCCATAATCAAACCGCGCTCTTTAAGTAATCCGGCGAAGAAGTCTTCGGTAAGGGTTTTATATTTGGCATGATTTACGGCAACAATTACGGCATCATATTTCCCGGTAGGCTCATCTACCATCTTCAGGCCATATTCCTCTTCCACTTCGTGTTTGCTGGCATAGCAGTCCACCACTTCGTATTTCACATTATATTTGCTGAGTTCTTTCAGAATATCAACCACACGTGAATTCCTGATGTCGGTAACATCTTCTTTAAAGGTAACACCCATTACCAGCACACGCGAATTGGTTATTTCTTTACCCATGGCAATAATTTTCTTCACGGTCTGTTCTGCCACGTAAGCACCCATACCGTCGTTTATTGCACGCCCCGAGTTTATCATGCGGGCATGGTAACCAAGTTCTTTTGCTTTATGCAGCAGATAGTACGGGTCAACACCAATGCAATGGCCGCCCACTAGTCCGGGGATAAACTTCAGAAAATTCCACTTGGTTCCGGCAGCTTCGAGTACTTCGTAAGTATTGATGCCCATGATATGGAAAATCATCGACAATTCGTTCATCAGGGCAATGTTTACATCGCGCTGTGTGTTTTCAATAATTTTTGCAGCTTCGGCAACCTTAATACACGAAGCACGGTGAACGCCGGCTTTAATAACGATTTCGTAAACCTTAGCCACATTTTCTGCCGACTCAGCATCGCATCCCGAAACCACTTTGGTTATGCTAACCAGGGTATGTTCTTTATCGCCCGGGTTGATCCTTTCGGGTGAGTATCCAACTTTAAAATCTTCGATATATTTCAGTCCGCTCATTTTTTCGAGAACCGGCACACAATCTTCTTCGGTACAGCCCGGATATACGGTCGATTCATACACCACATAATCGCCTTTTTTCAGAATCTTTCCGACGGTTTCGCTGGCTTTAATAACGGGAGTAAGGTCGGGAAGGTTATGGTCGTCAATAGGAGTAGGTACAGCCACAATATGAAAATGAGCACCACGCAAATCTTCGGGATTGGCGGTAAATAAAATATCGCATCCTTCGAAAGCTTCGGGCGGAAGTTCGTTGCTTGGGTCTATACCCTTTTTCATCAGCTCAACCCTGTCAGGTTTTATGTCGAAACCAATAACGGGAACGTGTTTGGCAAATTCAAGGGCAATGGGTAATCCAACATATCCCAACCCGATTACCGAAACTTTTTTCTCTTTTTTAATGATGTCTTGATACATATTCATGAGTTGTTAAAAAAATAACAGAAAAATTGTTGTGCAAATGTATTATTTAATTTGGGTTCTAAACATGATTTTTTTCAGATAATATCGGATGATAATCACCGGATAATCCTATTGCAGGAGTGTTCCGTATTTTATAAACGGCATCTATGCAAGGCAGGGCTTCAGTTACTCTAAAACCTTTTTTGTTGAGGATATTTTGATAACTGATGGTGTGTAAATCGGTAAAGCCTTCGCTGAACTCGATTTCGCGGTTTCCAACCGTAATCGAACGATAGGTCCGTTGGCCTTTGGCTTTCACCGAGGCCGGTATATCGTTGTAGTCGATACTAAGGAACCACCGTACCCTGGCTTTCTTTAGTTGCAGAAATCCGGCGGCTTTATGGGTTTCGCTGATATGAACCACGCTGTGTTCAATGCTCCCGAATATCCACATCAACATGTCGAAGAAATGAACGCCAATGTTGGTAGCCACACCTCCCGATTTTTCGGAGCTCCCTTTCCAGCTGTAATCGTACCATTTACCACGACTGGTAATATACGCCAGATCGATATCGTAAATTTTACCTGAAGTGTCGGCATCAATTTCGTTTTTCAGGGCAATAATGGCCGGATGAAGCCTGAGTTGCAGTATATTATAAATGTTACACCCACTTTCGGTTTCCATTTTTTCGAGTGCCTCGATATTCCAGGGGTTCAGCACCAGAGGCTTTTCGCAAATGGCATGGGCGCGGTTGCGCAGGGCAAACCTGATGTGTGAATCGTGCAGGTAGTTGGGTGAGCAGATGCTGACGTAATCAATTTTCCGGTCGGTGTACCTTAGCCGGTCAATGTGCCTTTCGAAGCGCTCGAATTCGTAAAAGAACTCGGCTTCCGGAAAGTAGGAGTCCAAATAACCAACGCAATCGAATTTATCGAGGCACGAAATCAGGTTATTGCCGGTTTCTTTAATCGCTTTCACATGCCGAGGGGCAATATATCCTGCAACACCAACCAGTGCAAAGTTTTTAGGTTCACTCATGATTTCTGTATTTTTCTTACAACGCCGTTTTCTAACCGATACTCTTCATGGCTTTCGGGACAGAATGCCACCCCGTTTGCATCGAACTTCAGTTTATGGCCATATTCGCTCATCCACCCGGTCTGACGTGCAGGGTTTCCCACAACGAGGGCGTAAGCAGGTACCGTTTTGGTTACTACAGCTCCGGCACCGATAAATGCAAATTCGCCGATATCGTGACCGCAGACAATGGTAGCGTTTGCGCCAATGCTGGCTCCTTTTTTAACGATGGTTCTTGCATATTGCCCGCGACGATTCACCGCGCTGCGTGGGTTCACCACGTTGGTAAACACCATCGACGGACCCAGAAAAACATCATCCTCGCAAATTACCCCTGTATATATCGACACATTGTTCTGCACCTTTACGTTGTTGCCCAACACCACTTCGGGCGACACAACCACGTTCTGTCCGATATTGCAGTTTTCGCCAATGGTACAGTGGCTCATGATATGCGAAAAATGCCAGATACGGGTTCCCTTACCAATGGTACAGTTTTCGTCAACCACAGCGGTTTCGTGCACTATATAGGGGCTGTCGCTCATAAAAAAGTTTTCACAAAAATACACGTTTTTCTGTAAAAGCGAAACTAAGTTTTTAGCGTAACAGTGTTAACTAAAGTTTTAGCACTCGCAGGTTAACCCATGCCTGACCAGTGAAAATTCCCAGCATGTACATACCGGATGCCAGGTGTGAAATGTTGATTGCGGAATCGCTGCCGGTATTACCCGAGAGTACACATTCTCCTGCCACTGAATATAGCCTGAAATCTTGGTTTTCATTCCCACCTTCGATTCGTATGCAGTCCGACGCAGGGTTGGGAAATATACGTATTGTTGATGTCGTATGCGCAGTAATACCCACGTTCAGCAGGTCGTCGCAGTCGTAAGGAGTACCCCATTCGGTATTGTCTTTTTTGAAGTAAACAAGCTCAGAAATATTAGTACCGACAAAACCATTATTTCCATGATAATAGCCTCCGAGTCCTTTAATGTAGTATCCACCTCCACCCCCATCATAATACAAGTATGTCAGATATTCGTCATAATAATCATTAAAGATATGCGGACTATAGTATTTTGTATTTGTTGAGGATGTAAACCATGTTATTAATCCTGTATCACCAAAAGGCTCAAGTGGCAACCGGTTTAAATCTGAATTTTCAGGGCTAGAGAACACAATTTTTTGGGTAACAGTATCTTTGCTTGCGTTCACCGTATAAGATTGAGAATTTCCATCAAATTGGTTGTATTCTGTCCGCTGACACCGTTCAATGGTAAATAGCAGGGTGTCGTCGTTATTTATAAAATCACGTCCCAGATACTTGTTAATAATGCTACTATATTGGTAGTAGCCATTAGGCCCCATCATAGAATTTGTTTCACCAATATGCAGTTCATCTCCGGGATGAATATCAAAGATTTCTCGCGCTGTAATATTTTGAAAGCCCAGTTCAGGTTCGGCAATCCCGATGAGGTGATACATGTTGCTTTCGTGATACAGTCCCCAGGAATCGTAAGTAGCCGGGTGGAACGGGAAGTTATAGAAATCGGTGATGGTAACAAAACCATAGTTTTTGCTTAGCTTAAGCAGGCATCCCAGCACCATATTTATACTGTCGCCACAGGAAGCACCTGACCAGTATTCTCCATCAGTTTTTTTAATCCGCAGCTGAATGGTCTTCACCGAATCGGGAATACCGAGCACTTCTTCGATGCCCATTTCCACAACGGTGGCCTCCACCCAGTTGCCGCCGGTATAGCGGAAAACTTCCCAGCTGTCGTTAAGCTGGGCTTGAGTTTCGATTCTGACTTCGCGGTTGTTGCGGTTATAAAAGAGGTAAGTGCCACCCGGAATTTCCGAAAATTTGTTTCCGGTCCAATGACCACCCAATTCAAAGTAATCGTATCCGTTTACCAGTGGCCTGATCATACGAAAACCGAAATAGTCGGTTGTGTCGCCATGCTGATACACCGAATCGATGCGAATCGGATAGACCTCCGACAAGTCGCTGTAGAAGTGGCTTATAGTTTCGGTTTTTATGCATTGCCAGTTTTGTGCACTCAGCCAAAGCGAAGGAAACAGCAGCAAAATTGCAGAAAAGCTCAGAAAACGCTTCATTTTGGTTTGTTGGTTATTTCTTAGGCAAATATACGATAATTCAGGTCTAATGTCAGATGTCAGATGTCAAATGTTTTGAAAATTCTTTGTAAAAGAAAATATTGCTATCACCAGCAAATCAACATTTGACATCTGACATGATTAATACTCGTCGTTTTCGGTCATCCAGATTGCATTGTTGCGAATGGCTTCTTCGAGAGGAACCCCTTGTTCAGCAGCCTGACGGGTTATCAGGGCAAGCCACTGCTCATCGCTTTTTATACTGTAGATATAGAATTCGACGCTACCCAAAGGGGCAGTTGATTCGCGCAGTTGTGCCTCATTGAGCAGTTCGGCTGCAAGAGCTTTGTTTTTTCTTACGGCAGCATCATACACTTCCAGGAATTGGTCGTGGTCTTTGGTAATGTCGTTCTGATAGTAAAAAACACCATCGGCTTTGTAGGCCGGGTTAAAGAGCTTGTAGGCCATGTCTTCGAAATTCCAGAAGGCAGTGTACATAAAGGTTTCGGCACATTCGAGCACGATGATGTCGCGCTTCATAATTTCTTCTTTAATGTTCAGGTTGTAGTTATACAATTCCTGTGTGTAATATTCGGGATATACCATTACATTGTAGTACCAGAAACGGTAATCTTTAAACAGGTACTCACCGAGGCCGTATTTCAGCCAGTGGAATATGTAACTGTCGCCAACTATTAAGGCATTAATCTCGGGTGTAACAGTATCGGCATTGCTGAACTTCGGGTAAGCGAGGGTAGTTTCATTCAGCGGGAACATCAGGTTCATCAGGTCGCCTGTGTCGTAGTCCTCTCCCCTGGGTTGATGTGTTTTATCGATACCGGAAACCGTAAGCGCGGGTACTTTTTTTCCGGTCAGTTGCGAAATATGGTTTACAAAGGTATCGAGGGCAAGATACATTCCGTAGTCGCTCCAGTGTACACCATAGGTGGGGTAAAGGGGCCAGGATGCCGTGTCTTTCATCTGCATGAAACAGGCTTGCAGATCGAGGGTGTTGATTCCCAGTTCGGCGCAGGTTTGCTTGAAGCACCGGTAGTTGGTGTTCCCGTGTTTGTTTTGCTGATACCTGTCGGGAATAAATTCGTGAAAAAATGAGGCTTTACCGGGTGCCAGCACTACCAGCAAATCGATGCCTGCCCGTGCCAGTGTGTCCTGAATATATTTAATGCGTTCACAACGCTGGCGGATCAGCTCTTTGCCAATGAAATACTCACCATTGTATTCACGGATATAATCGGTCTGAAACAACTGATTGTTTTTGCCTATCACGACCGTTTTTGCAGTTGATTTTGAGAATAACCTGTAGTTAATTTCGTTGTACATCCGGATTAATGGAGCCCTGAACACGGTATTGTTGTCGAGGTAAGCTCCAAGACTATCCTGAAACTCAGCACTCATCCATGTTTTAAGGGTAAATCGCGGACGCTGATAGGTGCTTGCAAAACCCTTGAGGGGTTCAAACCTCAGGTGAATAAATCCGGTGTTTTCAATAAGGGCCGTCAATAAAAGTATGGCAACTATGAATCCGAACAATATGTGTTTGTAGCGGCTTTTCATATCATGCCATTATTACGTGTATATTGCGAAACATCCTCATGACTTACCGGAATCAGAATCTGAAATATATAAACGGGTTAAAACCCGATGCGGTAATGGAAGCCAGACAGATAATCAGCAATACGATAACCACTAAGGCCATGATGAAATATCCAGCCGTTGTGTAGTTTGAGTAGAGGATGCGTTTTTCGATATTCAGTCCGAAGCGGAATGCCGTGAGGAAGGAGAATGCTGCTGCAATGGCGAGCATAGCCCAGAACTCGCGGTCGAAATACTCCATGCCGCCAAAGTCGAAAGCAAACATCCGTCCGATAAAGTCGAATGCATACTGCAAGTCGACACTCCGGAAAAATACCCAGCCGATGATGGCCAGCAAAAAGGTGATGAGGGTGCTCGGGAGTTTGCCGATTTTTTCGAAGAACTTCAGCAGGAACAAGCGGTCGAGAATCAGGAACAGGCCGTGATAAGCACCCCAGACTACAAATGTCCACGATGCCCCATGCCATAGTCCCGAGATAAGAAAAACCACCCAGAGGTTAAAATATAGCCTCCATTGGGCACTCACCCGGTTTCCGCCAAGGGGAATGTAGAGGTAGTCGCGCATCCAGCGGCCGAGGGTCATGTGCCAGCGCCTCCAGAATTCGGTGATACTACGGCTGATGTATGGGTTGTTGAAGTTTTCGGG
>Ga0116149_1003062_pt1 | contig 17655 bp, 13 predicted proteins | sample AD_UKC057_MetaG_FD_89787 | JGI IMG/M metagenome (GOLD analysis project Ga0116149, IMG submission 89787) | Active sludge microbial communities of municipal wastewater-treating anaerobic digesters from USA - AD_UKC057_MetaG | ecosystem: Engineered > Bioreactor > Anaerobic > Digestate | place: USA... | reverse complement strand
TACAAAGCGCTCGTATTCGTCTGGGGCAACGTTATCGAGGCGGATGTGCTTGCCGTCATGGACGCGTGGATGCGGCGCGGCGGCATGATTCTGTATCCCTCCTTTCCGCGGGGCGCTCTGCAAACGGTGGAGGGCGACACCGCTCTGTTTGCCCGATGGTCGCGCGGTGACACGGGCGACGGCGCCTTCCGGCGCTTCAAGGGCGACATGGATCCCCCTTCCCTCTACGCGGATTTTGTGCGGAATACCCTAAGGGGACTTTCCACCCTGGCTCCCGTCACCCGCGCTCTGATAGACGCCGAAAGGCCCGAACAGGTCTTTATGACCGCCTTCGAAGATGGAAGTATTGGCATTTTAAATTATGAAGAGAGAGAAGCGCGCGTTCAGATACCCGGCAGAGCATCCATGCGCCTGTTGCCCTTTCAAGTGACATTGTTACATAATCAATAATCGTTATCTCTCTGCTTTTTCATCGGCCAATTTCAGGGTCACAGGAGCACAATACATGTTAAGATGCGCTGTAACCGGAGCCTATGGGTATTCGGGCAAGTATATTGCCCGGAGATTCTTGAATGCGGGGCATGAGGTGGTGACGTTGACCAATTCGCCGGAACGCCCCAATGCGTTCGGCAACAGGGTCGCGGCAAAGCCTTTATCGTTTGAAAATATTAATGCCCTGACAAACGCGCTCACGGGGGTGGACGTATTGGTCAACACCTATTGGGTGCGATTCAATCATCCCAGGTTTAAACAGGCGGATGCGGTGGCAAACACCCGAGTGCTTTTCGAAGCCGCGGCTTTGGCCGGCGTGCGCCGCATTGTCCACTTCAGCATAACCAATCCTTCCCTGGATTCCCCACTTGAATATTTCAGGAGTAAGGCGGTGTTGGAGCAATGCCTTAAGGACTCCGGGATTTCTTACGCCATCTTGCGTCCCGCCATCCTGTTCGGCAAGGAAGACATCCTGGTCAACAACATTGCCTGGGTGCTTCGCCATAGCCCCGTTTTTGGAGTCTGTGGCGACGGTCAGTACAAAGTGCAGCCCATCCATGTGGATGATATGGCCGCCCTGGCGGTGGAACAGTCCGAAGGAACGAAGGATGTGGTTATCGATGCCATAGGGCCCGAGACCTTCACGTTCCGCGACATGGTTGCAACCCTAGGTGAATTGATTGGGAAACCCCGGCCGATTATTTCCCTGCCGCCCTCATTCGTGTGGCTGACGGCGCAGGTGCTTGGCCGGGTGGTGGGCGATGTGATGTTAACCAAATCGGAAATAGAGGGGCTCATGGGGAATCTGCTTTGTACTGCTTCGCCGCCCGCCGGTCGGACCCGGCTGACAGAGTGGATTCGTGAAAACAAAGAGACCCTTGGAATACGATATGCCAGTGAAATGGCACGCCGGTTGGACAGGAAGTCGGAATACAATAAAGAATGTCTCAGAGACTTTGATAAGAATTAAATATATGGTATTAACGGACCGGTTAAAAAGGACAAGGAGAAATAAACATGGCTGAACAAAAGTCCTGGCAATGTCCGCTGAGAATCCGTATGAGTATCTGGATGTTTCTGTCCACCCTGAGTTTCGGACTGGGTACACTGCGGGGCCTTGAATGGATTCCTCCATCGTTTGCGGGAGTGTGTTTGTGTTTGGAACTGGTGTTTCTTTTGGCCGCCGTGGCGGCTATGGTGTACACATTCTTTTGGGCAACACGGAATATGTAAGATTGCAGTACGTATTGCATAGCGACTTTTCAATGCAAAATGGTATATAATCGGGTCAACGATGCTGCAGGGAAAGGGGTTCCCAGAGGGTGTCCGGGTGCCTGTTGCGGCGCACAATGGGTGTCCTTTATGCCGATGATTTTGAAAAGGGCATAGACGCAGGCCTGCGGCCGGGGAGAACAATTCTGCGGGGGTAATGGCGTATCAATCCTATGAACAGTAGCCGGAAAGAGAGTAGTATGAACTGGATGTATGTGATTCGGTGCTTATTGATGCTCAGTGCGGGTGTGGCGCTTGCCGCTTGCGAACCGTATCCGGATGCGGCTGCGGATCCCGGTGCGAATCTGCCCGCGCCCGCGGTACTGTTGAGGGATGAAAAGGAACCTGTGCAAGCTATGGATGCCGAATATGAAATGTTGACCGGGGAGGAACGGAAACGCTCAGGTTGGGACAAACAGGTTGGCCAGGGACTTGGCCTGTGGATTTCCGTGGCCAAACAGAAACTGCGGGTCGTGGAAGATTGCATGGTGATTCAAAAATATACGTGTTCCACAGCCAAAACAGGGGTGGGGGCCCGGTTTGGCAGTTACCAGACGCCGCCGGGTTGGCACCGTATCGTGGAAAGGATTGGGGATGGCGAGCCCGAGGGGCGTGTGTTCCGTTCCCGCGCCGTCACCGCCAAAATCTGGAAACCGGGGGAGGAGACCCCGGAGGATCTCGTGCTGACGCGGGTATTCATCCTGGAGGGGCTGGAACCCGGAATAAACAAAGGCAAAGACGCCGAAGGATTCGTGGTGGACTCGCTGCAGCGTTTTATTTACATCCACGGCACCAACGATGTGAAACGTTTGGGAGAGCCTGCGTCAAAAGGCTGTATACGACTTGACAACAAGGATATCATCCGGCTTTACAATGACATCCCCGTGGGTACATCTGTCTATATCGAGCCGGATGCGGGAACAGGTCCCTGAGAATCCCGTACTACCCTTCCATATATGTCGTATACCTCGGCGCGTGTTATCCTTGCCTGTACGAACTGTCCGGGCGCCAGCTCCCCGTCATGCTCGATCAAGACCATGCCATCCACCTCGGGCGCTTCCGCGTGGCTGCGGCCTTTCCATACCCAGTTCCTCGTCATAATCTTCGACAAGGACGCGTTCCGTACCGCCTGTGCGCTTTTTATTGTAGGCCTCTGTAATGGATGATTGGGTCTGCATGACGGCATCATAGCGCCGCCGGGCGGTGCGTTTGGGTACACGGTGTGTAAGGCTTGCCGCCGGGGTATCCTCCTCGGGGCTGTATACAAAGGCGCCCAGCCAGGGGAAGGATTGGGCGCGTATGAAATCGAGCATGGCGCAGTGGTCCGCTTCCGTTTCCCCCGGGAATCCCACCATCATGGTGGTACGCACTACGATTCCGGGCACCCTGCTTCGCAACTTGTCCAGAAGGTCCGAGACATAGGTGGTCTTTTCTGGGCGGCCCATGGCCCGCAACATGGCCGGGGAAACATGCTGGAGAGGAATGTCAAGATAGGGCACGATCTTGGGTTGGCCGGCAAGTTGTTCCAGCAGCGCGTCCGTGATGCCCGTCGGATAGCAATACAGGCAGCGGATCCAGAAGTCACCCGGCAGCGCGCATAACTCCGCGAGCAGGTCGGCCAGGCGGTACGTGCCGTAGCAATCCTTGCCGTATTCGGTAATGTCCTGGGCCACCAGGTTCAGTTCGCGGACGCCCGAGGCGATGAGTGCGGCGGCATCGGCCAGGAGCTTCTCTTTCGGGATGGAAACGGACCGGCGTCCCTTGATGGCCGGTATGATGCAAAAGGTGCACCCGCGGCCGCACCCGTCGCCGATTTTCAGAAAGGCATAGGCTTTATCCTGCAGTCGCTTCCGGGGGGGCAGGGTACAGGGAGCCCCGGTGCTTTCGCTGCATAGCCGGTTTGCCAAAACATCCAGTTCGTGAATACCGAAGAAACCGTCCACCTCCGGCATCTCCGCTTCCAGTTCCCGTCTGTAGCGCTGAGCCAGGCATCCGGCCACATAAACGGCACGGGGCGCGCCGCACGCCCGTTTGGCGGCGGCCCACTCCAAAATAATGGCAACGGATTCCTCCTTGGCGTCATGGATAAAAGCGCAGGTGAAGATTACCACCGCGTCCGGTGCGGCGGCACTTTCATCCGGCGCCTCCGGGGAATAAATCATTGTCCCCGCAGGGAGCCGGCTTTGCAAAAGGCCGGCGAAATGTTCCGCGTCGGCCGTATTCTTGTCGCATCCCAGAACCACAATACCGATGCTGGAATTTTCAGGCAGGGAAGTCATGGTGCGTTCACCCGCTATGATAAACTAGCGCTTGTAGCGCTACGTTAAAAAAGTCGGCGCAAAACAGCGCTGTCTTGCGCACTGCTTCGCGCCGGCATCTTGTCCTGATCCGTTATAGTTATTCTGATAATGTCCGCGTTGTGCGCTGCGAAACAATCACTGCGCCGCATCGGCTGCCGGTACTTCGGGCACTGCGGGGACTTCGGGTACCGCCGGAGCTTCGGGTGCTGCCGGGACTTCAATCGCCTCGTTGACTTCTACGACCGGGGGTTCAATCACTACAGGCGCCGTTTCAACAGGGGGTGTTACCGTTTCCACTTCAAGGGCAGGCGCCGTTGCCGGGGCTGCCTGCACGCCGGGAATTGCCAGCCATAAAACGCAGCTTGCCACGACCAGCGCCACGGCGACGACCAACGCGATATTCAACCCTTTCTGCAGGGTGCTCTTGGCCGCATAGGAACCGATAAGCGGCGGGACGATGGTACCGCCCAGCAGGCCGATGGCAAAGATCAGGCTGAACATGGAGGCGCCCGTACCCGCGCTCATGGCGCCTGTTTTTAAATAGGCCACGCCGACGAGGGTCGGGAAAATCGGGCCCAACGCGAAACCGGTCACCAGCGTGCCCAGCACGCCCATCCCGGGGGAAGACGCAACAACCATGATGCCGATACCGATGACCGCCAACACACCAAGGGCGGGCACGAGCATGGCCGGGTCCACCTGTCCGGAGAAGAAAATGGCGGTGGTCAACCGGGCGGCCATCAGGCTGATCCAGAATGCGCTGAGCAGGGTGTTGGCCGTCCTGTCCGCGAATTTATGCTCTTTAAGATAGGTGGAGACAAACCCCGCCATGGTGGATTCCAGGGCGATGTAGAAGAACAGCGTCAGACCACTCATCAACACGGCTGTGTTGGAAAGCAAGCCCAGGACCTGGTTGAACTCAAATCCGGAGGCGGGTTGCGGAAACGCCGTAAAAGACGCGTATCCGATCGGGATAAACAGAAGTACGCCGATCAGTCCTACCGTCATCTTATACCCCAGAAATGCGAGCAGGTAGGCCAGAATCAGGGGCGTGATGAGTGCGCCTACGCCGAAAAAAACATTCAGCAAATTACTGGCACGCGCGGCGTTTTCCCCGCCGAACAGAACCTTGACGCCCAGGTCATTGCCCACCACGTTTACGCACATGGCGGCGATGCCCATCAAGAGGCAGGCGATCAGTGCGGCGCCAAAGGAGCGGGCCCCGGCCAGCAGCCAGACGCAGACGGCGCCCAAGGCGAACCCGGTCAGCGCGATTACCTTGTACCCCAGCGCGTCCGTCAACGGGCCGATGAACAGCAGGGCAATCATGCAGCTGAACATCAGCGCTGAAATAAGTCTGCCGACCTTGGCATTGTCTATGTTCAGTGCCTCGGCCAGTTTTAATTTCACACTGCCCAGAATGGAAAAAATGACGCCCAGGGCAAACACGCCCGAAAAGGCCACACACGCTGCCAGTACATACTGCGTTTCGACACCCAAGTAGTTTGTCATGTGTACATCCTCCCGGTTGGGCCCGCATGCCGGTAACGGCGTGCAGGCGGCTTTGGTTTTCCTTCATCACGGCGCAGTGGCGATACTCCGGAGGGAGCATCTGTCGCTTCGCCCGGTCTTGCCACGCCAACAACAACTCCTTTAGACGCCCTGTTATACGTCAACAGCCATGGCCGTTGCAACTGGCATGAATAATTTTTCCCGGCCGGACGTTTCCATCACGACGGTGATTTAGTAAAAAAGTGCTATAATGGCCCAGGTTCCAAAGGATAACCGGGCGGCATCGAAATCAAAGCGGATACTACAGGAGCGTGAGAAATGATATCCAAACAACTATTGCTGGTGTGCGGCATATTCTTGTCCCTTGTCCTTCACTACGCGGGAGGAGAGGCGATATCCCTCAATACTATCGAGGACCTGCAAAAGATAGGAAACGATGACGCTTATCCATTGAACGGCGCTTATGCGCTGGCGGGGGATATTGATGCTACGGGCACGGCCCTTTGGAATGACGGGGCCGGTTTCCTTCCGCTGGGTGTCTATAACTACTTTTCACAAAGTACCTCTTTCAAAGGGGTACTGGACGGTCAGGGACATGTCATTATCGGCCTTACCATTCATCGGCCGGAAGAGGATTTTGTCGGGTTGTTTTCCTATGTGGGCACCGGGGGTACCATCCGCAACCTGGGTATTCGGGGCGGAACGGTAATGGGCCGTTACCGGGTTGGCGGGTTGGTGGCCATGAGTGATGGCGGCATTTTTGAAGATTGTTTCGTGAATGTATCGGTTTCCGGCGCTTCGCTGGTGGGCGGCCTGGTCGGGTCCAAGTCTTACGGCACGGTAAAGCGGTGCCATGCCGCCGGTGCGGTAACCGGAACAGACCGCTATATAGGCGGCCTCCTCGGGCGTAATGGAGAGGGGCTGTCCAACAGTCTCCTGCTGGACTGTTATTCGCGCGTGACCGTCACTGGCGGCTATGAATACGTGGGCGGACTGGTAGGTATCAATAACAGCATCATCGGAAATGCTTATGCCGCAGGCGGGGTGACGGCTGATGAGGAGGCCGTTTCCATCGGCGGGCTGGCGGGAGAAAACAGCGGGGTCGTCACCAGCGGTTATTGGGATGTGGAGGTCACGGGGCAGGACCTGAGTGCCGGGGGTGCGGGGCGTGCCACCGCTGAAATGACTGCCCCGCATGCGGGAAATACCTATGTGGACTGGAACTTCGCCGATACCTGGTCCGAAGACACGAGCCTGCAATCGAATAAGGGGTATCCTTATCTGCGGGCAACGCCGCCCGCACCGCCGCACCCGGCAGACAGTAACGAGGACTATCGTCTGGTGATCTCTGAGGCGGTTGCAGGCATCGCGGATTGGCAATATGGGGGGAGCCCGATGTCGTTTGCCATCCGCGCGGCTTATCTCTGGCAAAGGGGTGAATATTATGTCTATACTGGGGGGGCGCAGCCCCTGTGCTGGGACCGCCCGTAGCGGTTTATCGCGAATACGGGCATGAATTTCCGCGTGATGACGGCCTGACCCCGGTACCATGCCAGTGCAGCAATGAAAACGCCCGCTTGGGGATGGACGCGGGAAAGCCCTGTTCCTTGCGTTCAAGAGGGACGTTTTCAGGGAATAATCGGATTGTATGGTCGGGCGCCGGAAAGCAAGATAAGGAACCCGGGAAATGAAAGAGGCCTGGAAAAAGATTCTACTCCTCCTGCTCATTCTTGCCTGTGTCGCAGCTGTAGTGGCCTTATATCTGCCTGATTTTCAGCAAACGGTGCATGCGCCCACGTTGCCGCGAGAGACCGATGATAAGGGGGGGCGGGTTTCGCCGGTCCCGGTTGTGGCTTCCGGGGAGTGGAATACCTATCACGGGGACGCTGCCTTAACAGGGGTGGCGAGCGCTTCCTTTCCGGAGCTGTTGCGTGTGGTTTGGGTTGCCCCTGCGGGCGCGCCCGTAGAACAGCCGCCCGTCATTTCCGGAGGGCGGATTTTTGTGGTATCGACAAGGCCGGAAGTGCTCGCCTTTGGGCTGGACGGGCAGCCTTTTTGGCGCCGAGTACTAACAGCATCCGAGGATTTCACGGACAACGCCGAAACCATGTATGTGGATGCGCCTCCGGCCGTTTTTGCAGGCAGCGTTTTTACGGGAACGGACACCGGCCTTGTCACGGCCCTGCGTGCCGACACGGGAGAACCCTTCTGGCATGCCCAACTGGACAGCCCCATCAATGGCACGGTCAATTATGACCGCGATACCAACGCCCTTCTCGTGCTGGAACAGGATACCGGCGCGCTGGTCCGCCTGGACGTGACAACCGGCACCGTGCGCTGGCGCTCGGAAACGGTGGACCGAGCCGATGGTTCCCCCTCTGTGGGCGACGGGATAGCCGTCTATGGAAGTTGCGCGGCGGCATTGCATGGGATTTCATTAGACACGGGTGTGAAACGCCACGAGTTAAGTATCGAGGGTGGCGGAGGGCAGGTGGCCGGGGGTGTGGCGCTCGTCGGCGGTTACGCCTATGCGGGTTGCCGGGACGGAAGGATCATGTGCGCGGACCTGGGGAAAGACGCCTTTGTCTGGCTGAAACCGGTCAGCGAGTTGGAAGTCTTTTCCACGCCGGCCGTCAAGGACGATTGGGTGCTGGTTACGTCCCTGGATGGAATGCTGCATGCTCTGGATCGTACTACAGGAGAACCGCGCTGGCGGCATGAACTCGGAGGGGAACCCGGGTCACCGGTCATTGTCGGGGACAAAGTCGTCATTGCCTCCGAGGATACATTGTTTCTTGTGTCACTTCAGAGCGGGAAACGGCTCTGGGAAATGCGCATGGCAGGGTTCATCAGCGATCCCGCCGTGACACCCAATCTCATTGTTGTCGGGTGTGAAGATGGCACCGTGATTGCGCTGGGTCCGGATATCAGTAAAAACTAAGCGGTTACGACGGCAATGGTTTAAGAACTAAAAAAACGATCGGAATTTCCTGTCATGAAAGAGCAAAATCCGCTGCTTGAACTCGCCGGAGTGGTCAAGGAATATCCTGCACGGCCCGTGCCGCTGTGCGTGCTGAACGGGGTCGACTTCACGCTCAGGGCGGGGGAATCCGCCGCGATTGTGGGTCCGTCCGGCTGCGGCAAAAGCACGCTGCTCAATCTGATGGGCACGCTGGACCGACCGGACACGGGTGCCATACACATCCTTGGACGGGATTGTGCGGCCATGGAGGCGACCGATCTCGCCCGACTTCGTAACAAGAAGATAGGTTTTGTGTTCCAACTGCACCATCTCCTGCCCCAATGCACCGTCTTTGAAAATATTCTGGTTCCTTCCCTGGTCCGTTCCCGCCGCCACCGCGAGGAAGCGGGACAACGGGCGTCCGCCTTGCTGGCGCGCGTGGGGCTCGAAGAACGGCGTGACCACCGCCCGGGTGAAGTATCCGGCGGCGAGTGTCAGCGCACTGCCGTGGCGCGGGCGCTAATCAATGACCCCGCCCTGCTATTGGCGGATGAACCGACCGGCGCGTTGAATGAAGCGGCGGCGGACGCCCTGGCGGGGCTGCTGCTCGAGCTACGCGATGAACGGAACATGGCTGTGGTGATTGTGACCCATGCCCGCTCCATTGCGCGGCGTTTTGGCACCGTATATACCCTTGAACGCGGGTGCCTGGTCCGGGAGGAATAAGGGGATGTTGTTGTTCAAACTGGTCTTGCGCGGCATTCAGTATCACCGGCGCCTTCATTTTGGCCTGGCCGCAGGCGTGTTTATCGCGTGCGCCGCGCTGACGGGGTCCCTGCTGGTGGGTTATTCCGTGGAAAGGACCCTCTATAACATTGCCGTGGCCCGGTTGGGCCGCGTGTCGTATGCCATTGACTGGGGCGGCCGCTATTTTGACGCCGGTCTTGCCGAAGATGTTCAGGAGGCCTGTAATGACGGCGAGCCCGGAAATGTGGAACCGGTGATTGCCGCAGTACTCGGGCTCTCCGGGGTTGCGGAACCCCCGCCGGAACGCATGGACCTTAGGAACCGGGTAAACCGCGCCCGCATCTACGGGATAGACGGGAATTTTCCCCGGCTCTTTCCCATGGGAGAAGACATGCCCCTGCCCGGGCCGCAGGAAGTGTGGATCAACGAGGAGACGGCGCGCCGGCTGGCCCTCCGGCCGGGTGACGACCTGGTCCTGCGTATTCCCAAACCTTCACAGGTTCCGGCGGAAGCACCGCTGGCCAAGGGGGGGGAACGGGATGTGGTCGTGGCGCGGGCACGCGTTCGGGCGGTACTCGATGAGGAGCGCGGCGGGCGCTTTTCCCTGGCGGCGGAACAGGCCATGCCTGCCAACCTCTACGTGGACCGGCGCTGGCTTGGCGGCTTGGCGGGGCTCCCGGAGAAAGGAAACCTGCTGCTTGCCCAAACGGAGGATTCCGCTGAGGAATTGCAGCGGGCCTTGGCGGCGGCGTGGCATCCGGAACAAATCGGATTGCGGCTGCGCGCGTCTTCCCCGGGGATTGTCCAGTTGGAATCCGACCGGCTCTTTATTGAGGAACCTGTGGTCAAGGCCGCGCTGCACGCCGGGTCCGCAACCCCCGTGCTCACCTATCTGGTTAACCATATCCGCCACGGGGACCGCGCCACCCCCTATTCCTTCGCCATTGCCGGGACGGCGCCGCCGGATACGCCGCAGGGGAAGGTATGCATCAATCAGTGGCTGGCCGATGCTCTTGCCGCGGCGGAAGGCGATACGGTGGATTTTTCCTGGCACGAACCCTTGTCGTCGGGGGGCTTTTCAGAACGGTCCGGTACGGCCGTAATACATAAGGTTCTGTCCATGGACGCGGTGGCGGTGGAGCGGGACCTGGCACCGCGTTTTCCCGGCCTGAGCGATGTGAACAGTTGCCGGGACTGGGATATCGGCCTGCCCCTGGAAGAGGCACACTTGCTGGATGAGGCGAACGAAGCCTATTGGAAGGCCTATGGTCAGACGCCGAAACTGCTTGTTCCTTATGAAACGGGCCGAGACTGGTGGGGCGGCCTTTACGGTTCGGTAACCGCCGTCCGGTTTACGGGGGAGGAAATGAATCCGGACGCCTTGTACCGCGCCTTGCGCGATAACTTGGAGCCTGGAGAGGTGGGCCTGATGTTTCAGCCGGTGCGCCAGGCGGCCCTGCTGGCCGTGGAACAGGCGCTGGATTTCGGCGCTTTGTTCGGCGGCATGAGCATGTTCCTTATTGCCGCCGCCCTTCTATTGGTTGCCCTGCTGTACGCCCACGGCCTGCAGGTGCGCTCAACCGAAATGGGTGCGCTGATGGCTTCGGGCTGGACATCTTCCCGTTTGCGGAGATGGCTGTTGTTGGAATCCTTGCCCGGATGTGCCGCCGGGGCGGTCGGTGGCGCTCTGGGCGGCGCCGGTTATGCCCGGTTGCTGTTGTTCGGGTTGGCGCGGTTCTGGCCGGATGCCGTGGCGGGAACCCCGGTCCGGTATTACGGGGCGCCGCCGGCTTTGCTGGCGCGGGGCATGCTGATTACGGCGGGCTGCGTGTTGGTGGTATTCGCGATAGGCGTCCTTCGTGCCGGGCGACGGCCGGTCCGGGAGTTGCTGCAGCGCGATTTCAGCGGGCTGCCGCCCGCGCGGGGCCGGGTGGACCTGTTGTTGGGCCTGGCCGCCCTGGCGGGGGCACTGCCCTTATGCTATGCCCTGATCAAGGGGGTGCGCGGGGATGCCCGCGATGTTCTGCCTGTGTTTTTCGCTTTGGGCATGGGGGTTCTGGTCGTGCTCCTGTGCGCCTATGGCCTTGTCCTTGGTTATTGGGGCCGCCGTGCTTCACCGGCGTATCTGTCGCCGTATGGCATGCTGCTGCGACAGCTGGCCCGCCGCCGCAGCCGCAGCCTGGGCATTGCGGTTCTGACGGCGTGCGGCCTTTTCATGGTGCAGTCGGTGGTGTCCATGCAGGCGGCCATGACCTATGAACCCGAGCGGCGGGAATCGGGCGCGGGAGGATTTTCCGTGTTCGCGGCGACCACGGTGCCTGTAAAAGAAGAACCGGGGCGTATTTTAGGGTTGCCCCGGGGTTCGGTCGTGCCGTTGCGTGTCCGCGACGGGGATGATGCGGGATGCCTCAACCTGAACCGCGCGCGGCAGCCGCGCATTTACGGCGTGAACCCCGATGAACTTGCCGTACGGGGCGCCTTCGCTTCCCCTGAGGAGGCGAAAACCCTTTGGGTGTTGTTGAGCCAACCCTTGGACGCCGGGGTATTTCCCGCACTGGTCGGCGACACGGATACCGCCCTGTGGGGGCTTCAGGCTCGGACGGACCCGCGGCGGGGAACGGAATATACCTACCAGGACGGGCAGGGTGCGCCGTTCCGGCTGCGATGCGCGGGAAAACTGCCCATGCGTCTTTCTCTCTTCCAGGGAAGCCTCTTGATTTCCGAGGAAAACTTCGTGCGCCTGTTTCCCCATGACACCGGGTATCGCGCCTTTTTGATAGAGACCCCGGATGCTGAGGGGACGACCGGTACGCTGAATCGCGACCACGGCCGGCTGGGCATGGAGGCCGTACCGTCCGGGGAACGTCTGCGCGGCTTCTATGCTGTGGAACGGGCTTACCTGGCCATGTTTCTCGTGTTGGGTGGGCTGGGAATGATGCTGGGCGCGGGCGGCGCGGCGGTGCTCGTGATGCGTTCTCTTGCGGAACGCCGCGCCGAATATGCCCTCCTTGCCGCGGTGGGTTTCCCTGGCCCGGGTCTAAGACGCTCGGCGATGATTGAAAATGCATGCCTGGTGGGCGCAGGATTGCTGCTGGGAAGCCTTGCCGCCACCATCGCCACCCTGCCGCTACTGGTGCAATCCCGCCACACCGTTGATTATACGGGTCTCGCCGTCCTGCTGGTTGCCGTATTCGTAGTCTATATCGCCTCCACGCTTCTGGTGGTCCGGCTTTCCCTCCAGACCATTCCCCTGTCCGCGTTGCGCCGCGAGTAAAGACGACGGGAAAACCGGTCCGCCCGGCATGTTTCAACGTACCAGGCGGTACGGGTATCGTTGCGTTTTTATCCGCCTTCTGCTAAAATGGTCGGGTGAGGAACGTGGACAGGAGTCTAGAGATGCCCACCTATGAATATCATGCCATCCGTGCGGAGGGTGGCGAGGATAAATCCTTCATCGGGGGAATTGTCAATGCCAAGAACCGGCATGACGCCAAAGAAAAACTTCGTGAACAGGGCCTGAAAGCCACCATGCTTCAACGGGCGCGCGGCATCATGGCGGTCATAAAATGGCTGGATGCGGACATACGTTAATGCGGTGACGGGGGGCTTGCACGCGGCGAAGGGATAGGCTGCCGCTTCCCGCGTCCGGACAGCGCGAGTCAGGATTATTTCCCGTCGAGAATGCTTCGCAGCCACTGCAAAATGAAATGCATGGACTCCGGGTGCGCGGCGAAGAGGTCCACCCCATGGGAGGCGCCCGGCCAGGTACGTAACTCCGCGAATACTGGCGCCGCCTGTTTCAGTGTCGAGGCGGACAGGGCACTGTAGGCATCTCCTTCAGTAGCCACCAGCAACGCGGGGCAATCCACCAGGCGGCGTATCGCCTCTTCCGTTTCGACACCGTTATATTCCAGGCCGGGAGAGACCATGACAACGGCTTGGATGTCCGGCGACTGCAAGGTATATCGGAGCGCCAGGTTCGCCCCCAGCCCTTCTCCTGCCAGGGCGATATTTTGCGGGTCCGCACCGTGAGCGTGCAGGTGATTCTTGGCCGCCTCGATATCCTGCAGGGAATTCAGAATCTCCGCTTCAGACAGCCCCGAATAAGGGAAAGGCTTACCCTCCCGGACCGCGCTTTCCCCGTGGCCGCGCAGATCTAGCGCCACCACCAGCAGGCCCGCGTGGCATGCGGTCCGGGCAAATCCTTCCCATATGGCGCGGTTCCCGCCGTAGCGGTGTACCAGTATCAGTCCGGGGCGCAGGCTGTCGCCGGCAGGGCGATACAGGGTCGCACCAAGGCGCATCCCGTCGGCGGCCTGCAGTACATCGTGTTCAGGCGGCATGTCTTTTCTCCCGCCCGGGCAGGAACAGGCCCCCGTCATTACCAGAAGCACTATAAAAAGCGGTGGTATTCGCATATATATAAAAAAAGGAGCCCCGTTGCCGGGGCTGCCAGGTTTCTATTGGACAGTACTATGCAAGGTTGAACACGTTCTGCAGCTTCAGGGCCAGCTGCATATCGCCCTTGATTTTCAGTTTGCCGGTGAGGAAGGCCTGCTGCGAATTCAACTGGCCGCTTGTCAGGGCCAGAAAATCTTCCGGCGTCATGGTCAACTGAATGTTCGCGCCGTCCGTGGCGCCTTCACTTACGGCCACGGCGCCATCGGCGACTTTTACCGAAAACACTTCCTCACCCAGGTTGAACTGAAAAATGGAGTTCATTCCGGCAATCTTGCCCGCATCCACTTTTCCACTCAGGCTGTCAAAATACGCTTTCACATCCGACATGATAATTACCTCCCGTTACGGTATGTTTCGGAACCCCGCCGGGTTGCACCATGCGCCCCGGCTTCTTGTTGTTTACCTAACCGTCGGTATACCTCCAACGGCAGCATAACCACCAACCACAACGTCGGTGTGAAACAATCATACTATAAACTGTCGGTCTATGCAAGCATCGCGGGCCGGGCCTGAATCCGCATGTAAAGAATGGCGGCCTGTTGGCTTCACTCCAACAATTCGGTTTCTTGCGTGCGGATTCAGAACAGGAAAGGGGTCACATACCCCGGGCCGGTTGCGCGACTCAAGGCGGATGGTGCGGGAAAGTTGAGATATCAGGCGCCCGGGACCCAGGTCTAATCCTGAATCGTGCCGGAGCTTGTCTTGAATTTTTCACGGGTCTGAGGTGCGGTACCAAAAAATAAGTGGGACTGCCCGTCATGCGCCCGCGGCTCACGTAAGCATGGTTGAGGCGGATGTGACCGGAGGGAGAGGCGGGCGTTCTCTTTTTCGGCGACGAAAAACAAAACTGTAATTCGGGCAAAAATTGGCGCATTAAATCAGGGCAGCATAGTTGGACCACTTCGCTTCGAGCCCAACGACATAACTACCTGTAATCGTCATTGCGAACGCAGTGAAGCCATCTTGTTAGCGGCAGGACTGTTCCATGCAGGGATCGCTTCGCTATGCTCGCGATGACGTGGGGCGCGCAACGACATGACCTGCCTGTAATCGTCATGGCGGACGCGGTGAAGCCATCTGGACTTTCCGTACACGCTCTACTGGCTTTCATTAAATCTCTGCGCTTCCGGCTGGACTCGGCACGGACGAAGGGGCGCCTTCGGCGCAACCCAAAAGTAGGAATACCTGGGAACGCCGCTCCCCAGAGCGGCAAAACACAGGAATAAAACCCCTGAATGGCAATCGTCAAAACCTTTGGCTAAATCTTTTGGTTGCTTCTCGTCCATACCCATGATCGTGCCGCTCTGGGGTGCGGCGATCCCAGGAAAGTTAAACGCATAATTTTTTTTCAGCGGAATCGGCTCAAGTGCCTTTCGGGAATTCTCCCCATACTATCGGCCAGGATGGCTGCTGACCTTCAGGCGGATGGAAGGTATCCCGGGTTCAGGCGGGATTACAGCCTTTACATAAAAGACCCGGAGCATAGGGCAGCGCCGGCGAATGAAACTGTCATCTTTCGGTCGTGGTCCATGAGCGCAGGGCGGCCTGTATATGTAGTATGGGCGTGCTTATGAGACTTTTGCATTGTGTCTTATCTTACAAAACAACGACTAAAAAGAAAGTTTTCAAAAATCAAGAATATATGAAAATAAAGGGGCAAGTCTGTAATGTTCTCTAACAAAGAAGATATTTTGAAATTTTTTGATCTCGACAACAGTGCTGCTCCGTTTGACGGCAAGGCGCTTTTTTTGTACCGGACAAAATAGTTGACTTGCAACCTGTTTTGTGATAAAGTAACCGAAGAATTATGAGTTGAAAAGGAAGAGTATGTGTAGTAGAAACAAGGGCGCATGTTGTTTGTATACTGTAAAGGCGTTCTTGGTGTGTTTCTATTTACGAGGATGAGTTTGGAAGGCAAGTAGAGTTTTATCGTGAAGCATAGACTACAAGGAGAGAAGACACAATGAAGGCAAACAATCGCGGTTATAAAGTCCATCGGTCACTGGCCATATTACCGTTGGTATTGCTGGGGCTAGTTTTTATGGGCGTACTGCCGCAACTACCGGCTGATGCGGCGGAAGGTTCCGCAGTTCGAACAATTAGTGGCACTACCGTGAGCATTGTGATTTCGGCTACCGGTGTCAGTGTCTGGGGGCTTGAAGACTATATCCCGGCGGGCTTGGAGTATGTTGCCGGTAGTGTTACGGGTACGAATGGCGCCTATGACGCCGGTAACCGGAAAGTATCCTGGTGGGGGTTGGGCGCAAGTCTGCCCGCCACCGTCGGGTACCAGGTGACGGGGCCCGATGGTACTTATACCATCCCGGCGAATAGTTCGCTCAGCTTAGACGGGCCGACACAGGCGATTACCGGAGACGATACCTTTATCATTGGCGGACCCGTGTGTGTTGATGATGAGGACTGTGCCGACGCCGACCTCTGCAATGGTGTGGAAACCTGCGACCCCGTGGAAGGGTGTCTGCCGGGAACGCCGTTGGTATGCGATGACGCCAATGTCTGTAACGGTGCGGAGACCTGCGACCCGGAGACGGGCTGCGTTGCTGGCACACCATTGGACTGCGATGACACCAATGTGTGCACGGAAGACAGTTGCGACCCGGCCGTTGGTTGTGTGAACACGCCTATCAACTGTGACGATGAAGACGCATGCACGACCGACAGCTGCGACCCCGCGATGGGCTGTGTGAACGCGGCCATCGACTGCGATGATGGTGATGCGTGCACCGATGACACGTGCGACCCGGCGACAGGCTGCGTGAACACGGTAATCGATTGCGATGATAGTGACGCGTGCACCGAGGACAGTTGCGACCCCGTGACGGGCTGCGTCTACGAGGCAGTTGTTTGTGATGACGGTGATCCTGCTACGGCGGACTCCTGTGAACCTGCCACCGGCTGTGTATTTACGCCCATCCCGGAAGGTGAACTGCCCGAAGGTGAACTTCCCGAAGGTGAACTTCCCGAAGGCGAACTTCCCGAAGGTGAACTTCCCGAAGGCGAACTCCCCGAAGGTGAACTTCCCGAAGGCGAACTGCCCGAAGGTGAACTTCCCGAAGGCGAACTGCCCGAAGGTGAGCCGGCTGAAGGCGAGTCTCCGTGTGACGCCGTTCGTACCATAATCGGACTGGCTGTAACCATTGTTGCCTCGCCTACGCCAGGCACTTCAGTGTGGGGTGCGGAAGACTATGTTCCGTCTGATCTTGTCGTGTCTAATATCACCGGAAGTAACGGGGCTTATGACCCAGTTAACCATAAAGTGTCCTGGTGGGGCATGGGGGACAGCCCCGTGACGCTTGGCTATGAAGTCAGCGGTCCCGATGGTACCTACGTTGTCACCGGCCAATTGAGTCTTGATGGGCCTACACAAACTATTTGTGGCGATGATACGATTGTTATCCCGCCAGTTGTGATTGAAGGCGAACTTCCCGAAGGTGAGTTGCCCGAAGGTGAACTGCCCGAAGGCGAGTTGCCCGAAGGTGAGTTGCCCGAAGGTGAACTGCCCGAAGGCGAGTTGCCCGAAGGCGAACTGCCCGAAGGCGAACTCCCCGAAGGTGAGTTGCCCGAAGGCGAACTCCCCGAAGGTGAGTTGCCCGAAGGCGAACTTCCCGAAGGTGAACTTCCCGAAGGCGAACTGCCCGAAGGTGAACTTCCCGAAGGCGAACTGCCCGAAGGTGAACTTCCCGAAGGTGAACTTCCCGAAGGCGAACTCCCCGAAGGTGAACTTCCCGAAGGCGAACTCCCCGAAGGTGAACTGCCCGAAGGTGAGTTGCCCGAAGGTGAGTTGCCCGAAGGTGAACTGCCCGAAGGCGAGTTGCCCGAAGGCGAACTCCCCGAAGGTGAGTTGCCCGAAGGCGAACTTCCCGAAGGTGAACTTCCCGAAGGCGAACT
>Ga0116149_1003060_pt1 | contig 17658 bp, 9 predicted proteins | sample AD_UKC057_MetaG_FD_89787 | JGI IMG/M metagenome (GOLD analysis project Ga0116149, IMG submission 89787) | Active sludge microbial communities of municipal wastewater-treating anaerobic digesters from USA - AD_UKC057_MetaG | ecosystem: Engineered > Bioreactor > Anaerobic > Digestate | place: USA... | reverse complement strand
TTCAAGCAAGGCGTCTGCAACATGATGAAGGTCGAATACGACCCGTATGCCAGAAAGAATATCCCTAGAAAGTATTTCGCGGGAGGGGTGGATATCACTAGCTTTGGCAAGGGGGCAGGACACGCCTATCGCGAAACAAACAACAAGACTGCTTGCAGTGCGATATTCAATCGTTTGCATAAAACAGCACTTGCTATGTTGGTCACTTTTGACCTTCTCGCTTCCAGCGGGAACACTTTTGCCGATGCTAAATCCGTGCACCCTAAGATGACACCATCCTTTACAAGCGAATATTTTCTTAAAGATCTTCAAACGTCTTTATTCCAACGATTTCAAGATAGCTCGGCGCCTATCGACGCGACAGCCACAGGCTCGCCCAAAGAACGCTCTCTAAACGAAAAAGATTTTTATGCGGATATGGTTGAACGTTTTGACCTGTCTACTGAAACCGTTATGGCTGCTAATAAATTGTTGTCGATCGGTTTCAAGAATTTCCGATCTACAACGAATACTGTCCCGGCATGGAAAGTCCTTTCTCTTGACCGCGAGCCGCAGATGACCCACGCGATCGTTCAAGAAGATTTTGAGGAGTTTTATTTTTATGTTCTTGATCGCTTTGGCCTAGATCCAAGAAGCCGATGGTTTGAGGACGTTTTTGGCGCTTGTGAGCTGTACGCGGAGTTTCAGAAGAGTCCCGGTCAGAAAGAATTATTTGAAAGCGATCAATTCACAAACACCCTTAATTATTTGCGCGATGAATTTCCTTATGTTTTTGTAGGGCCCCAAGTAGCCCTGCAGGTTCTCGACCTATCCCGTAATTTTGACAGCAAGGCCATGGATGATCTTAGGCAAGAATTTTCTCAACAATACCCAAAAGAAAAGATTCGCATCAATGATTTATTTCTTTTGGAATATATTAGACACAACAATGAACTTTTTCCTTTGTTGTTCGACCGCAAGGCCTTGGAGCAAAGAGTCTTAGAGACTATTTATCAGCAGCCTGTAGAAGTTCGCGAAGATGATGACGTCTACTATTCGCAAGAGCGTAAAGACCCTGCCAGCATAGACCAGTATCCAACCCTTTTTTTGTTAGGAGCTCAAGCATTTTTTAACGCTTTACAAAATGATCCAGATTTTCGTCTTCAAATAAAAGAACTATATCATCAGGATATTCAAGATACAACGGCGGAATACGGAGGTATTGTTTCGGCAAGAAATAACAAGCTGTATGTAAAAAAGTCTCCTTCCTACGTGATCAACGATGATGCTCTTTCTGTTCGTTCAGATTTTCGTTTTGGGATGTTCGATCTTCATCTTCACGCAGCCGATGTTTCGGGAAAGGACACTCTTTATTATCCAGGACCAAGCTCAACCGACTTTATATTCAATGCGAAGCAAGCGTCTTTTATCAGTCCCGGGGTCGTTCTTTCAACGGTGCGTTTCGATGAGGGTGTTCATGTTTTGAATGTTGACTTTTATAGAGGAAGTTCCTATAAAGGCCCGTTGTTATTTAAATATGTTCCTAAGGATGTTTTCAATTTGGATATGGGTAATATCAAGATCCCCGTTGATCCTGATAGCCTACCGACTGTTCCCATGTATCAAGAAGAAGATATTCAGAGGATCAAGGAGAATTTTAAGCAATACTTCAAAAATCTTAAACGTCAGAAAAAACAAGATGATACGGGAATGGCGCCTATCCTTCATGAAAATGTTCTTGAAAGGGATATTTTTGGGATCGTGCATGACGGCGTCATTTATCCTTTTTCTTTCTATGATGTTCGCTGGATCCCTGGAAGCGTTGCAGAAGGAAAAGAGAACCTTTACGCTTTTGTCAGAGGAGAGGGCGAGAGACTTCTGGTGGAAGCTTCTGGGTTACCTCAAATAGGAGCATCATCATCTTCATTAACTGACCCAGGAATCCAAGAACATTTTTATGATAAAAAGCTTAAAGGAAAGCATTTTTATAGCGACGGAGAACAGCTTGTTTTTATCAGCATGACAGCGGTCGATCATGATTTAATGAATGAGGTGGCCGAAAAGATCATAGAGCAAGTAAAATTTTTGGGATCGAGAAACTCGAGGGTTTTGTCGATCGGGGAAGGGCAAGGACATTTAGCGCAGGCCTTAAAGAATAAAGGCCTTTATATCCAGGCAGTCGACATCAGTGAAAAAAATATAGAGGCGGCAAGAGAGCGAGGGATCATTATTAAGAAGGCTGACGCAGAGAACTTAAGCTTTCCTCGAAACACCTTTGACATGGTCATTTTTAATGAATCCATTGGCAGTATGAACCCGCAGCTTGTTCTCGCAGAGGCCAAAAGGGTCTTAAGGCCTGGTGGCCGAATTATTTTAACAACGTATAATCTTGAAAAAGAATCTGTCGAGCAAGATGAATCCTTTACCCATTATAAGGGATATACAGTAAGGCAGCTAAGCGACATGCTTGGCGATTTTGCAGATGTTGGCCATCAAGAGTTGGAATCTCCCGCTGGGTTGGGGATCCTTAACTTTTTTATGGCCGTCAAGGCAGATAATCTTAAAGGCAAAAAGTTAGCGGGGACATCATCGGCCATAACGGTCGAGGATCTGGTTGAGAGTATCAACCAGAAAACCGATCGCCAGATCACAGCGCAAGGGAACGGACAGCGATATGAGGTCTTGGTGCGCAAAGCTTCTAATCGAACGCTAGAGATCCTGCTTAAAGATCTCGCGAACAACAAGATCGGTGTCGCCGGCAAAGGTGTTCTGAATCATGACAAGATCGAAGATTTCGAGATGTTTTTAGATAGGGTGACTTTTCAGGGAGCGGTTTATGATCTGAGCTTAAAAGGATTAGGCCGCGGTATTCAGCGTATTTTTTCTCAAGGATTGCCATCGGCCGTGAGATATCTCGAGGGAAGGATTATTGAAGAGAATACGATCGCGTTCTTAAAAGAGTCGTGTCGGCTTGACAGTAAGGGAAATATTTATTTTCGAACAGACAATTCTTCAGAAGAGCTTATTGATAATGAGCAAGCATTGCAGCATGTTCTTTCCAGGACTTTGGCTGGTCAAGTTTGGCTCGGACTAAGGGACGGACAACCGATCAACACAAAGCCTTATTTTGATAGTTTAAGTCTTTATGCTGAAGAGCATCAGCGGGGCGATCAACCAGTTGAGAAGATACACGGCGTGCAAGGACTCAGGAAGTTTTTGGAAAAACAGGGTAATGACATTGATGTGATCTTTGTTGCTCAGCGGACTTCATCCAGCGTTTTATCAGTTCAAGAGGCTGAAGAGTTTGAACAAGCGTTGCTTGTGCGCAATGGGCTTTTTATCCGCAGGTCCACGATCCAAGTGAACGGACAGCAAGTGGATGTTGTTTATGATTTTAACGCGACTTATTTGAGGGTTGGCGGTGTTGTTATTTTGACCAAGGATAAAAGTGACCGACTGAAAGAATTTCTTGATGACAAAGATCGGGCCTTTTTGGAACAGAAGGCGGTCATTATCGATAGCCGTATGGATTATTTAAGTTATATCATCCCTATGATCGCGTTCATGATGGAAACAGATTTTCAAGGTAAAGCGGTCTGGGATTACGGGGCTGGTAACGGTGTTTTAGGGCTTGTGGCTTTGAGGCTTGGAGCAGAGAAGATCATTGCTATTGAGAACAACTCCGCTTCTTTTGTTTCTGCCCGGTCCGGGTTTGAGCGGATGCTTGGCCGGCAAGCTGTTGTCTACCTTAAGGGTTCTTCGTGGGAGAAGCACAAGATCAAGGATGGCCAGCGCGTGTTTTTGATCGAGGCGGATATGAACACCATTTTCCCCCGACGAAAAGGCTGGCGGCAAACCATTGATAAAAAATTTGATATTGGACCTGATTCGATCGTCTTGGCTGATGTTGGTGCTTTTTATCCTCAAGTCCATGATAACCTTATTAAGGATGTTCTTGAAAATAAAAGTCCTATTTTAATTTTAGGGGGCTACGACCAAAAACCTTCTTCCGATCTAGAGCGATATTTTGAAGATTTTTTTGATGGTGGCTGGGACTCCTATAGCGCGCCATATACCGCGCAGCGTTTTGATGAGCAAAATATTTCCTGGGAAATGAAGGAACATGCGGGTAAGGGCTCCAGGAATGAGGATAAAAGATTTCAGGCTCTGAAGGTCCTCAAAGAAGGCCAGCAGCGAACTTCATCCGCACTGATTCATCAAGAGTCCTTGGGCAACGGCACCTCCGTTGTTTTTTCAGCAGATGATCAAAAGATCCGCGAGTTGATCGCGGCAGGACAGCCCTTTTTGATCGATGAGAACGGGCAGCCGGCAACACGCTCAGTTGAGAGCGAAGGATTTAAGCGGTTCACAACACCTTTTGCGTCGATTAAAGAGCGTCTGGGAGAAGATGTTTTTGAGGACTTTTACCAAAGGGCGCTTGCCTTGCAAAGAACGGATCCCGGCAAAGAGCTGATCGTTGTCAGTTGGGGCTGCGGCCAAGGTGTTGAATTAAGACAGATGGAAGAAGAGCTCAAAAACCGAGGGATCCACAACGTCCGTCTTTTTGGTTTCGCGAATATTTATTTTCCGTCTTGGGCGCAAGGCGACTCTCAGATCACATGGATCTTAGATGATGCTAGTCGATTTGCTGAGTATTTTAAAGACGGAGAGATCGATCTGATGTTCAGCTTTATCGGGCTCTTTCATGTCAGGCCGTTTGACAGGCATCGCCAGTATATGGAAAGCATTGCTTCTAAGATCGGTCCCAAAGGGACGGTTGTTTATGATTATGGCATAGCTTTAACGAACAATGACTTCAATGAGCTTTCAGGGTCCTATGACGTTCATCCCTCTTGGCGTAAAGGCATTATCCGTCTGCAGCCAAGATCTTCTCTGTCAGAGGATGCAAACGACGATGCGGTGGCTATTTTCCCTTCAGAGGGAGTTGATGCGGCGGGGGCAAGGATAAGTTATCAGCACGATTTCTTCGTGTTTAAAGAAAAGGCGTTGTATCCTCAAGATAATTTGCAATATTTAGGGCCTGAGGATTCAGTAAGAGTTGTAGAAAAAGACGGCAGAATGCAGATCGAGATCTTTAAGGGCCGCTTAGGCCAGGAAGGCCTTGTCGCCCGGTATGCCGCGCCGCAAGCATCGTCGAGCATATTTTCTTCACCCTTTGAGATTGCCGGCGTAGGTTTATGCGAGATCGTTTCAACGCAGAACCCTGCAGAAAAAAGAAAGATCCTTGATCAATGGTTTCAGGAAGGCCTAGAGGGACGGGATTTTCCCAGAGATTCTTTGGAGAGAAGATTGCCAGAAGAATACTCTCTGATGGCGATCAGGGCAGTTGAGTCAGGAAAGATATTGGGTATATCTTTTTATGAAAAAAGAGAACGCGGCGTTACTTCTGATGGCAGAGTTATCGGGGAAGGAACAACAGATGTGTACCATTTGGCGATCACAGAGGTAGATCGAGAATACCGCAGTAAGGGGTTGGGACAGATCCGTTTGGCCTATGTCATTGAACAAAGCTTCAAAGACCCAACCCTTCAAAAAAATGTGCGGGGAATTTTGACTGGGTTGCCAAGCAAAGAAGCGCTAAGCAGTAATTATTATGACCGTCAAGGTTTTCAGATCATCGATGAAGAAATAACAGCTTTTGATATGGGCGTTTATTCTTCTGCAGAAAATTCAAGAAGGATCTTGAAAGAGGTTGAACAGCGTATTCGTCCCGAACTAGGATCTTCGACGATCGCGGCAATTCAATATCCCAACGGCATGGCATGGATCGCTGAACGCATGGAAAAAAATGATAATGAAGTTGATTTCGCGACCTTTATGTCATGGGTGAATGAGTACTATTACAATGCTCAACCGCGGATCGGTGTTGGGTCTGAGGTCCGAGAAAGCGGTTTTGAAACATTTGCCGAAGAAGGATATTTTGGCAAAGCTGTTGCCCGCCAGATCGCGCAAGTTTGGATGATGTTAGTCCAGGAAGGCAAGAGCAAGAATTCAAGATTTTCGATCGTAGAAACAGGCGCGGGCACAGGAACATTGGCCAGGAACATTCTTGACTATCTGCAAAGAGAAGAAAAAGAACTTTATCATAACCTCGAATATGTCATTGTTGATTTCAGCGGTCCTTTATCCCAGACGCAAGAGCGGGTTTTGTCCAAACATTCTGACAAGGTCCGCTTTATCAGAAAATCTGTTTTTGATCTAGCAGCTGATGATCTTGGCGACATTGAAGGTATTTTTATATCTAATGAGCTTGTTGATGATATCCCAGGCCATATTATTCGATCCGTGGATGGACAAGGACACTTTGATGAGATGCACGTGCGTTATGAGCAGGGAGTTTTAAGGCAGAGTTTCCGACCGCTGGATGATGCCTTTAAGGAGTATCTTCAAAGAAATCATATTCATGATATTGCTGCTGGAAAAATTTTCCTTGTCCGACCTCTGACCGCTAAGTGGCAATCCATAATCGCGAAAAGTTTGCAAAAAGGCGCTGTGATCACGATCGACTATGGCGGCAAATTACAAGAGAACATCGAAGGTAATAAACCGGTTGTATGGAGCGGGGCTGACCATGGAGCTCGCTTAGAAGATATCCTAAAGAATCCTGGCCAAGGGGAGATCACAGCGGATGTTAATTTTGAGGAGATCAAGGTCGCAGGGGACGCTGTGGGTCTGATGAGCGTTGGCTTTGTCATGCAGAGGGACTTTCTGAACAGCTGGCAGGCAAGTGACGGCGTGATTAGTTCACAAGATCTTTATGATATAAATTCTGATTCGGGATTTAAAGCATTGATCCAGTCTAAGGGAATGAAGAGCGATCAATTTCAGGGGTTTCAAGATCCTAACGAAGGCATATCACGATTTTACAGTGCTTATCAGCGTTCTGTAAGAATCAAATTGCCAGAAAGTCTTGCCGGCTTAAAAGAAGTTTATTATGCGGATCTTAGCCCCTGGGATGATATCCCTCAGAATCCCAGCCGAATGGACAGCTTTATCGAAAGCCTGTCTTCAGGCTATCCGCGAAGAGTTGCCGGATACTTAAGCGTGGATCCAGACAGATCCATCAGTTTTACTTTTACAAGTGGGTTGTTGAATCGCTCAAACCTGGAACAACTTGTTTTATTCGATAAAAAAGGTACGGTCATCTTTGATCTTAAAAAGTTTTTTGAGAGGTTTCCTGAAGAAAAAGAAAAGTGCGCTTTATCAAAAGAAGATTTTATCAAAAATTATTCATCACGCCTTCTTCTAGGGACGAAAATGTTTCCAACGCCTTGGGAATTTGAGATCTTTAGTGAGGCGGGAGAATATCGTTTGAAATCCTCGCAAGTTCGAGCGGGATCCTCAAGCATAATCAGTAACCTTCCGTCTTCTGAAGCAGCGGTTTTCTTTGAGCAGGAGCTTTTAAAGAAGAGCAATATTGCTGTTGAAAGGCGACCTGTGACCGTGAATGGACGGACAGAACCTGCTGTGCTGAATACGGCTGGCGCGAATGGGGCCAGATATTTAAGGATCGGCAACCTTGTTGTTGCCGCGCGAGAGTTGATCCCGGCTGGCCAGGAAGAGTTTGCCCGTCAACATGTTGTCATTCTTGATGCTCCGATGGCTTGGAAAGGGTATACTGTTCCAGTCGTGGCCGCAATGTTGGAGGCAGACCTTCAAGGGAAAGTCGTTCGTGATTATGGCGCGGGTAATGGTGTCTTGGGGTTGATCGCTTTATTCTTGGGCGCAAAGAAGGTCGTGTGCGTAGATTGGGAAGAAAGAGATCTAAAAGTGGCTCAGGAGCAGTTTGCAAGATCTGGCTATGCGACGATCTACCGCAAGGGTTCTCAGCGTCCATCAGCTGAGGATGTCGCCGGCGTTCAGGTTGTTTTATGGGAAAATGACCTGCGCCAAGTGATCGATGACCACATGTTCGAGCAGGAACTTTTGGGTTATGGAGAGATCGTTGATCTGATGAATATCGGTCCTTCTTATCGAGTTCATGAAGAAATGAAAGAAAGCATTATCAAAAGCCGAAGCAGCCAAGCGGTCTTGGGCGGTTACGCCGTTGGAGTAAACCCGCGTTTGTATTTTGACGCTGACGAAAAAATGTTCGCACAAACATGGAATGTCGTTGATAAGAAATATGGCGATGAAGATTTCTTTACTGGCGCGCTCTTAATTCATAAGAGGATCGAAGAAGATTTTAAAAAAGGCGGCATTGATCTTAGCGCGCAGAACATGAACGTAAAAATTCAGGATTCAAGATTCAAAAGCCAGAACGAAACCCAACCACTAAACGCTAACGAACAGATACCAGGCGCTATTTTTGCTATCCCCGATGATTTTCAAGGCCTGACGCCTGTGATCATCAACATCACGCCGATCACAAACTTTTATCAAGTCATGGGGCTTGAACCTGATGAAGGTGAACGGCTTGACCAGCTGAGCCTTAGATGATCCAGAAGTCAAAATTTAAAATTCAAAGCTTAAAATAAGGGCTACATCTAGCGAATACAGAACGCTCAAAAAGCCATTTGAATTTTTGACCTTTGACTTTCAATCCTTTGATAGTTAGAATTCTTTCATGGCGATTCTTGAAGCCCTTCAGACTGACATCACAACTTTAAAGGTCGATGCGATCGTTAACGCCGCCAACACAACCCTTTTGGGTGGTGGAGGTGTTGATGGTGCCATTCATCGCGTGGCTGGGCCTCAATTACTTGCTGAATGTCTAACCCTTCAAGGTTGCGAAACCGGGGATGCTAAAATTACCAAGGGTTATCGCTTGCCTGCTAGTTATGTTATTCATACCGTTGGGCCTGTGTGGCGCGGTGGAAAGAACAATGAAGATATTTTGCTACAAAGCTGTTATCAGAAAAGCCTTTGTTTGGCCCAGCAATACCAGCTGCATTCTGTTGCGTTTCCGTGCATCAGCACAGGCGTGTATCGTTTTCCAAAAAAGCGGGCGGCGCACATTGCCGTTAACACCATTCGCCAACAGCTAGAACACTGTCCATTTGTAGCGCGTGTTGTGTTTGCATGCTTTTCTAGAGATGATCTTTTGCTCTATCAAGATCTGTTGGATGAAAAAATGAATTAATATTTATTGAATTTTTTTAGGTTTTTAATTATGATGATAGCCGTAACAGCACAAGCAAAAGTTAACTTGAGGAGGGTTGTATGAAGATCACAGATCTGCGGGAGCTTTTAAAAGATAAGCGCGTCATGGAAGAGATCCATAAACATTTGTGGATCGAAAGCCAGAAGGCAGGCTATAGTATTGGCCTTGAGCGCGCGACCGATGAATGGCTCAAGCTTTATGCTGAAGGCTGGATGAAGTATCATCTGCCTGAAAAGTTCGTCAAGATGAAAGAAAAAGAAAAGGCAGAAGTTAAGAAAGATATTCCAAAAACTAAGGTAGAGTCAAAGCGCAAAAGAACGGCCAAGGCATAAACCGTTGTTGATAAGATGTATGAACAGGGGCAGAGCATTCTGCCCCTTTGTTGTTTGCTTATCTTGTTCATGAGTACCATCCAGAAAATAAAAACCGGCCTTTATCTGCACATCCCATTTTGTAGTCAGAAGTGTTTTTTTTGTTCGTTCGTCGTCTGCGTTGCCCGTTTGCATCGTGCGGACGAGTATCTGGACTGCCTGTCACGCGAAGCCCAGCGCTATGCGGGGACGATCATCGACACGGTTTATGTCGGTGGTGGGACCCCAACGCTATTAGATGAAAACCAGCTTGTTCGTTTGCTGGGCATCATCAAGAAAAACTTTCGGCTAAAAAAAGATGGAGAGTTCACGATCGAGACGAATCCAGACACGCTGACTTTTTCTAAGGCAAAGATCTTACGTTCATCAGGTGTCAATCGTGTCAGTATTGGCGCTCAGACATTTGATAATGCCTTGCTGAAGTTTTTAGGGCGCACTCATCGCGCTGATGATGTTGCAACGTGTTGCGAAGTTTCCCGCCGGGCTGGATTTAAGAACGTGAACGTGGATATGATGTTCGGGTTCCCGCGCCAATCTTGGGAGCGATTAGAAAAAGATCTGTCGCAAGCTGTAGCGCTGCGCAGTGAGCATGTCTCTTTGTACGATCTTACCATTGATCCCCATAGCCGTTTCTATAGGGTAGGCCCAGCCCTTCCAAACTCGCAGAAGCGAGGCGAACTGTACGCAAAGGCCTTGAGCTTTCTTGAAAAGCGATCGTTCTTTCAGTATGAGATCAGCAATTTTGCGAGAGAGGGCTACGCTTCTGCGCATAACACATTGTACTGGGAGTGCGAAAATTATATCGGGTTAGGTATCGGTGCCCACTCTCATCTTTCAGGGCGGCGTTTCTGGAATATTCGCGAACTTTACCCTTATATCCGGCGTGTTCAGAAAGGCCGGATCCCCATCGATGGGCAGGAAACGCTAGGACGACAGAGAAGGCTTATCGAAGCCTTGCTCTTTGGCCTACGCATGAACAAGGGTGTGGATATTACGCGGTTAGAGCAAAGATCTTTATGTCGCTTTTCAACGCGTAAAAAAGAGCAGATCACGCGATTTGTTGAGCAGGGGTTTTTAGTGTTCGAAGGCCCTGTCCTTAAGACAACTTTTAAAGGGCGCCTTGTTCTCGATGAATTATGTGGGTATTTGATCTAACTCAGGATTTTGTTCGAGGACCTTTGTTGGGGTTTGCCTGGATAAAGACCTTTTCGCAATCGTAGCAATAATATTTTTTGATCCACAGCTCTTTTTCCTTTTTGTAGCGAGCATAATTGCGCTGGATATCCTTAATGATCGCTTCCATGGTCGAATAAAAAGGATAAATAAGACCAACGACAATAGCGACCGTTAGATAGAAATAAAGCTGTTCACCTATTTTGCTGGCGAAAGAAGATCCGACGACGATCCAAGAAAAAAGAAAGGCCAGCAGGGCAACGGTAGCCGCTGGAAAAGCGATCGCGGCTTCTTTGGGAGGCTTAAGGAGTTTTGCTAGCGGCCCACGCTTTTCAGCAGGGATCTCCCGCTTCTTATCTAGTTCCGTATCAAACCCATCTACAAATATTTTTTTACCAGCATTTCCTGTCAAGAGGCAGTGATAAACATAGGAAACAAGATCTGTATGATAGCTGTCACAGTATGGGCAGTAGATCTTTTTTTCAGAGTCCATAAGGGGCAAATGATCGTCCATGCGCTTCTGCGACATTGCGGCTTTGGTCGAATAGGGCGCTGAGGACTTTCCAGAGTGCTTTTTTAAAAATGGGTTTCATGTGTAAAATTTTTAGCAATTTAGAGGACTGGGATAAAAGTGTAAAAACTTTTTCTAGGCTATAGGTCAAGCTGCCGGCATCAATGAAGATACGACGGATCTTGACTAAATCCGCGTAAGTTTTGTTAGGCTTCTCAAAGATCTTCATGAACTGACGGCGGCGTGACCCTGTTAGCGTTTGGTAGGCGTGGCAGACCAAGATCGTTTTTTTGTATTCCGCGATATCGCTAAGGATCGATTTACCGATCTTTTGCTCTGTTGAGAAAATACCGATAATGTCATCCTGGACCTGAAAGGCCTGACCCATCATCAGGCCGATCTTAGAAAGGGTTTCGAGTTCCTTGCCATCGATCCCGGCCAGGATCGCGCCGATACGCAGCGGGCATTCGAACGTATAGCGGGCTGTTTTCAAGCTATAATTTAAGAAAACATCTTTTTCCGCGATGTTTTTGACGTGCTCGAAGCCGTGAAGGATATCGATAAATTCTCCCATGGCCGTGAAAGCCGCGGTCTGGACAAAGTATTTGAGCGCCTTTTCTTTGCGCGCAGGATCTTCTTTGACAGTCAGAAAAGCATCGATCGCCAAGGCGTAAACGATATCGCCAGCGACGATCGCTAGGTCGCTGCCAAGCTTTGTGCTGCGCGTCGCTTTGTGGGCATGCGCTAGGATCTTATGCAATGTAGGTTTGCCGCGTCGCAGATCCGAGCAGTCGATAATATCGTCGTGAATGAGCATAAAATCATGAAGCAGCTCCAAGCATCCGCAGGCGGTATAAAGATGAGAGGGAAGCTTCTTTCTAGACGTGTAGCCTTGATAACTGAGCGCCATCAGAAGTGGCCGGATACGTTTTCCAGGACGAGCGCAAAAGTCTTGAATGCTGTCAAAAAGAATGGGGTGGACTTGGCCAAAAGGATATTCATTTCTGGATCTTGCCAGAAAGGCCATTAAGCTTTGATCAATGCGCTGGATCGTTGTGTGGATCATCGAGGTTTATCACTTAATAAATTTTGTGTACGGCTATGTTAGCATAGAGCATGGGCCTGTTCAACAAAATAGATACGGTCATTGACCGCATAAGAAAATATGATTACAATAATAACGATCATCAACCTAAAAAAAGGAAAATTTATGAAGAACATTCTTATGATTGTTTGTTTTTTGCTTGCCGCATCTTCTCATGCTTTTGCGGATACTGTTTATTTGAAGAGCGGGCGCGTTGTCGAAGGAAATATCATCGAGCGTTCTGATAGGCAAATTAAGATCGACGTTAACGGCATGACGCTGACATATTACATGGACGAAGTGGATCGCGTTGATTCTGCGCAAGGCGCTCCTGCAAGCCAGGCTGTACTTGGGCAGGATGAACGGATAGCGACAATGCCTAGCCAGGGGAATATTTATAGCGCCTTGAGCAAGGAAGGGCTTGTGTTAAAGTATATGGAGGTAACAGGCGTTAAAAGTAATATGCAAAAGACCTTCGCGGATATTGTTGATGCCGCTCCAGAGGAAAAAAAGGCGGATCTGCGACAAGTGCTTAATCTTGATGAAGTTTTGCGCCAGCTAGCTCCTGTTTATGAGCAATATTTTTCAGAACGAGACCTGCAAGAGCTTATTGCCTTCTATGAAAGTGATGTCGGACGCAAGCTTTTAAGAACAGCTCCGCTTATCCTTAAAGATAGCATGGACAAAAGCCTTGAGTATTTTCAAGGAAAGCTCGATTAGCCTATATTTATTATTTATATAAATAATATATATTAAATTCTTGATCCCCCTTAAATACCTCAAAATTACATATTTTATCTAATTTTTTTATACACACAAATCATTATCTATCAATAGGTTACGTAATAAATAGATATTATGTGATGTCTTTTTATTTGACCGTAAATACCTTTTTTGGTATATTGTTTAAGTTCAAAAATCCCACAAAAAAAGGAGATACCATTCTATGATCGAACGTTATACTTTATCAAAAATGGGCAATGTGTGGTCTGAGAAGCGTAAACTCGATATCATGCTAAAGATCGAAATCTTAGCATGCGAGGCTATGGCAAAGCTCAAGATGATCCCCAAAGATTCCCTAGAGAATATCAAAAAGAAAGCCGCTTATGATCTTGAAGAGGTGAAGCGCATTGAAGAGCGAACCAAACATGATGTGGTCGCCTTTATCGTTAATGTCGGGCAGAACATAGGTGCTGATGCTCGGTATTTGCATATGGGGTTGACATCTTCTGACTTGCTTGACACTTCTCTTTCTGTGCAATGCGTTGAGGCATGCGATATCCTTTTGGATGATATTGATAAGATGCTAAAGGTCCTAAAAAAGCAGGCGAAGGCTTATAAAGATACCGCATGTGTGGCGAGGTCTCATGGTGTCCACGCGGAGCCAACGACCTTTGGCCTTAAATTGGCTGTCTGGTACGATGAAATGCAGCGTAACCTTGTTCGCCTGCAGAATGCGCGCGAAAGCATGCGCATTGGAAAGCTTTCCGGCGCTGTTGGAACATACGCGAATATCGATCCATCCGTTGAGGAATATGTCTGCGAAAAGCTTGGTTTAAAACCCGCGAACGTGGCTACGCAAATCCTGCAGAGAGATATTCACTGCGAATTCTTGAATACACTTGCATTGATCGGGTCATCTTTAGATAAGTACGCGACAGAGATCCGTCATTTACAGAAAACAGAGATCCTAGAGGTTGAAGAGCCGTTCTTTAAGGGCCAGATCGGATCTTCCGCGATGCCTCATAAGCGTAATCCTGTGACATGCGAACGTGTTTCTGGATTGGCACGGTTGCTGCGCTCTAATGCTTTAGCTGGATTTGAAAATATCAATCTTTGGCATGAACGCGATATCAGCCATTCATCCGTTGAGCGTGTGATCCTTCCGGATAGCACCATTGCGCTGGATTATATGTTCCATAAGTTCATCCCCGTCATGGAAGGGCTTTTGGTTTACCCTAAGAACATGATCAACAATCTTGCACGGTCTCGAGGATTGATCTATTCACAGCGCATCTTGTTGGAGCTTATGAAAAAAGGCCTGACGCGTGATGATGCTTATGAGATCATTCAGCGTTGCGCCATGCAGGTCTGGCAGGAAACATCGGACTTTAAAGATGTTCTCAAGCGCGATCGCAAGCTGCGTAAATATATGACGCCTGGCGCGATCGACGCATGTTTTGACATCAAACACTTTATCCGTCATCGGGATAGGATCTTTAAGAAAATCGGCCTTTAAGCAATCATTATTAATCGCAGTTGGTAGCTACCCAGAGGTCCTCTATGAAAAAAGGAAAGCAGATCTACGAAGGTAAAGCAAAGATCCTTTACGAAACGGATGCCCCCGATCTTTTGATCCAGTATTTTAAGGATGATGCGACCGCGTTTAACGCGCAGAAGAAGGGCACGATCCAGGAAAAGGGGATCTTTAACAATAGCATTTCCAGCCGTATTTTTGAGTATTTAGAAAGCCAAGGGATCAGGACCCATTATGAGAAAAAACTCAACGACCGCGAAATGCTTGTTAAAAGAGTGGAGATCGTACCGATCGAGGTGATCATCCGCAATGTGGCCGCCGGTTCATTGTGTAAATTGCTCGCCCTCGCGGAAGGACTGAAGCTAAAAACCCCTATCTTAGATTTTTGTTATAAAAAAGATGAGCTGGGAGACCCCTTGGTCAGCGAATATCACGTTCTGGCATTAGGTTGGGCCACTGCGCAAGAGATCGCGACCATCAAGGATTACACATTTAAGGTCAACGACCTGATGAAAAAGTTTTTTTTGGCGATCAATCTCGACTTGATCGATTTTAAGCTTGAATTCGGACGGTATAAGGGACAGATCATTCTAGCGGATGAGATCTCTCCGGATACATGCCGTTTATGGGAAGTCGGCACAGGTAAAAAGCTGGATAAGGACCGCTTCCGTAAGGACCTAGGCGATGTGGAAGAGGCCTATAAAGAAGTTTTCAGCCGCGTGACAAAATAAATTGCAAGTGTTTTAACTGAAAAGATGTGCTTCCATGATCTGGCGTGTTGAGATAAAAGATAAAGCGGGTGTTTTTGATGCGGCCGGAGGATCCGTCGCCAAAGACATTCAAGATCTAGGCATTGCAAGCGTCCATAAAGTTTGCGTGGAACAGGTCTTTTTGATCGAGGGACAGATCACGGTCTCGCAGATCGAGAGGATATGCCGCGAACTTCTCGTTGATCCTGTGACCCAGGATTTTTCTTTCCTGCCTAAGCCAACCCCCGAGGATGACACCGCCCAAGGTTTGCGGACCGTTGAGATCGCGTATAACCCTGGTGTTATGGATCCTGTGGAAGGGTCCACTTTAAAAGGGATCGCTGATCTAGGGATCGTCAACGTCAGGTCTGTTCGAACAGCTAAAAAATATCTGCTCTATGGTTGCCCCAGCGATAAAGAGATCAGCATTATCGTGAATCGTGTCTTGTCTAATAAATTGATCCAGCATGTTGTTGATCACTCTCAGGCAGTCAAGACCTTTACTCCTTTGAAAGAAAAGCAAGAGGTGCACGTCGCGCATGTGGATGTGTTAGGCGCGTCCGATAAAAAACTGCTCGAGATCAGCGCGAAAGGCCAGCTATTCTTGAACATCAATGAAATGCGGGCTATTAAGAAACATTTTAAAAAGCTTGGGCGTAATCCTACTGACTGCGAGCTTGAAACCATTGCCCAGACCTGGAGCGAGCACTGCAATCACAAGACATTCCGTGGAGACATTACCTATACGATGGTTCAAGGACGCAAGAAAAAGACAACACGTATCCGCAGTCTTTTAAAATCAACGATCATGAAAGCGACTAAAGAAATTAACGCACCGTGGTGCGTTTCTGTTTTTCATGATAATTCTGGCATTGTTAAATTCGATCAGGACTCCCATGTTTGTTTTAAGGTCGAGACGCATAATCATCCTTCCGCCTTGGAGCCTTTTGGCGGAGCGAATACCGGTATCGGTGGAGTTATCCGCGATTGTTTAGGCACGGGCCTTGGCGCGAAGCCGATCGCGAATACGGATGTCTTTTGTTTTGCTCCGTGGGATGTTCCTTTCGATAAGCTTCCGGAAGGCGCTTTGCATCCGTTGCGCGTGATGAAGGGCGTTGTTAGCGGTGTTAGGGATTATGGCAACAAAATGGGAATTCCGACGGTGAACGGAACAGTTGTTTTTCATAAGGATTTTATCGGGAATCCGCTGGTGTATTGCGGCACGGTTGGCATCATGCCTAAAAATAAAGTCAAGAAGCAGGCGCGAAAAGGCGATCTGATCGTTGCCTTTGGTGGCCGAACGGGACGTGATGGAATTCATGGCGCGACATTTTCCTCTGGAGAACTGACAGAGGACTCTGAAGTTGTTTCTTCTGGGGCTGTGCAGATCGGACATCCTATTCAGGAAAAGAAAGTGCTCGATGTTCTTTTGCAGGCACGTGATCGCGATCTATATAATGCGATCACGGATTGCGGAGCAGGTGGCTTTTCATCAGCTGTCGGGGAGATGGGCCAGCAGTTAGGGTGCCGGGTATATCTGGAAAAAGCGCCAACCAAATATCAGGGATTAAACTATGAAGAGATCTGGATCTCTGAGTCTCAAGAGCGTATGGTGGTCGCCGTCCCAAAGAACAAGATCGATCAGCTTTTAAAATTGTTCGAAGATGAGAACGTTGAGGCCGTGGTGTTAGGTGAGTTCACCGGAACTAAGCGGCTGGAATTATTTTACAAAGGGGTTCAGGTTTGCAATCTGGATATGGATTTCTTGCATGACGGCGTTCCGCGCATCGCTAAAAAAGCTGTCTGGGCTATGCCGAAGATCCAGGAGCCTGTTCTCGCGGCGACAGAGCAGATGACCGAAACACTAAAGAATGTTTTGTCACATCCGAATATTTGCTCAAAAGAAAATATCGTTCGCCGTTACGACCACGAAGTCCAGGGCGCCAGCGTTATCAAGCCTTTTGTAGGCTTAAAATGCGATGGCCCGTCGGACGCGAGCGTTCTACGGCCAAAATACGATTCTGTCAAAGGGATCGCGATCGCCAATGGGATCAATCCGCGCTATGGACTGATTGATCCTTACTGGATGGCGATGTCCTGTATCGATGAGGCTGTGCGCCAGATCATTTGTGTTGGCGGGAGCCTGGACCAGATCGCTATTTTGGATAATTTTTGCTGGGGGAATCCGGACAAGCCAGATCGACTGGGAAGCTTAGTGCGCGCGGCGCAGGGATGCTACGACGCGGCGGTTGGATTTAGAACGCCTTTTATTTCTGGTAAAGACAGTCTTTACAACGAGTACGCTTATCAGGGCAAGACGATCTCCATTCCTGGAACAGTTTTGATCTCAGCCTTAGGGATCGTGAAGAATGTTGAAAAGGCCGTCACGATGGACTTCAAGCAAGAAGGT
>Ga0116149_1003059_pt1 | contig 17661 bp, 16 predicted proteins | sample AD_UKC057_MetaG_FD_89787 | JGI IMG/M metagenome (GOLD analysis project Ga0116149, IMG submission 89787) | Active sludge microbial communities of municipal wastewater-treating anaerobic digesters from USA - AD_UKC057_MetaG | ecosystem: Engineered > Bioreactor > Anaerobic > Digestate | place: USA... | reverse complement strand
TGCAGAATATCATAATACTAAACAGACCGTCAAGACAGCATTATTCTTTTTCAAAAGCAGATTTGCCGACTCCGCAAACCGGGCAAACCCAGTCATCAGGAATATCTTCAAATGCTGTTCCCGGAGCTATTCCTCCGTCGGGATCGCCGATAACAGGATCATACACATAACCGCATACTGAACATACGTATTTTGACATAATAACCTCCCTTAATGTGTGAAATTCATAAACTATGATGGAAATATTGTATATCAGCTCGTATTAATTCGCAAGCAGAATTTCTATTTCTTCGTTAAGTTTGATGAGTCTTTGATCGCTGGGGCTTAGAGCAACAACCTGCTTAAGATAGTATTGAGCCTTTCTGTAATCCTTCTTATCAAAGTAGAACTCATACAATGCATAGAGGGCTTCATTATTGCGGGGGTTTGAAGTCAAACTTGAACGCAGATCGGAGAGTTTAGCGTCTTCGCCGGAAGCAATTCTGCTTCTTTCGTAATACAGCATACTCTTTGAACGGGAAGAAGCCGTACTTGAGATCTGTATATCTATCAGTCTTTTTGCTTCGTCTTTATTACCTTCTGCTATAAGCAGTTTAATCTGAAGTACTGCAAGCAGTTCCTTGTCTGCCTGTGTATTGGAAAGCTGATCTAAATATGTTTCTGCTTCATTTAATTTTCCAAGGGCTATACAGATTTCTATGTGCGACAAAAGGACCGGTTCGTTTGTAGTATTGCGCTCAATAATCTTAACACTGTATTCGTATGCCTGTTCCCACTGCTGCTGCCGGACATTTTCATTAACGGTAAGAAAAATGGCCTCTGCATTTTGAGAATCCTGTTGTAGTATAAGGGCTAAAAGATCTTCCAATGAAAATTGCCCGATTTTCTGGCCGCTTTGAGCCGAAAGCGACGCTGCAAGCAGAAGGACATCTATATCTGCAGGATACAGTACAAGAGCTTCCTGTATTGTGTTGGAAGCTGCTGCTGTATTTTTGTTCCAATCCCGTTGAAGTCTGGTCCGCAGCAGAAGGTATTCTTTGCCGTTCTTATTATTTCGTGCATAAAGATCCAGAAGAGAAGAAACTCTTATATAGTCGCCCTTATCCATGAGTATTCTTGCACGGAACAAAACGTACTCCGTATTGTCAGGCTCCCTTTGAAGAACCTGAGCAACATACTGCTCGGCAGCATCATAGTCCTTGTTTTTAAAACTTATTTGAGCACATATTTTTAATGCATCAATATTACCCGGTGATATCTGCAGCAGCGAAACGGCTGTCTTGAATGAGGAGTCAAACATGCCTGCCTCATAAAGACTTTTCATGTAGAGCTGTGCAAGCGGTGTATAAGAGGAATCCTTATTATATGCCTTTTCAAGATACTGTAATGAAAGTGCTTTGTTATTTGTCCGGTCAAGCAGCAGGGCATACAAATACAAGGCTAAAAAGCTGTCGGGCTGTAACTCAAGCCCTTTTTGAAGGGAAAGAGAGGCCTCTTCATAATAGTTTTGAACAGAAGGCGCCGTAATTAACACTAATGACGGGAGAACAAGCGTGAAAAAATCCGACTGCCCTGCACTGAAGTCGTATGCCCCTTTTTTTGCCGAATCCAGAGCGGCAGTATAGGGATTTTCCGCAGATAACTGCGGTATTGTAATTGAAAAAGCCGTCTCATTATACATGAGAGATAAAACACCCTGAACAAGTAAAATGAGCACTTGTTCATTTTCTTTGTAGGTGTCATCCTGATGTTTTATTTGAGATAAGACCGACAATAGATCAGATTTCGTAGCATTTTGTGTTTTTTGGAGTAATGATTCGTCAATACCCTCAAAAAAAGTTTTTTTTTGCTGTTTGGGAGCGGCAAGAGCCATAGCGCTCTGTTCTGCTGTCGGCGACAAAGTAACAGGATCCTCTGCAGTGTCTTTTTTTGAGGCACAAGATGCGAGTAGAATAAGAATAAAGGCACAACCCAGGCAGAGGAGTTTACGTGTCATTACATAGAATCCTTCTTTTTACCATAGAAAAAAAGTGCAACAAGAGAGAGCCCGCCGAGAATAAAAAATAAGGGCCACCAAACAGCAGCAAAAGCAACAAATCCCGCCTTTATTATATCAAGCGAGAACAGCAAAAAGAACACCCCCATTGAGAAAATCATTATTGCGGGGACCAGAAACCTGCTGTTTATTCTTCCGTATTTATATATTGCAGTGGGAATTAAAACTAAACCGCTCACCATGACCATCAGCGGCCAAATCTGCGCCAGGCTGTACGGCAGCAGTCCAATATCAACAGTTATAAGAACAAAACCATTGCAAAGTATTGCAACAGAAATGTAAAACAGTGAAGATAGTCTTCTTCCAGTCATAGCCCGGTAAAAAAGCAAGCCGCCTGCAATGAACAGGAAAAAAGTTCTCAATGCCGTTAAAGTGCTTGCATTAATTGACTCGCGTAAACCAAAAAAAAGAAAACCTGCACCCATCAGCAACAGACCGAAGGCCAGTATTATGTTTCTCGGGGTAGCAATTTTAATTTTTTTGTTTTTTAGTTCCTGATTTTTTTCTCTCATAATAAACACTCCTCTGCTCAACACAATACCTTAAAACTCTTGCCAACAAACACAGCAACGTGATAGTATGCAATTATGTCTAACGTTACTAAGTTATCACGTTTTTTTCTTTGTGTATATATTTTTTGCTTTTTTTCCTGCAGTCATAGAGCACAAGAGGCGAACCCGCAGCATGATCTTTTTAACCTTCTTGAAGATCCCGCAATCTCTTCGGAAAGCAAGTTTTCAATTATTAATCAAATAGCTTCGCATTATAAGAACCAGAATAATTCAACCGACCTCATTCTTTTTTTAACCGATTATGTCGAAAAACATCCATCCGATCCTTATAATGCCTACTGGCTTCTTTTGACGGCTCATATTTATTTGGAAAACGGTGCCGAAAATGTCGCTGAATACTATTTTGACAGGATAATTCAAAATTATGAAGATTTGTTAATAAAGGGAAAATCTGTTCATGTTGTGTGTCTTGAGAATTTACTAAAAATAAGTACATCGGCAGAACACCGCTCCGGTTATTTTAATCGTTTAATTTCTCAATACCCGAAAGATGTTAACATTACAGAACTCTATATGAGACTTGCGATGGAGTATGAAGCCTTAGGAGACTGGGAGCAGGCGCTTAAAACCTATAGTTCATTTTTAGACCAGCCCGATGCAACGACAATCCAGATACCCGGAATTCCAGAAGCGTACAGTAAGGCAAAAAAACTAATAGATTTAAATAATTCCGCAAAGGATTGGACTTTTGACAGTCTGGAAGCTCTTGCAAAAGCAGTAAAAGATGCAATATCGCGCAATAATTTTACCGCGCTGGACCGCTACCGCTCTAAAGTTAACTTTTTTGCAATGTCATGGAAACAGGATGAGACAGATGACAACAGCCAAAAAAGTTTTTCCATGGGTGATTATGGAAGAGGAAACAGAATAAGGTTCAGTGCAGAACTGGATGAGTCATCCAATCCTAATGAAGCTTATTTACGGACAACAGGATGGAGCCGGTATATATCGGTGTGGTACCTCTATTTTAGAAAGGTTAATTTTCCCCTCGACCCGGAGATTCACGGAAGATGGGAATGGGCCGGTATTTATTTTGGCGAAAAACTATGAGAAAACTTTCTTTATGTTCACTAATATTTCTATACTCTGTCTGTTTTACAGCGGCTATAGATACTGCTTCAAATATCCTCCCTGCCGTAGACAATGCCGCTCAAGAGGTTATTATTGAGGAAAAATCATCTCTGGAGATTCCCGTTGAGAAAGTGCCTATACCTGCTCCTCCCCTTGATGAGGCTGTACAGGAATTCAAAGTAATAGATATTGAAGTTATAGACCATGATCTTATTGAATATTACAAAAGGCAGTATTTGACAGACTCTGCAAAAAAATGGCTTTCAGGGGTAATGAAGGCAGCGGCGCCATACCGGGCCTTTGTCATTAAGGAATTACAAGCGCACGGTCTTCCCCTCTGCCTCCAGTATCTGCCGGTGATCGAATCAAACTATAAACTAACCGCGCTTTCTAAGTCCGGTGCCGCCGGTATGTGGCAGTTTATGAAAAACAGCATAGCACCCTTTAATATACGCGTTAATGACTGGATGGATGAAAGACGCGACCCGTGGCTGTCTACAACTGCAGCAGTGAGAAAGCTTAAAGAAAATTACACTTTCTTCGATGACTGGTATTTAGCGCTTGCCTCATACAATGCAGGATTAGGCGCAATTTCACGGACTATTAAGTCTGCAGGAAAATCTGATTACTGGTATTTGGCAGATAAGGGATTACTCAAAAACGAAACAAGGCATTATGTACCTAAATTTTTAGCAATTGCTGAAATTCTGGAAAACCATGATTATTACGGCATTGAATTTCCCGATCCCGACCTTGAACATGATGATTCTGTGCAGTTCGATGAAATAGTAATTAATCAGGCAATAGCGCTTGACCTTCTGGCAGAAAAAACCTCATTAAGCTCAAAGCTTCTAGCCTTTTATAACCCGGCCCTCTATTATGGAATAACGCCCATAGAAAGTTCATACCGGTTACGCCTTCCTAAAGGTACAGCCGGGAAGGCAGCTGCTGTAATTAAGACAGATTCTTTTTCACTCATGAGATACTCCATGTACACTGTTAAATCCGGCGACACGCTCTATGCACTCTCGCTTCATTACGGTATAGGAGTTTCTACTATTCAAAAGATAAATAATCTTTCTTCGACAAAAATAATTATCGGCCAAAAAATTCTCATTCCCAGTTTTAGTGAAACGCCTGAGTACCAGGGGAACAAGCCCGATGAAACGCTTAGATTTGACGGATCCTATATTGTCCAAAAAAGCGATACCCTATGGAGCATCGCACTAGCATATGATGTACAAGTGGAACAGCTTGCACAGGAAAACAATATGACGATTAATGATGTTTTACGTATAGGATCTAACTTAAAAGTGCCGATAATAGACTAGAGGTTTTTTATAATGAAAAAGTTTCCGGTTATATTACTATGTTTAACAGTCTCTTTTTATGCAGGAGCTCAGGCATACAGCGCTGCAAGCAGTGTTGACTGGACACAGTTTAATTTTTCATCACAGGTACAGCTCAATATAGAACAGGCAGGAATAATACTTCCTTCCGGCAGAGGAGCTGCACTAGAGCGCATGAATATGCAGATTCCAAACCTCATTAAAGATCCTCTTTTATTCCTCGCAGCAGATTCATCTAATAGACTAGGAGATCTTGTTTTAAGAGATATAATAACCCTCGAACAGCTCACCCGAATAAGCGACAATGGAAAAAAATCTCCCTCAATTTTTGCTGATAACGGCTCTATTCTGCAGATGAATCACACGGTTTCATTAGTTGAGATTGCATCCCTCATGATAAAACATAATATACCGTATACGCCTCAGCTCCCTATAGAAAGAGTTTCTTCCCGTTCCTACACAGGGATTCTTATTGATGCAAGAGGATTATTGCCGGTTCAGGGTGAATTTGTAAAAGATAAAACATACCCCTGTTTATTCCCTAAAATATGGGATGAAAACATGGATTTATTATATGAAAAAAACATGATAGATTCCAATACAGCGCAAAAACAGGGTTTAGTAAGCTACTCATCTTCAATTGACGAGACTAAATTTGCCGGAAGAATTGGAACAGATCCTCTGCGCATTTCTGCAAGAAAAGTTTTCGGGGTGTATAGAACTGATCCGGTTATATCACGCGCAGATGCACTAAAAATCCTTTCAGTACCTGAAAATCGGGAGCTCCTAAAACAGGGAAAAATTGTTGTTCTTCTTGATAAAGACGTTCTTGTTCACCCTGTTTCTGCTCCGGAAAAAACAGGATCCTATTACGTAACATTCCGTGAAATACAAAACTTTTACTACGAAAAGAAGCTCCCGGACATCATTACAGATTCATATAAGGGCATTCAAATAACGACCCATTTAAACTTTATAGCAGACTCTCCTCAGCTCCTTCCGGAAGAACAGGAACACGTAGATGCTATTGCAGAACTCTTATTAAAACACGCTCAGACAAATGAATATACAATTCAGATTGAAGGGCACACTGCAAGCGTCGGAAAACCTACCGGAGAAATGAACCTTTCGATTGAACGGGCTCAGGAAATAATCCGGCAGCTTACCGGAAGAGGTCTGGACGAAAAACTATTTTCATATAAGGGATTCGGAGGCACAGTACCTGTCGGCAGCAATGAGACAGAAGAAGGAAGAGCTATGAACAGACGTGTTGAAATTATTGTAACGCCTAAGGCTACCTATATTCAGCGTGCAAATTGATAAAAACAGTGTACTCCAATATAGAACAGGCAGGGTTATACACCCCTAATTCTGCCTGATAACAGAAGAAGACCTTCGATCATTGCGTCATGCTCATGCGGGGCAATCCGCGCATAGAGTGTTTCGGGAGTGTCGCCTTCGAGAACAGCGACTTTTTTTTGAAGTAAAATTTCACCGGTGTCGCAGCCCTCATCAACAAGATGAACAGTGCATCCCGATTCGTTTTCACCGGAAGCAAGAACAGCCTCATGAACATGATGACCCCACATACCTACCCCGCCGAATTTAGGAAGAAGAGCCGGGTGAAGATTAATGATCCTGCCTGAATACTCGTGAACTAAGGCACCCGACAAAACCGTTAAAAATCCTGCAAGTACAATTACTTCAATCTGCTCTTGTTTGCAAAGTTCCATAACAGCATTGGAGACAGCCTGCCTTTTTGCATCGCGGTCTGCACTCTGAGCTTTCTCGCTTCCCATAACTGAATACGGGCTGCACACTTCCGTCTTTATGTAGGATTTTTTTGCTCTTTCGAGGGCAAAGGCATCCTTTGTACTGCTTACGACAAGATCAATGGTATACGGACAATCTATATGTTCTTTTTGATAATCGATGAGCGCTTGTAAATTGGTTCCGCCGCCGGAAACAAGTACCGCTGTTTTAACCGGAGTATTCATTTTTTTATTCCTTTCGATGGTCAACAAAACCCACGAGTCTTTTTTAGAACCGCTCCGCTTCCGGTACACAGTCATAACTTCCCCGGATTCAGTTTCAAAAGCATAATAATGTTTATTAATATAGTGTTCTCCGGAACCGTTTCTGCAGCTGCGGAGCGTCTTTTTTGCTTCAATCATGGTCTTTACCCGGTATTCTTTACCCCGCCAGATAAAAACACCAGGCAAACCGGGTTCCCCCCTGGCCATTGATGAAGAATCAAAACTGGAACCCAGGGGAGTAATAGATTCGCTTATAAATTCCTGCGGAAGTAACGTCAAAAAACGTTCCTAGTTTTCAAATACCACAGCATCAGTCTGTTCTTTAATCTTTTGAGCAGATTTTTCGACTCTTCCAATTACGTAAGAATCCTGATTATGTTTTTTCAATTCCGTAATAATATCGGCTGCCCTGGAAGCTTCAACTGCCATAACAAACCCGATTCCCATATTAAAGGTATTATACATTCGATCAGGGTTTGCACCGCGCTTTATGAGTTCTCCGAAAATCTCCGGAACCTTCCATGAGTTCTTTTTAATAACAGAAATGAGACTCATGTACCCCTCATCATCAGACGGATACATGCGGGGAATATTTTCGTAAAAGCCGCCGCCTGTTATATGAACCATGCCGTGAACATCTTTTCTATATTTTTCCAACACAGCAAGAACGGGTTTAACATAAATCTTTGTTGGTGTTAGTAAAACATCGCCGATTGTTTTTCCGGCAAATGGGGATGAATAATCTGATACTAGTTTTCTAACCAGAGAAAAACCGTTTGAATGCACTCCGGTAGAAGCTAAACCTATTAAAACATCACCGCTTGTTATTTTATCGCCGTTTACAATATCTTCTTTTTCAATAATACCGACACCGAAGCCTGCAATATCATATTTTCCCTCGTCATAAAATCCGGGCATTTCGGCTGTTTCGCCACCAAGAAGAGCACAGCCGGAATCAATACAGCCGTCAGAAACACCCTTTACAAAATCTGAAGCAATATGAGCATCAAGTTTTCCGCAGGCGATGTAATCCAGAAAATAAAGCGGACGGGCGCCGGTGCAAAGAATGTCATTAACACTCATGGCAACACAGTCAATACCGACCGTGTCATATTTTTTCATTGCACAGGCAATATCAAGCTTAGTTCCTACACCGTCTGTGCCGGAAACCATGACCGGGTTTTTCATTCCGGCAGGCACCTCAAACATTCCTGCAAAACTTCCCAGACCGCTCAGGACTCCAGGTATTTTTGTGCGTTTTGCATGATCCTTATATTTAGAGACTGCTTTGTAGCCTTCTTCTACATCTACACCTGATTGTCTGTAATCTATCATTTTTTTCTCCTTTAGAAAAAGACAAAGAGAAAACTTGAGTTTTCGAATTGTCTTTTTTTAAGTACTTTCGCATCGCAGAGAGAAAGTACTATATAATACCAAAGTTTGCAGCGCAAACTTGAGATGAAGAAGAGCGGCGCTTTATAAGACGTTCTTCTTCATTTCTCCTATTCAAGTCTCTATAAGCGTTTTCCGGCTAATTCACCGGGAACGGGTACCGGATACTCTCCGGTAAAACAGCCTCTGCAGTAGGTGCAGCCCGTGTGTTCCAAACCGTTTATAGCTTCGATCATACCTTCTATAGAGATAAACGCTAATGAATCGGCTTCTATCTGTTTGCATACATCATCAACGCAGCTGACTGACGATATGAGGTCTGCACGGCTTGGAGTATCTATACCGAAATAGCAGGGAAATTTTACAGGAGGAGAAGAAACCCTGAAGTGTACTTCTTTTGCTCCTGCACGTCTTAAGATCTGAATTAAACGGCGGCATGTTGTTCCGCGGACAATTGAATCGTCAATGATGACTACACGCTTGCCGTTAACATCGCTTTTTAGTGCATTCAGTTTAACGAATACCATTTTTTCACGGGCAGATTGAGTTGGAGCAATAAAGGTTCAGCCGATATATTTGTTTTTAACAATACCCATGGCATACGGAATACCGGAAGCTTTTGAGTAACCCATTGCAGCGCCAAGACCGGAATCTGGAACACCAATAACAACATCCGCTTCCACTCCGCTCTCTCTTGCTAAAACAGCACCCATTCTGAGTCTGGCTTCCTGGACAGGAATTCCATCCATGATAGAATCGGGACGTGCGAAATATACGTACTCAAAAATGCACGTCTGCTTTGCAGTATGTTCTCCAAACTCAAAGGATAACACACCATCATCATTAATAATGACAATCTCGCCGGGACGTATGTCGCGGACAAGCTCTGCACCAATTGCATCCAGGGCGCAGCTTTCGCTTGCTAAAACCCAGCCGTTCTCAACTTTACCAAGGCATAAAGGCCGTATACCGTGAGGGTCTCGTGCGCCTATTAGACAATTATCTGTCATAACAGCAAGGGCAAATGAACCCTTTATCATCTGAATAGTATCTGTTAAAGCTTTTTCAAGACCTTTTTTATAGTTTTTTGCAATGAGCTTAATAATAACTTCTGAATCGCTTGATGAAAGAAAGGTAGAGCCCGTTTCTTCTAAAAATTCCTTAAGCTGAATGTAGTTAACAAGTGTTCCATTATGAGCAACCGCAATGGAACCGAGTTTAAATCTATTAACAAAGGGCTGGGCGTTTTCAATATGAGCTTCACCGCATGTGGAATACAGTACGTGACCTACTGCAATCTGACCTCTCATCTCTTCTAATTTTTCAGCCGTAAAAACTTCCGAAACAAGACCCATACCTTTATGCTGCTCGACTTCCCCGTCATTCATAACCGCAATTCCCGCACTTTCCTGACCGCGGTGCTGTAGAGAATAGAGACCGTAATATGTCATACGGGCGGCATTAAAATCATTAGCCTCTTTTTTATTAAGGTAAATTCCGACAATACCGCATTCTTCATGAAGTTTGTCAAAATCCATATTACAGATGTTTTCCATTTTGTCCCCCGAAAAGAAAAAAAGCTCTGCACATCCGGACTGCGGAGGACAGAACTTTATTTTCCCTTACTTTACTTTTTTGTTATCCGGTTAAGGATTTCCACGTAGGCTTCCTTAACATTCCCCATATCACGTCTAAAACGGTCTTTATCCAATTTTTCGTTTGTTTTAGCGTCCCAAAACCGGCAGGTATCAGGCGAAATTTCATCTGCAAGAATGATATTACCCTCTGAATCCTTTCCAAATTCCAGTTTAAAATCTATAAGTTTAATTCCAAGATCTAAAAAGAACGATTTTAATATTTCATTAATTTTAGAAGTAATATCATAAATTGTTTTTAATTCATCCCAGGTTGCAGCTCCAATAGCGACAGCATGATAATCATTTATCAAAGGATCTCCAAGGGAGTCATCCTTATAGGATATTTCAAATATAGTTGTTTTTAGTTCGGTACCCTCCGGAACAGCGAGTCTTTTACTAAAAGAGCCGGCTGCTACATTGCGTACAATAACTTCGAGCGGAACAATTGAAACCTTTTTGCACAGAACCTCACGCTCAGAAAGCTGTTTAACAAAGTGAGTTGGGATTCCTTTGGCACCGAGCATTTCAAAAAGAGAGTTTGAAATTGTATTGTTCATAACACCCTTATTATCAATTGTACCCTTTTTCTCACCGTTAAAAGCGGTTGCAGAATCCTTATATTCCATGATAACTAAAGAAGGATCGTTTGTTGCAAATACTTTTTTTGCTTTTCCTTCATACATGTGTTCTTTTTTTTCAACTTTTTCAATGTCAATCATAGAGTGACTCCCATACCGCCGTTTTCGGCTGCCTCTTGGGCAAGTTTTTTTCTAAAATCTTTGAGTTTCGTGCGAAGCTCAGGATATTTAACTGCAAGTATTTCTACTGCCAAATATGCTGCATTTGCGGCATTATTTATACCGACTGTAGCAACAGGAATTTGTTTAGGCATCTGTACGATAGAATATAATGCATCAACGCCGGCTAGTCCGTTTGAACCGTTTGTTATGCATTCAAGAGGAACACCTATTACCGGGAGTACAGAATGAGAAGCAATAACACCTGGAAGATGAGCCGCTAAACCGGCTCCTGCAATTATAACTTCACAGCCGTCATTTTCAATTTCAATAAGTTGTTGTTTTAATAGATCACCGGAGCGGTGAGCAGACAGGATGAAGGCGCAGTAGTCCACACCGAAATCCACAAGAACAGAACTTGCCTTTTTCATAGTCTCAGTATCAGATTTTGATCCGAAAAAGATTGCTACTTTCATTTACAGACAATAGCATTTTTACATCATTTTATCAAGAGGTTAATGCCCTTCTGTCTCAATGTACACTATATATTGTGTATTTTTTGAAAAAAACATGAAAAAAGCAGTAGTAAAGAACGCAGCTTCAACAGTCCTAAACAGGATGATTCTCACGGCAAAAAATTGAAATTAATAAGAAGAGCTTTTTTCTTTGCAAAATATCACAACCCATGGTATTCTATATTTATGCCGATGATTACAACCAGAGCAGGAGATTTTTATCCTCTGCATTTATTATTTAAAAATGCCTCACTTTTGGTAGATGAAAAAACAGAAGATCTGCCTGATGATCAGACTATTTCTAAATGCCTTGAACACCTGCTCGTAAAAGACTGGTTCTCCGAGCCCGAACACGCCTACACAGCGCTTCTTCTTGAAGAAAATGCTCCGGCACCTGCAGGTTATAAGTTTATACCATTAAGAGCTCTCTTTGACGAAGAAAGACCTTATTCCCCAAAAGCAGCAAGAGCTCACGCCCTATTGTGCTGGAGATCCAGAACTCACTTTTGTTCCGCCTGCGGCGCTCCTTTACAGGACGATAAATTTGAAACAGCAAGAAGCTGTATGATGTGTTCTGAGCAGTTTTTCCCAACCATTGCACCTGCTGTCATCGTCTTAATTGAAAAAGAAGGCTCTGTACTCTTAGCACGCCACAGCCAGAAAAATACCGATGTATATACCTGTCTTGCAGGATACGTTGAACACGGTGAATCTGCAGAAGAAGCTGTTGCACGCGAAGTAAAAGAGGAAGTCGGTATTACTATTCAAAACATACGTTATATAACAAGCCAAAGCTGGCCCTTTCCTGATCAGCTGATGCTTGCTTACAAGGCTGAATATAAGGAAGGAAGCTTTCATCTGCAGGCTGATGAAATAGATGAGGTTAAGTGGTTCACACGCGATAATCTTCCCTCTATTCCAAAGCCGGGCTCTGTGGCTCATAAACTGATAATGGGTTTGATTTAATCCGCAGATTTCGCAGATGCACACAGATGTTAGGGTAAAACAAGGAAGACGGGAAGAAGAATAACCACGGATGCACACGGTTGCTTCGCAAACACAGATTAAGGGTAGAACAGGCAGCAGGAAAGAGTGGTACCGCGAATAGACACGAATGAACGCTAACAAATGATTCTATGTTTGATTTTCTTTTTTAGCGTCCATTAGCGTTCATTAGCGGTTTTCTTTATATGTGATATCTTTGATCTTAAAATCAAAGGCAAAGCGGATCATTGAACGGATTTACCAGTCTAACGCCGCGGTAGATTTGGCCGGAATTTAAGTCTTCAGAAAATAGGTATTCACATTTAGCTTTTTCAGCAGCAGCAATAATTAAGGAATCCCAAAAAGACAATTGCGAAATCACACTTATATCAATTGCCTGCTCAATTAATTCCAGGTCATTTTGAACAATTTCAATGTTTCGAAAATTATGAATAATATTTTTTGCAATTAATTGATCCGTTTTTAGTTTTGTTGTTGACGCTACATAAAATTCTTTGAGCACCTGTGTTGATATAACAGGCTGATGAAGATTTACTACCTTTGTAATTATTTCCCGTGCTTTCAGCTGTTTTAATATATCCCTTGAATCGAGAGTATACACCAGTAAATTTGTATCTACAAATATCTTAGACACGATACAATTCTTCCCTTGTCCACTTTTCGTTCCCGGATGAAGCACTCACTGTATCCATGAGAGAAAATGTATCCTGCAGCCAGGAATCATTTTTTTTAACCACTGTCTGTTCTACAAGACGCCTTACTAGAACATTAAATGAGATATTATGATCCCGCGCATATTTCCGTCCGGCTTGCAAAATATCGTCATCTATTGAAAGAGTTATATTTTTCATACAGCCTCCTTATACACAGTATATGTGCACACATAATGCAAGTCAAGTGAATAGCCATAAAAAAATGGAACCGCAAAAAAACGTGAGGATCGGAATCCGCAGATGACGCAGATTATACAGATATTAGAGTAAAGCAAGGAAGACGGGGAGAATAATAACCACAGAACACACAGGCGCTGCGCGCGGCACGGATGAGCACAGAAAAAAAAGAAGGATTAAAAAAGACTTCGATTTATTCTTTATAATTCGTAAAAGACTTTAGTAAATTGTAAAATGAATGAGGACTATACGTATAGAAGCTTTCTTCATCTACAAAAACAAAGTCAAATTCTACTTCTTTTTGAATTTTGTTAATATCTTCACACCATTGCTTCAATCGCTTCATTTTAAGGGGAACATCCAAGTCTTCCAGCCCTTTTGTTTCGACTAGAACAACCTTTTTAGTCGTAACCTTAACGATAAAATCCGGATAATAATTCGAAGGGAATCCGTCCTTGTTGATGTAGTCAATTGTAAAATGGACTGCCAAAAAGTTTTTTGCATAAGAAATAATATCTTCACAGTTTTCGAGGAAGGCTGCAAAATCTAATTCAAGGCGGCTGTCTCCAATTATTTTATTAAAAATAGATTTTCTCGGTATTAAAAACCCCTGATCTTTTGCAACAAAAGGACGGGTTTTTCTCAAATTAATATAGTCTCTAATTTCTGCATCACCCTTATCTTGTACAGTAAGTTCATTAATGCTTTTTTTAAAGCTTTCTATAATTGTTTTTGAAGCTTGAATTTCAGAAAGATTTCTTAATGTATTAAGATTATCAATGTCGGTAGATACTGTAAATAAGTAATTGGAGATAAAGTCTTTAACTTTACCATATAGAATATCGTATCCGCTCACGAGACGAAGATCCTTCATGATTATCTGTGTAAAGTATCCGATAACACTTCTATAATCGGTAACGGCAGTGGCATCCAGTTTTGTTACATGATTGATTTCATTGGTAGTAATATCTTTAAAAACTATCTCTCGTTTTTGTTCTTCAGAAAACTCTAAATATTCAACTTTTTGATGATTAAAGGAAGAAGGGTCCAGATGTGACAGATTTTTGTATTCACGGTATGTTCTAGGACTGAGAATTGGAATTTTTATATCCAGTGTATTAATATCCTTTTTGGGGTTATTTGTATCAATTTCAACAATAATCGGTGCTTTTGGAGCTGTTCCGAGTCCCATTGGTTTTCGTTCCAGCTCAACACCTTCACTTTGAATTGACTCAACAAAGTCCATGAAAGCATCGGTTCCAACAATACTTACGTATTCTTCTATATCGGTTCCAAAGTACATACGCCGCAATCCGCGTCCAAGAGTTTGTTCGGGTAAAATATTGCTTTTTGAAGAATATGCCCTTAGACCTACAATAGTAGTAACATTTCGGACATCCCAGCCCTCTTTAAGCATTAGAACAGATACTATTACCTTATAGGGACTGTCCCAACTGTCAAGTTTATTTGCCTGTTCCCGCAAACGCTCAAGTTCTTCTTTTGTCTTACCAGTGACCGTTTCAGAAACTTCCCCGCTTTGGTTGGTATGAATAGTCATAACTGCATTTTTAAATTCCGGAAAACCAGATTCCAAGTATTCAGCTACCTCATCACAGTTTTTTGTATCATCGGTCATAATAAAGAGAATAGCTTTCTTACCCAATTTTTCATGTTCAAAATAGACCTTTCTCCATTCTTCTACTCCCAGATTTATATAGTCCCCATATCGTTCAGTGAAGAGTGAGCTTTGGCGTTCTGCCAGTTTAGCACGGCTTGCACTATCCGGCAGTACCGGATGTTTTACAACATTTTGAGAAATTGCTTCTACAAGGGGATAATCAGAAATTGTTTGAACAAAAATTGCGCCGTTATTATGTTTGGGTGTTGCGGTTACATCAATTTGCAGTGAAAGGAATTTATCCTTTTGAAGAAGTTTATTATGAATGTCTAGAATGGACTTAAACCATGCAAGCTTAGAATCATGTATATGGTGCGCTTCATCATTAAGCACAACAAGTTCATCAATATCCCTAACTATCTGACCTAAGTCAACTTTTGAATCGGTGGTTTTCCCTGTAGGCTTTTTACCCAAAAAGTAGTCCATTGTATTTTCAGATTCGTACAAAGACTCAGAAGTATCTGATGAATATACGCGATGAATATTTGTCAAAAAAATGTTTCCTGTTTTTCTTACTATGGACACATCATCCTGAATATGCAGGGTAAGCTGAAAATCGTCCTGCCAATTTTGCCCGTCAAAACCATTATCTGGCAGTATGGGATCTTCAAAAAATATTTTTAAGCCGTCAAAATCATTGCGAATACGGTCAAGAACGATTATATTCGGAGCTATAATTAAAAAGTTTCTGGCTAATTCTGAATCTTCTTCATAAGTTTTATGAAAATATGCCCATGCTAGAAGAAGGCTTAAAACTTTAGTTTTTCCGCTTCCTGTTGCCATTTTAATAACAAATCTTCTCCAATCTTCATCAAACATTCCTGCAGAAACAGCCTTTGAAGAATCATAACGAAGCAGATCGAATTTATCCTTTACTTTTACTACATCATAAAGGTAGATAACAGTTTCTACCGCTTCTCTCTGGGCGTAATAATACTTAAAAGGTACAACTATCCCGCCGGATTTTGGTATAAGATGCTCAGTTTTAAACCACCAGTTAAGAAGCGATATGCTTGTACCACTTGCGCCTGTGTAGCCTTGTTCTCTCCAAGAATGAATTTCTTTACGCAGTGAATTCACCAAAGGAGGAAGCAATTTCTCATAACTGGAATCACGTAATGCTTCATCAGCTGGAAACCAGCGGATTTCAGGATGTAATATATCATAGGGGGAAGACGGAAAATCGGGATGAATAGCCATTATTCTTCTCCTTCAAGTTTCTTTATTGAAGCATCGTTAGTTAATAGTTTCATTTGTGTAATAGCGGTAAGGTTCAGTTTAGGAAGGCGTTCGCTTGATGATAATCTTTCATTGATGAAGTGAGCATTCAGGGTTTCAAGATTAGCAAGACAGACAAGCTGTGAAACATTCGCGTAATCCCGCATATTTCCCTTAAGCTCCGGGTTTTTGTCTCTCCATTGTTTGGCTGTCATACCAAAGAGAGCCATGTTCAGGATATCCGCTTCTGTTGCATATACCAGGTGGATCTGTTCTTTCGTGAGTTCAGGAGGGATCAGGTTTGTCTTGATGGCATCGGTATGAATACGGTAGTTAATTTTGGTAAGGTTTCGGCGGATATCCCAGCCCAGCTGTTTGTATTCTTCATCTTTCAGCCGCTGGAATTCCTTAATCAGGTATATTTTGAATTCCGGACTTATCCACATGCCGAATTCAAAAGCAATATCCTTATGGGCATAGGTTCCGCCATAACGTCCGGCTTTGGCCATAAGTCCAATGGCTCCTGTTTTTTCCACCCATTCCTTGACACTGATTTTGTAGCTATTCAAACCGGCCTGACTTTTAATTAGGGCGAATTCGCCATAATTAAAATCGGGATTATGTACCTGCTCCCATATCCCGAGAAATTCCACCGTATTCCGGTTACGCAGCCAGTCGGATATGAAGAAATCTCCGTCTTTGGCTTTTAGCATATCGGTCAGCGATATAAAATCATCCTCATTTCGGGTAATGACGGTAATTTCTGTTCCTTTGACATCCATTTTTGCCATTATTTTTTCCCCCCCACGGTCACTTCGGCAATACGCATGGTGTCGTTTCCGAAGATATCCACGACCTTCACGGCTATCTTGTACCTGCCGGGGGAACATTCATGGAAGGTGCTTGAAAGTTCAAGGGAGCGGTCTTTCTTTGTTCTGAACGATTGCCATTCATTTTCAAAGATATAATCGCCGGTCCAGCGTTCTTCTATTTCTCCGGTTTCTTCATTTGGAACTCTTATGATCTCCCGTTTGCTTTCAAAGTTAAAGTCAACTGACCAGTAGTCGATCCAGTCTGTCCACTTCTTGGTAAGCGTGTCTCTAGTGACTATGCCGTTCTTGTCTTTGCTGACCTTGACGATTTGGCCGTTATCAACAGTAATTTTATTACTGCCGTTTTTCAATCCCTCTGCTACACTGTCCATGGTTTCCTGAGTGTAATAAACTGAAAAGTCTGTTAGTTCTACGGCTATGGAATTCCCTTTCACAAGCGGTTTAATCTCAATATAACTCACATCGTGAAAAACTACCTGGTTCTTTTCTATAGCCCGGCGGTCAAAGACTTCACGGGGAATGTATTTGGGGGCGATGTCGATACCCTTGCTTTTTGCTTCATCCAGAATATTGGGAAAGAGTCCCATCTCGAATTCAAAGGCGAGGATATCCACCCGGGTCACATTGTTCTTGCGGCATTCAAGGATGATTTCTTCCACATAGAGCCGGGTC
>Ga0116149_1003054_pt1 | contig 17683 bp, 13 predicted proteins | sample AD_UKC057_MetaG_FD_89787 | JGI IMG/M metagenome (GOLD analysis project Ga0116149, IMG submission 89787) | Active sludge microbial communities of municipal wastewater-treating anaerobic digesters from USA - AD_UKC057_MetaG | ecosystem: Engineered > Bioreactor > Anaerobic > Digestate | place: USA... | reverse complement strand
CCCAACGCCGTGGTCCTGAGCGTCAATCCTGCCTTCCGGCAGGATTACCTCCTGGCCTACAGCCTCGCATTGTACGCGACGGTCGGGTGCCTGATCGCTTTGGTGGTGCTGGCGGTGCGGCGGCACCGCTGTCGCAAGAGACTGCTCGCGCTGGGATTCATCCTGCCCAAGGGTGCTTGCGCTGCCGCGACGGAAGCGTCTGTCAGCCCTGTTGAGCAGATGCGTCCTGGGGCCGACGACTCTTGCGGCAAATAGCGCACGCCTGCCATCCAAGGCTACGGCGGTAGACTCCCCGTTCCCAGCAAGGCGTGCGGCTACTCCATTGGCCGTTCCGCCGTTGGCTCGGCCTGCTTGTTGTCCGGGTCGGGCACGGAGGAGCGGACGATGTCGCCCGAGGTCAGGTTGCAGTGGGGGCAGGTGAGGGTGGCCGGGAAGTCCGGCGTCCACTCGGTCTTGCCGGCCAGGCGGTAGAGGAAGTGCCCGGGCCCCAGCTTCTTGCGCTCCAGGCCCAGGAAGACCTTCTTGCAGCGCGGGCAGGCGTAGAACGAGCGGATCACGCCCGGCTGCGAGCAGCGGGGGCAGACGGGCTTGACGCCGGCGGTGTCGTGCCACACGTGCCCGCACTTGTCGCAGGAGAATCGGATGGTCTCGCCCGGCGAGCCGGGGGCAAAGAGCGTTCGGCCGGCCAGCGCCAGGAAGCCCGCGCTGGCCAGCACGACCAGCACGGCGATCACAAGGGCAGGCTTCTTCGCTACCACGGCCACCTCAATACGGTTTGCGTTCCGGCCCCCACAGCCAGAACGGGATGTAGTTGTCGTCGCGGGAGATCATCCGCACGTCGCCCCCGATGAACAGGGCGTTGTAGTGCGACGGGTAGCGGGGCGTGAACCCGTAGCCCGCCCACGTGCGGTTGTTGGTGTCGATCATGAGCAGGTCGCCCGAATCGTCGTTGGAGTACAGGATGGAGCTGCGGCTGGTCCAGATGGGGTCGTCGCCCTTCTTGGCCTTCTTGAAGTGCCAACTGTAGGTCCCCGCGAAGGTCTGCCCGTTGTTGGGGGGCAGGCGCTCGTAGTGGTCCTCGTAGTTCAGCGGGGCCAGGGGGCAGAAGAGGATGTCGGCCTTGGGCAGGTAGTGGGGCCCCTTGCCGGTGGCCACCACGGGCGTGAGGGCGGCCGCGATGGTGCCGGGCCCGGCGGAGTGGCCGGACTCCCAGGGGTAGTCGCCGCTGGCGTTGTCGAATCGCCAGGGCTCGGCCAGTCTCCAGTCCCTCTGGTAGAGCGGGATGGCCCGGGAGGCCTGGCTCATCTGGGATGCGCAGGTGACCTCCTTGGCCAGGCGGCGGGCGCTTTGCAGGCTGGGCGTCAGCAGGCTCAGCAGGAGCATGATGATCGACACCACCACCAGCAACTCGACCAGCGTAAATGCCTTCGAAGTGCGAATGCGACTCATGCGCCCATTGTACAACCGCTGTCAAGTTCAGGCCAGAACATCACCCAGACGGACGCCATGCCCTCGTGTAGAACAAAGAGAACGTCAATCCGGACCGCTCCAACACTTCGACTTGGAACACCGGGGCAGTCGACGTATATCGGCTGCGGAGTCGCCAAGCCAACCAGGGGAAGGCAAACCCGCGGGCCATGTACCTTTGACACTGTCGTCTGATCGGTCTCGTGTCAAGAGCCCAGCCATCGCCAGGCCGCGTAAGCGCCCAGTGCGAGTGCAGTTGCGACAACCGCGGCAAATACTGCCCGGCCCAGGAAGCTCCCAGAGCGTTTCAGCTTTGCCTGGGGAGTCTGGCTCCCTGAACTGGCACTTGCGGGCGGCGACGAAGTCCGGCCGTTGTCCACCTTGGCAGACCCGTCGGAATTAGCGGCCGAAGCACCTAGAGCGGCCACCAAGGCCAGAGCCTCTTCACGCGAAAACGATTGGACCTTCTTCCCGAAATGCGACTCCAAGACAGTCTTAATCTCGTTTGGCAACTGTCGGAGCAGATCATGCGGTTCCATCTCCCCTGCCAGGACGTGTTCCACCGCCTGGGGCAGCGTCAATTGAACCGTTCGATAGGACGGACCGCTGGAAGGATAGTATCCTACGCTTCCGCCGCAGCTTACTCTTGCCTCTGACATAGTCTCTTCTCCGCAGATCCAGATTGTTGATTTCCTCTTGCCGGGTCCGCATCAACTACTTCAGCCACCACCACAAACCCGCAGCGATTCCCGCCGCGGCGGCCAGCGCAAGGCCGATCAGGATCTTGGGCCAAAGGGAGGACTCGCTTGACGCGTAGAAGCTTGTGTGTCCACTAAAAGGTGTTCTTGACTCTGACATGGCGTATTCTCCTTCGATTCTGATTGCCCACCGTGCTTGAACTGGCTACTTCAGCCACCACCACAAGCCCACGGCAATACCCACCGCTACGACCAGCGCCAGGCCGATCAGGACTGCGGGCCACAGAGATCGCCGGGGAGGGCTCGAATGGGAGCTGAATGAGTAAGACGATGACGAATAGTAGCTGCGATGACTATCGGCAGGCAATCGCACCTCAGGCATCATAATGGGTGCGTGCCAAGGACGCTCCGAACCTGCAGTTCCGCGGCTGCCCGTCCCACCACCGCCGGGGACCCCGGCTACTTGCGGCATGTACCTCTGAGAATCCAGTCCAAACATGGCACTCTCCTTGTCTGTGCAATTCACCCGGGCCTGTTCCGACAGGCCACAGTGTCTTCTACCTGACTCGCGCCTGAAGATCGCGGACGACCGCTGCAAGCCGCTCTGTGGGCACGCCCAGTTCACCCAGCCGGCCCTTGTCGGCGGCGACGAATTGCAGAAGATCATGCAACTCCCACATCAACCATTCGGACGCATAGCCCGTCGCCAGATCCTTCTCGAGCATCTTCAGCATGGCCACCACGGCCTGCGCGCTGAACGGTGCATCATGGCGATGCACCAGTCGAATGACTCCTGTCAATTCCCTCACGAAGAGCGCGAGAACGTGGGGGCCCATGGCGAGGCGCAGGGCGAACCAGGACCGGAACAGTCCGGACTCGCCTGGGTCGGCGGACGGGATCTTCTTGAGGATATGATTCAGCCCCCAAAGGGCCGTCTCATTGGCCGCCCCCCACAACGCAAGCTCGGAAGAATCTTCCCAGGCGGCCTGCTTATAAAGGCGAGTGGCGGCGTCGGCATCCTCGCCGGCTCCCTGCAGATCGCTCAGGGCGATCAGAGTCTCGGCGCGGTTGGCGTAAGCCAGGCCCAAGAGGATTTGACAATCCTCCCGGCCCTGGCTGACCAGTTCTGACAACAACGTCACCGCCACATCGTGCTCAGTCCGTGACTCTTCGTGCCTCCCCGTGTCGCTGAGCAACAGCCCGCGCATGGCGTGGGCCAGTGGCAGAAGGGATGACTTGCTCTCGGTGCTGCCGGCCTCCTGCGTCAGTCTCTGGATTGCCTGGCGATAGTCATCGTCTGCAGCAGCATACTGGCGACCGTTTGCCCGGGCATTGCCTCGGTTTATCATCACACGGGCGATGCGCTCGTTCAGCCGAGGGGACGGGCAGGCCCCGGAGGCGAGGCAGGCGAGAAGAACCTGCATTGCTTCTGTGGCGTCCCGTTCCGCTGCCGACAGGTGCCCCAGGTCCCGGTTGGCCGCACCGCGGTTGGTCAGGATATCTGCCACAAGAATCCGGTGGTTCTGACGGTGGCGCCGAAACGGCCTACTCAGTATCTGAAGTGCGCGGTTGAGGTCGGACACGGCCTGGGCGGGATTCGCGGAACGGGAGTTGGCATTTCCCCTGTTCATGTAAGCGCCGGCCAACACCTCCCGGTGTCTGTACCGGCGCCAGAAGTTCCCGTCCAGCCACTGGATGGCCTTGGTCAGGTCATCCCGGGCTGGCACGAGTTTCCCCAGGTCCTGGTAGAGTGCGCCACGGCTGACGAGGTGCAGACTTCGGTTTGGCTGTTCCGTCTGGGCGACCACGCTGGACAGCAGATCGATGCCGGTCGACTGATGCCCCCACTGGGCCAGCCATTCGCATAGAGAGCAGCAGTCTGACATCGGCGCCAGAATGGCCTTGTTGCCCAGGCCCTTGTTCTGTGCCCGCAGGGCATGCTTGAACCCGAGGATGCGACTGGCCACGTCCTGCAGGGACTGAGCATCTGGCGCCACGTCCGCAGCCAAGTACCATTCCGCCAAAGCAGTATCCACCTGAAGCGACCGGCTACTGATCCGGCGAAAGTGTTCCCGGACCAGGGGAGACAAGTAGAGCAAGTCAGTCTTGCGGTCCCATGCGATCAGAGACCAGTCGTCGAGGATCGCCAGTGCTTCGCGCAGCGCGTCGTCGCTCAGGTGCAGGGTCGGCCGAGCTACCAGGCCTGCACGGCCGGACGCGACGACGAGCCACCGAAGAAACGTCGAGAACCGCTCGTACGAAGGGGTCTCGATGAAGCGGGCCAGCAAATCAAGGAGATGTTCACTGTCTTGTCTTGCCGGCAGGGCCTGCTGCATCTCCTCCAGCAACTGCGTGAGCTTCTGGTCACGCGCAATCAGCCATTCGTCGGAGCGGAAGCGATCCATGCTGCCGCCATAGTTCCTGACCGCCAGCTTGCCCATGATCGTCAGGCTCAGGGGGTGCTTGTCGAACCTCTTGGCAACGGTCAGCATCTCCTCCGGGCTGGCCCGCACCCCCAGCTCGCGCAACAGCGCGATGGCCGCTTCGTCATCCAGCCCCTGCAACCTGGCTTCTTTGACTTCCTCCATTACCGGAATGGCGGAGTGAGGAGCCGTATCCAGCATGGACGGCAGGACACGGGACGTCAGCACGACGTGACTGCCGCCGGAAATGAGCGCGATCTGGCTCAGAAACAGGTCGACGCCTTCCTGGCCTTCAGCCCGCCCATCGGTCGGCGCGGCCGCGGGCAACGACTCCCTCCTCATCATCCACGCTCTGAGCCATTTCTCCATCCCGTCGATCACCAGCAGGCACGGGCGATCCAGCAACTGCTGCACCAGCATCTGGACGCGGGTTGCGATGCCCGGGCACGACCGCTTGTCGTACTTGCCTCGCAGCAGATACTCCAGGGCGTAGTCCAGAAACACGTCGAAGGTATACTGGTTCTCGTCAGACGGACACCAGAACGCGGCGGAAAACGCTTCAGGAAGGTGCTTGGCGAACCACTCCCATGCCAGGGTCGTCTTTCCCACCCCAGGCGGTCCCAGGACTACTATAACGCACTGCTCGGACTGTGTCGCAGAGGCGGTCAACTGCTGCAGCTCGAGCTGGCGACCCGCGAAATAGGGATAGGGCGACGGTCGCTGGGTCGCATTCCTGCCCTGCTTCAGCTTCCCCAACAGAGGGACCAGGCGAACGATATTCGCCCGCAGGTCCTCGGGGCTGGAGAACATCTTGCAGATGCTCTGATCCACTCGCTGAACCGACTCAATGTATGCTTGCTGCAGCCGACGCATCTCCTCCGCTTCGGGGGTGTCATCATCCAGAGCGCATTCCGGCGAGGCCAGAAACACATAGACGTCCTTTTCGAGCTTGCGGGCGGTGTCGTACTCGAGTTGCGTGTAGGAACGCAGCGGTCCCCCCTGCGGGTCCGGGGCTTCCCCAAAGCGAGGGCCGATCAAGCAGATGACGGCATCGCACCTGTCGATCTGCTCTTCCAGAAAGACCGACAGCCTCCGTGGGTCGGACGGAAAGTGCTCCTGAACGACGGGGTGATAGTCTCCCACCCAGAGTTCATGGCATACGAGTTGGCGGTACGTGCCCAGGTCTCGGGAGGTGGAGCTGACGAAGATACGAGGGGCATATGCCTTGATGCTGTTTCCGAGACGACCAATGGTTGTTCCCGTATCCACGCCGTGAGACCTCGTCCGGTCACCGGTAAAGTGGTACAGACTCCACGCTTTCAAAACAAGCCCAGCCAAAGCTCTGACATGCAATGAACTGCGTGCCATTGTGCATCGGGCCTGGACGGGTGTCAATGCTCCCGAGCGAAAGTCCGGACCGGGGGAAAGTGCGACTATGCTCTGGCTGTCAGAATCTTGTCAACCCGCGCTTGAGAACCAGTCGCTCTCCCGTCCCTCCGGCGGTCGTCGACAAGGCCGACGCCCGCCAACTGCTTCAGGAGGTTCGCCGGCGTCCAGACGGCCCCGACCAGCCGGACGGGGCTGCGAGATGACCGGCGAAGATTTCCTCGCGCAGTTGGAATCTCTCCTGGCCCAACAGGCCGAGCACCTCCAGGCCGAACGGTACGACCAGGCCGGAAAACTGACCGCCCAGTCAGGCCCGATCGCCAATGCCCGACACGATCGGCTCAATCGCCTGGCCGACCTCTGCCGGCGCAACTGCCCGGTGCTGGCCGAGCGAAAGGCCCACCTCGCCGGGCGCCTCGCCCATTCCACCCGCGGCCGGGCCACCCTCCGCGCCTACGCGCGAAACCAACAGCAGTGCTCACAGGTGGGACCGGTCCGTCCTACGACCCTTAGGACCGACCGAAGAATTCCCCTGCGTCCTCCGTGCCTCTGAGGCCGTCTTCTTCTTCACCGCCCCGCAGCCGCACACAGATCGCGGAACTTCAGCACGCTCTCGACGGGCGTCTTGAACGACACGCACCCGCAGCCCCAGACGAAGTTGACCATCCCCTTTGACTTGGCCGCCAGCTTGCCGATCGCCGACTCCAGGCTCTCCCACGCACCGCGCTCGATGGCCTTGGGGTCCACGCAGCCGCGGACGACGATGGACCGCCCGGCCGTCCGCGAGCGGACGAAGTCGAAGTCGGCGTTGTAGTCGCAGGCGATCAGGCCCGTGCCCGCCTGGACGAAGTAGTCCATCAGCAGCGTGATGTTACCGCCCATGATGATGGCCGGCGGGGGGACCTCGAACTTCGCCCGCACGTGCTGGGTCACGCGCCGGTTGTAGGGCACAACGAACTCCTCGAAGATCTTCGGGTCGATCAGCGGCATGGTCGCCCACGACTCGTAGAGGTAGACGCCCGCGCCCAGGCGGCACAGCCGGTCGGCGTGCTGGATGGCCAGCTCAGCCGTCTTGTCCATCAGGGCGTGCACCCGCGACTTGTCGCTGTACAGGTCGGCGATGAGGTCCTCGAAGCCGCGCAGCTCCACCGCCTGCGACCACGGCCCGCCCATGCAGGCGTAGACCCACACCTGGTCGCCGATGCGATTCACCACCTGCTCGACGGCCTTCGCGATCACGCCCAGCCGGTTGCCCGGCCCGACCTGAGGGACCGTGAGCGAGGCGACGTCCGGCTCGTCGCCCCTTAGGGGGTGGGTCAGCACGCCGGGGATGGAGTTGTCGTCCTCGTGCGAGGCCAGGCCACAGCCGAACGCCTCCGCCTCGATGTTGTAGATGTCGATGCCGACGGTGACGATGTCGTGCCCGTACGTCTCGAACGCCTTGAGGGCGGCCTGGGCCATCAGGTCGGCGTCGCGGCTGACCTCGGTGGGGCTGCGCCCCAGCAGGGCCGCTCCGTGCTCGTAGACCGACGGCACCCACGGTGTGCGGTCCGCGGGCCGGCCCGCCTGAATGTTGGTCATGCGCTCGATCGGCTTCATGTCTGGACTCCTCAGAAGAACAACGCGAGGCGACGCCCGCAATGAACAGAAAATTCCCGTGGGATTCGTGCCCTGGATCACTGAAGTGACCAGGCCGGGTGGCTTCAGTGACCCCGGCTCGAGAGGATCCCGGTTTATCCTTCACACGTCGGGCGCAGGCGACTACACTCCATCCGCATTCGAGGAACCGCCATGAGACTCCTGCACCCGGTAGCCGCGTCCTGCTCGCTTTTCTTCGCTTCGGTGCTCGCCCTCGGCGCTCCCGCCGCCCGCATTGCGGTCGACGCGGCCCGGCGAGACCCGCCCATCTCGCGGAGGCTGTTCGGCAAGTTCACCGAGCATCTGGCCCGCAACGTCTATCTGGGCGCCTGGGCCCAGGTGGCGGCGAATCCCGAGTTCGCCCCGGCCAGCCGCTGGAAGGGCCGCGACGGGATGTTCTACCACAGCCGCAGGGGCGCGTCGGAAGACCAGCGGCATCTGGAGCGGGCGGTGCAGCGCGGTTTCGCCCCGCACTGGTTCGCCGAGAGCGACGCGCAGGCCCGGGCGGTGCCCGGTCCGCACGAGGACCAGGACGCCATGGAGGTCAAGGCGGATCGTCCCGTTGCCGTCGTCACGGCTGTCTACCTGCCCGTGTGGCGGACGCGGCGGTGCGAATTGACGCTCACCGCCCGCGGCGAGGCGCTGCGCCAGACCCGGCCCGGCAGCATCACCGCCCGCGTGGCCACGGGCGAGGGCAAGCCGCTGGGCCAGGCGATGGTGGCGGTGTATCCCGACTGGCGGCAGGCCACGGTGAAGATGGACCTGGACGCGACGGTGGAAGTCCCGCCCGGGCGGGCCCTGCGGCTGGAACTGCACCTGCCCCCCGGGCGTTTCGAGCTGGCCCGCGCGCTGCTGTTTCCGGGCGACCACGTCCGCGGCTGGGACAAGGAGGTGGTGGACTACCTTCGCAGAGCGAGCCTGCCGCTGCTGCGGTTTCCGGGCGGCAACTTCGCCAGCGGCTATCACTGGAAGGACGGCGTCGGCCCGCTCGAGAAGAGGCCCGTGCGGACCAACCCTGCCTGGCCCGGCGTGATGGAATGGGGCCACGTGGGCAGCGACGAGTGGCTGACGCTGTGCGAGCTGGTGGGGGCCGAGCCGCTCATCTGCGTCAACGCGGGCGACGGTTCCGCCGGGGAGGCCCGCCAGTGGGTGGAGTACTGCAACGGCCCGGCGACCAGCGAGATGGGCAAGCTGCGGGCCGCCAACGGGCGGGCCAAGCCCTGGAACGTCCGCCTGTGGGAGGTGGGCAACGAGCTGTACGGCGGCTGGCAGATCGGCCACGTGGACGCCGGCGGCTACGCCAAGCGCTACCTGGAGTTCGCCGCCGCGATGAAGCGGGCGGACCCGACCATCGACCTGATCGCCAACGGCAACGACGCGCGGTGGAATCGCGAGGTGGTCAAAGGCGCCGGCAAGGCGGTGCGGTCGCTGTCGGCCCATTTCCTCCCCGGCAGCCACATCCCCGCCGACGCGGACACGGGCGAGGTGTTCCGCGACTTCATGGCCTGGTCGGCCCGGTTCGATCAGGACATCGCCTCGCTGACGCGCCCGATGGTTGAGGCGGGCCTGGCGCCCCGCCTGGCGGTGACCGAGTTGCAGGTGTTCACCCAGCACCGCAATCTGCCGCGCAACGTCTCGCAGACCGACGCCCTCTGGACGGCGAACATCCTGCACGCGGCCATCCGCTCCAAGGGCGTGGTGGAGCTGGTGACGCATTCCGCCCTGGTCAACCACGGGGGAGGCCTGGGCAAACAGCACGGGATCGTCTACCCCCATCCGGTCTGGTGGGTGACGCATCTCTACGCGAGCCAGAAAGGGACCGTGCCCGTGGAGGCGAAGATCGAGTCGCCCTCGTTCGAGGCCTCGGGCAAATGGCTGGGGCGGCGCGGGAGGGTGCCCGCGCTGGACGCGGTCGCCCTGCTGGACAAGGCGGGCAAGCAATGCACGCTGTTCGTCATCAACCGCGACGACGAGAGGGCTGTCCCCACGGAGATCGCCCTGGCGGGCTTCGACGCCCGCACGCGGGCCCGGGCGATCACGCTGGCCGGCGAGAGCTGCCTTTCCACGAACACGGCCGACGCCCCCCGGTCCGTCCACCCGGCCGAGACGACGCTGAACGTCTCCGGCGGCAAGCTCACCCATACCTTCCCGCCAGCCTCGCTCACGCGAATCACGTTTGAGAAGTGAATGCCGAAACTGCCGGGCCCTGCCCGGCGATCTTCCTTGCTAGACCGCAAAGTACGGCTTGCTCTTTTCCCACTTGCCGCGGGTGAAGTCCGGGCACTTGACCGGGGCCGAGCCCTTCGTGATCGACTGCTCCGACAGCGGGAAGATCACGCTCATCACCACCGAGTCGTACACGCTGATGGGCGTGGGCCCCTTGGCCCGCACCGCCTGGACGAACTTGTCCAGTTCCAGATAATCGGTTCCGCCGTGCCCGCCCGCGGAGGCCTGCATTTCCTTCCACCACTTGTGGTCGTACTTCTCCTGGTAGGGGGCGAACGGCTCCCACTGTTCGTGCTTGGGGCTCACGCCGTGGATGTAGACGGCGTTGCGCTGCTCATTGTACAGCCCGTTGGTGCCCTCGATCTCCCAGCGGTTGTCGTAGGGGCGCGGGGTCTGCATGTCGTTGTTGATGACCAGCGTGTTGCCCTTGACCGTCCTGGCGACGGTGGTCACGATGTCGCCCTGGAGGTACTTCTCCTTGAGCGGCGGGTGGTTAGGTCCGTACTTCTTGAGAAGCTGCCCGCGGATGCCCAGGCAGCGGCTGGCCGTGGAGGTGACGTAGTCGATGCGGTCGCCGCAGTTGAGGTCCATCCAGCTCAGGACGGGCCCGAGGCTGTGGGTGGGATACAGGTCGCAGTTGCGGCGGATGAGGTGCCGGCCCGACCAGCGCGGGTAGCCGCGCCCGTCGAAGTACCAGTGCATGCAGTTGTGGCTGTGGGCGCAGTGGCAGTGAATGATCTCGCCCAGCAGCCCCTGGCGGATCATGTTGAGAACGGCCAGGTTGTCGCGACGGAAGCTCCAGTTCTCCATCATCATGCAGCCGACGCCGGTCTGCTCGCAGGTGTCCACGAGCTGCCAGCACTCCTCGACGGTCAGCGCGATGGGCACCTCGCAGCCCACGTACTTGCCCGCCTTCATGGCGTAAACGCTCATCGGCGTGTGCCACTCCCACGGGGTGGCGATGATCACGCCGTCCAGGTCGCTTCGGTCCAGGAGTCGCTTGAAGTCCTCCTCGCCGGCCGTGTAGGTCTCGCAGGCCGATCGCCCGGCGCGGAGCACCATGTTCCTGGCGTTCTCGGCCGCGGCAGGGCGGACGTCGCAGACGGCCGGGACGTCCAGCCCCTTCATCGTCAGCAGGCCGCCCAGCAGCCCGGTCCCTCGCCCGCCCGTTCCGATCACCCCGATGCGAACGGGTCTCGGCTCACCTGGCGTCGAGGCGGTCTTGGCGGCGGGCGCCTGGCCGCGCAGTGCGGACGTCGCGGTCGCTCCCGCCGCGGCGGCCAGCGTTCCCTGGAGCAGTCTGCGACGGCGGATGGGTCTGGCCATGATGGGATCTCCTAAAGTGACCTTCATCGCAAACGAACGGCTCCGCCCAGGCATTGCAGGCGCCGCTTCTTTGTGGTCTCCCTTTGGCCCTCCGTGGCCTGTCTGCCGGCAGGCAGGTCCTGGTGATGACGCCCGATCTGCGTCTTTCGGGCCGAAATCCCCTGTTGCGGCCGGCGTTAGACGGGTAGCATGGTGAACCGGTTCGCTGCGCTTGGTCCCGATCTCAGGGCTTGACCACCTGGTCCCTACGGGACGACAGAAAGGACACGCGATCATGACGAGCAAGACCACTGGCGGCAACGGGCGGCTGATCTCTCGGCGGGGGCTGCTGGAGCGTTCGGCGGCCGCGTCGGGGACGATCCTTCTCGCGTCGGCCGCCCCGGCGTTCGTGCCCGCCTCGGCCCTGGGCAAGGAGGACCGCCCCGCCCCCAGCGAGCGGATCACCGTGGGCGTGATCGGCACGGGCAGCCGCGGGGGCAACCACTTCGACGCGTCGCTGGGCTTCAGCAACACGCAGGTGCTGGCCGCCTGCGATCCGCAGAGCAAGAAGGCCCAGCACTACAAGGCCAAGGCCGACGCGCACTACGCCAAGGCCGCCCCTGCCGGCACGTACAAGGGCTGCGCCGCCTACCAGGACTTCCGCGAACTGACCGGGCGCGACGACATCGACGCGGTGTTTATCGCCGCGCCGGAGAACTGGCACGTGCTGGCCTCGATCTACGCCCTCAAGTCCGGCAAGGACGTGTACTGCGAGAAGGCCCTGTCGCTGACGGTGGCCGAGGGGCGGGCGCTGATCGGCGTGGTGCGGCGCTACGGGCGGGTGTTCCAGATCGGCACGCAGCAGCGGAGCGACCGGCGGTTCCGCTTCGCCTGCGAGTTGGCCCGCAACGGCTACCTGGGCAAGGTCCACACGGTGAAGGTCGGCGTGCCCGGCGGACGAAGCCTGCCCAACGCCGAGCCCAAGCCCGCTCCGCCGGACATCGACTACGAACTGTGGCTGGGCCCGGCCCCATGGACGCCATACAACGATCTCAAGTGCTCCTTCAACTGGTACTTCATCCTCGACTACTGCGTCGGCTGGGTGCAGTCCTGGGGTGTCCACCACACCGACATCGCCCTGTGGGGCCAGCCCACGCTGGGCCAGAAGACCGTCACCATCGAGGGCAAGGCCGCCTATCCCACCGAGGGACTGGCCAACACGTCCATCACCTGGAACATCAATTACACCACGCCGGCCGGGCTGGTCCTGAACTTCACCGACAACAAGCAGAACCCCCAGGGCGTGCAGTTCATCGGCGACAAGGGCTGGGTCCACGTGTGGCGCGGCGGGATCAAGGCCGAGCCCGCCTCGCTGCTCCGCGAGACCATCGGCCCCGACCAGGAGCACCTCTACGAGTCCAACAGCCACCACGGCAACTTCCTGGAGTGCATCAAGACGCGACGCGAACCGGTAGCCCCGGTGGAGGCCGGCCACGCCGCCACCGCCATCACCATCGTCGGCGACATCGCCTGCCGCCTGGGCCGAAAGCTCACCTGGAACTGGGAAACGGAGAAGTTCGTCAACGACGAGACCGCCGACCGCATGCTCAGCCGGGCCTATCGAAAGCCATGGCGCATCTAGGACACAAAACAGAGAAGTTTCAACAGTGGAACGTTCCATGCTCAATGGTCAAGGAAGGGGCCAAGCTCGCAGTCTTGGGTCAAGGATGGAGCCGGGTGGGCTGGACAAAGAGCGGTAGCGAAAGAGGAACAACATGACAGATCCGGCGATGCGGACTGACGAGGCGAAGGCCGAACGCAAGTATGACTTGCTGGAGCGGTTAATCAGCTTTGCGCTGCGGGTCATCGGGGTGGTGGAGCAGATTCCCAACACGAAGGCGGGGAGCCACGTTTCTGGTCAGTTGCTGCGATCGGGGACGTCTCCCGCTCCCAACTACGCCGAGGCCCAGGGGGCGGAGTCCCGAAAGGACTTCATCCACAAGCTGGGCGTTGTGCTGAAAGAGCTTCGGGAAACCAGGGTGTGGTTGATCATCACGCACCGCAAGCCTCTGGTGAAGAATCCAGCCCGCTTGCTCCCGTTGATTCGCGAGAACGACGAGTTGATCTCCATCGTGTACAAGAGTGTTCAGACTGCAAAGGCCAAGCAGCGAAAGACAAGCAGGAAGGGCGACGGACAATAAGACTTCGGCACGAGAAGCTGGTTCCTCCTGCGCTCTTGGTCCTTGAAGTTTGTCCCTTTCCCTTGAACATTGAAAACTGAACGTTCTGCTGTTGAACCTTCTCTTTTGTGCAAGAGGTTGAAGAATGACCAAACACGCATTGGCAGTTGCCGTCCTCTTGGCCGCCTCTTTCGCCTTCGCCCAGGACGCCGTCCCGCCCTCCGACGCCGCCGTCTTCGCCCAGCTCAAGAGTTTCGAGCACGGGCAGTCGATGGCGCCGCTGCACACGGTCGAGCGGATGCTGGAGAAGACTTCCGACCCGGCCGGACGGGCCGCGCTGGCGCAGAAGCTGGCTGCACTGTTGGCCGACGCGCAGACCACGCTGGACGCCAAGGGCTTCATCTGCAAGCAGCTCCCGCTGGTGGCCACCGACGCGGGGGTGGACGCCATGGCCAAGCTGCTCACGCAGGCGGGCACGGTGGAGATGGCCCGCGAGGCGCTGGAGCACACGCCCTTGGCGGCTGCCCTGGCCGCCTTGCGAGAGGACTTGCCCCGGCGCAAGGGCGGCGAGCTGGTCGCGGTCATCCACTCGTTGGGCAACCGGCGCGACGCGCAGTCGGCCGGCGCCCTGGCGGGCCTGCTGAAGGATGCGGACCCGGCCGTTGCCTCGGCAGCCGCCCTGGCCCTGGGGCGCATCGCCAGCCCCGCCGCCTGCGAGGCCCTGGCCAAGGCCCACGGCGATGCCAAGGGACCGCTGCTGGAGGCCATCCGCGAAGGGCAGCTTGACGCGGCTGAGGCCCTGGCGGCCGAAGATCCCGCCGCGGCAGGGGCCCTCTACGAGGCGCTGTGGAACGACTCCGACGCCAAGCGATTCCGCCTGCCCGCGCTGCGCGGCCTGCTGGCCACCCGAAAGGAGCAGGCCGCCGCCCAGCTTGTCCAGGCGCTTGACGGGCCCGACGCCAGCTTCTACCCCATCGCCCGCAGCCTGGCGGCGGAGATCCCCGGCACGGAAATCACCAAGCTGCTGGTCATCGAACTGGGCAAGCTCCAGGGGGCGGAAAAAGCCGCCCTCATCGACGCCCTGGCTGCCCGCCAGGACCCCGCCGCACGCCAGAGCGTGCTCGACCTGCTCAACAGCGACGACCTGGCCGTCCAGTACGCCGCCGCCCGGGCCATGGCCACCCTCGGCGACGCCGCCTGCGTCGAGCCGTTGCTGAGCCTGGCCGGCGACGCCAAGGGCTCGGCGGCGCCCGCCGCACGCCTGGCCCTGGCACGCATCCGCGACAAGCAGGCCGACGCGGCTCTCCTGAAGGCCGCCGCCACAGGCGCCCCCGACCGGCGCGTCGCCGCCATCCGCGCCCTGGCCGACCGTCGCACGGAGAACGCCTCAGCCGTCCTGCTCCAGGCGGCCGGCGACGGCGAACCGTCCGTCCGTCTGGCCGCCCTGGGCGCCTTGGCCGTGGTCGCCCCGGCCGACAGCTACGACAAGCTCATCCCGCTGGCCGCCTCGGCGAACGAGGAGCAGGCCGAGCCGGCCCGCAAGGCCCTCCTCGCCGTCGCCGCCAGGCTCCCCGACGAGCCCGCTCGCGTCAGGCCCGTCCTGGCCGCACTGGACAAGGCTGCCCCAGCCCAGCGCGTCAACCTCCTTCGCGTGCTGGGCCTGCTGGGCACCGCCGACGCCCTGCCCGCCGTCCGGGCCGCCCTGAAGGACGCGGACGCCGCCGTCGTGGACGCAGCCGTGCGCGCCCTGGCCGACTGGCCCGATCCGTCCGCCGCCGACGCCTTGCTGGACCTGGCCTCCAACGCCGCCAACCCGCCTCATCGCGTGCTCGCCATGCGGGGCTATCTGCGGATGGCCGCCACCGCGAAGATCGCCCCTGCCGAGCGGACGGCCCTGTTCGAACGGGCCCGCAACGTCGCGCGGACGCCGGAGGCCAAGCGGATGCTGCTGGCGGGGCTGATGGACGCCCCCGACGCCGGCGCCCTCAAGCTCGCCGTCGCCTACCTCAACGACGCCGACGTCCAGGCCGAGGCCATCCAGTCCGTGCTGGCCCTGGGCCGGCTGCTCGCCTCCACCGCCCGGGCCGACGTGCAGGAGGCGATGGTCCGCATCGAGTCGGTCAGCAAGGACAAGAAGGTCCTCAACGAGGCCCGCGCCGTGGCCGCCTCCACCCGCAAGCCACTCTCGGCGAACGAACTGGCCAAGTTCCTCACCCACGATGCCGCCCGCTCCGCCGCCACCAAAAAGATGCTCAACGACAAGGCCCCGGCCGGCTATGCCGTGACCTGCTACCTGGACTGCGGCGCCGACGGCAGCGACGGGCAGGCGCCGTCCGTGAAGCTCGTCTCGGGCGCGCCGTACTTCTGGGCCGGCGCCGACACGGTCGCACCGGTCCGCTTCGGCTCGATCTGGTTCGACGCCAGGAAGGTCGCCTTCGAGGCTGCCGGCCTGAAGGCCGATCGCAACTACCAGGTCGGCCTGTCCTGGTGGGACTTCGACCACGACGACCGCACCCAGTCGCTCTGGGCGGTGGCCAAGGGCAAGGAAGCGATGCTGATCAAGCCCACCAGGCTGCCCAGCTACCAGGTGGGGCAGCACATGCCGCAGGAACTGGTGGTTCCCCTCCCGCGCGAGCTGACCGCCGGCGGGTCCGTCCGCCTGGAATTCCGAATCGAGGGCAAGACCAACGTCGTCGTCAGCGAGCTGTGGCTGCTGGAGAGTACAGGTACGACAGGCGTCCCGCCTGTCGCCCGTGAGACAGGCCAGACGCCTGTCCCACCCAAGACAGGCGAGACGCCTGTCCTACCATATCCCGCCGCTCCCAAGGACGCGCCCAAGGCGTGGGAAGGCCCGGTTCTTCAGCCGCTCGCCGCGGCGCCCGCCCCGGCCGGCGCGGTGAAAGTACTCATCGTCACCGGCGACGACCTGCACAACTGGAAGGCCACCTCGCCCGTGCTGGCCGAGTTGCTGGCCAAGGACAAGCGGCTCCACGTCAGCATCGCCTACGACGCCCGCTTCCTGGCCGACCCCAAGCTGCACGACTACGACGTGGTCGTGCTGCACTACGTCAAGTGGCACAAGCCGGACCTGGCCGAGCCCTGCCGGGAGAACCTCAAGAAGTTCGTCACCGGCGGCAAGGGCCTGGTGGTCGTCCACTTCGCCTGCGGCGCGTTCCAGAAGTGGGCGGGCTTCGAGGCCCTGGCCGGGCGGGTCTACAACCCCAAGCTCCGCGGGCACGACCCGCACGGCACGTTCACCGTCCGCATCACCGACGACAAGCATGATCACCTCCGGCATGAAGGACTTCCAGACCCTCGACGAACTCTACACCTGCCTGGACGGCAAGACGCCCATCCAGGTGCTGGCAATGGCGACCTCGAAGGTGGACAAGAAGGACTACCCCATGGCCTTCGTCCTGACTGCGGGCAAGGGCAAGGTCTTCCACTGCCCGCTCGGGCACGACGTGCGGGCCTTCGCCGCCGAGGGCGTGCAGGAACTGTTCCGCCGCGGCACGGCCTGGGTGGCGGGGAAGTAATTGGAATGCGGATTGCGGATCGCCAGGCTCGCGCCAAGTACGGGCTATTGGCTACCAACTACCGGCTACTAAAGTAAAGGAGCCCCCATGAAGATCGGCTTTCACACTGACGCGTTCAACTCCGCCTATTTCAGCTTCGAGAAGTGTCTCCAGTGGGCCCAGGACAACGGCGTGCACTACATCGAGTGCGGGCTGATCGACGGTGTGAGCTGGATCCATGGGCTGGGCTATCAGCCGCACGTGGCCATGTACGAGGACCCCGAACTGCTGCGGCGCAAGATGGAGAAGTACGGCGTGCGGTTCAGCCAGGTGGACGCCGCCTTCCCGCTTTCCGGCAAGGACGGGCCCATCCGCGGCGTGCCGTACGTGATGAAGGCCATCCAGTGGGCCAAGCTGATCGGCTGCCCCAACGTGGACACTACCGACGGCCTGCATGCCCCCGAGGGCCTGAATGACGCCGCCGCCCTCGACCTGATGAAGTACGAGTACGAGCAGATCATCGAGGTGGCCGAGGCCAACCAGATCATCGTGAACATCGAGCCGCACGGCTACTTCACCACCAAGCCCGACATGATGGCCAAGATGCTCGCCTTCTGCCGCAGCCCCTACCTCCGGATGAACATGGACACGGGCAATACCTTCATCGCCGGCCAGGACCCGGTCAAGTTCCTCAAACGGTTCCTCAAGAAGGTCAGCCACGTGCACCTGAAGGACGTGTCGGAATCGCTGGCGGCCGCCACGCGGGGCAAGCAGACCGGCATCGCCGTCAGCCAGTGCCACCTGGGCGGCGGGGTCAACGCCGACAACATCCGCAAATGCCTCAT
>Ga0116149_1003048_pt1 | contig 17712 bp, 8 predicted proteins | sample AD_UKC057_MetaG_FD_89787 | JGI IMG/M metagenome (GOLD analysis project Ga0116149, IMG submission 89787) | Active sludge microbial communities of municipal wastewater-treating anaerobic digesters from USA - AD_UKC057_MetaG | ecosystem: Engineered > Bioreactor > Anaerobic > Digestate | place: USA... | reverse complement strand
CGGCGCCGGTCAGCACCTTGGCGCGGACCGTGATCGCGGGATCCTGCACATCCTTGTAGTTGTTGCCGGCCTCGAAATTGCTGAGCGGGGTGCTGAGCTTCCAACTGTAGGGCATGATGCGGTAGGACTTATAGACGCGGCCCTGCTCCCACAGTTGCTTGAAGACCCACCAGATACTCTCCATGAACGAGGGGTCCATGGTCTTGTAGTCGTTGTCGAAATCCACCCAGCGTCCCATACGCGTGACGGTTTTACGCCACTCGTTGACATAGGTGAGCACCATCGAGCGGCACTGTTCGTTGAACGTGGCCACGCCGAGCTGGCGGATTTCATGCGCGCCGCTGATCCCCAGCGCCTCCTGCGCCAGCGCTTCGATCGGCAGGCCGTGACAATCCCAGCCGAAGCGGCGCTCCACATGACGGCCGCGCATCGTCTGGTAGCGCGGCACGATATCTTTGATCGTTCCCGCCAGCAGGTGACCGTAATGCGGCAGCCCCGTAGCAAAGGGCGGGCCGTCATAAAACACGTAATCGCCCTTCTCCCGGTTGCGGGCGAGACTCTTTTTAAATGTGCCGTTCGCCTCCCAAAACGAAAGCATGTCGCGTTCCATTGCGGGGAAATCGGACTTGTTGGAAACCGGTTGAAACATGATGCGCCTTTCTTCGTAAATGTTTGCGATTATAGCAGATTGTTGCCTTGGCGTGAACGGCCAATGCCGGGCAGGAAGAAATCGGCTGGAAGAAATCTCTTGCCAAAGAATAAGTTGCCCCGCTGCCCCAACCGCTCGGATACAATCGCCATGTTGTTCTGGGAAATGGGCTATGCGGCGGACTGGTCACCACCAAGTCCACAGAATCGCTTGGCATAGAACTCATAAGGCGCAAGCTGTCTGCACAGAACAACTTGCCCTTTACAGTTCTATAAACTGGCTCAAGCTCTGCAAGCTTTCGACGCTTAGCGTCGGCAACTGACTGCGCATCAAGTATTTGCGTATTTTTTTACCCTTTATTTTGGCCTTAGAACGTGTTTTTGGGCTGTAAAAAAAGCATTTTGCGCGACGTTATGTTTTAGCGGCAAGCCTACCGTGAGGTCAAACCGCAAACGGGGCTCATTTCTGGAACATCTCGGCGAGGACGCTCAGCAGCTTGTCCGAGGCGGTTAGGGAGAGGCGGCCAAGCTTCTTGACCAGGCGTGTTTTGTCAACGGTACGAATCTGGTCCAACACGATTTGCCCCTCGACCTCTTGAAAGGTACATGGCACCCTTGTCGGGTAATCGCGCCCCTTGGTTGTCATGGGTGCAACGATGACAGTCCCAATGTGATGGTTCATCTCATCCGGAGAGATCACCGTGCAGGGTCTTGTCTTCTTGATCTCGTGTCCAACTGTTGGATCAAGGGCCACAAGGAAGACATCAAATCGATCTACTTCCATTGCCACTGCTCCTCATCCCAACGGGAGAAGGGCGTCTGAGCGTCCAACAGCTTGTCATCCCCTTCGCGGGCCATCTTCTCGAAAGCTGCCCCCCAGCCAGCACGCGGCCGACGCGGGGCGCTGATGTAAATCACGCGATCCCGCACTTCTATCTCCACCTGATCTGCCAGGCCGCACTGCTCGATGAGAGGCTTCGGTATCCGAACACCGCGCGAGTTGCCGATAGGTATGAGTGTCGTTTTCATGCCAACAATGTAGGCACATTGTAATTACTTGTCAACTCGAAATCTTCACAGATACAGAAAGGAACGCCGAACTCAGAACTCAGAACGTCGAAGGTCGCAGGTCAAAACACCGAGCGCAAAACGGTGGCAACCTCCGGAGTTGGGGGGTGGCAAGAAGCGAGCAGGCAAACACCCCAGCGGCGGTCTCGGCGAGACCGCCCTACCAGAAACCACTTGCTTTGTGTCCTTCGTGCCTTTGTGTGAGATTGAATGTGTACCCCTCAACGCTCAAGTTATGGAAGCCCCTACTTCTCCGGCACAAACAGGTTCAGCAGCACGCCGGGACGGATGCCGAAAAAGGAGGCGCGCTTACCGCGGCCGAAGCGCTCGTCCGCCGCGTCGCCTTGATCGGCGGCGGCGACCACCACGGTCGGCTGCAGCTCCGCCGGAATGTCGGCCACGCGCGTCCAGTACCCCACGTTGCGGTATTTGCGCAGATACCACGGCAGCGGCCAGGTGTCGGGCGTGGGCACCGCCAACGCGATCAAGGTATCGTTCCCCTCCGCCTGCCGCGCGGCGCGTTCGATCTCGCTCACCAGGTTCATCGCGTCACTGCCGGTATGCGCATAGACGTACGGGTTACGCGGATCGGCCGGCATTTTAAAGCAGGCGCGGCACGCCTGCGCGGCGTGACGCCACGCCAACGCGGCGACGCAGAGCACGACGAGCAGTTTTCCGCACAGGCGCAGCGGCGCAAAGGCCGTCGCAGTTTGCTTGGCATCGGTCCGTGAGCAGGCCGTCCAGCACGCGCCGACGCCCGCCCCGGCGAGCAGGATGAAACCGTGCAGGAACGAAAGCGCGCACCACGGCGTTTTGTACGGGATCGCGCTGTAGAGCGCGGTCAGGGCCAGCGTGTAGACCGACAGAAAACGCACCCAGCGCCGGCGTGTCCGGGTTTCCTCGCCCGATGCGCCTTGCTGTCGGACCGGCAGGAGGGACAAGCCGACCGCCAGCGCGGCCGGCAGGAGCAGGCCGGCTTCGCTCCAGACGGGCCCCCGCCCGTATTTGAACCAGAAGATGATCTTGAAATAGAAGTTCCAAGGGTGCTGATGCTCCGGCACCGCGGTGGCCCGCGTGTGATAAGTCTGGAAGGTTGAGAAAAGCGCGTCGTAGACACCGCGCGGATAGGTGAAAAACGAGGAGTAGAAGAACACGGCCACCAGCGCGGCCGCACCGACCGCCACCAGCGCGTCGCGCGTGCGCCAAGCGCGCCACAACCGCCCGAAGCCGCAAGCCGCGACCAGCGCGACCGCCGCTGCCCCGAAAGAAAGCACCGCCGTCTCCTTGGTCGCGGCGGCCAGCCCTGCGAACGCACCGAAGCCTGCAGCCCACAGCAGGGTTTCGGGTTTCGGGTTTCGGGTTCCAGGTTTCAGGTTTCGGGTTCCAGGTTTCAGGTTTCGGGGTTGGGGGTTGGGGGCAGAGATGGCTGCGGTGTAACGCACGGCACAGAGCAGCATGCCGGTCAGGAAGGTGAGCAGCATCGATTCCTGAATGAAAAAGCGGCTGTAGTAGGTCATCGCCGGCGACACGGCAGTGAGCAGCGCGGCGCTATAGAGTCCGGCCCGGTTGGCGAACAGGCCGTATCCGCTCGCATGCGAACCCAACCCCAGCATCAGCAGCAGCGTGAACAGACTGAACACCACCGGCACCAGGCGGTAGTTCCATTCGGTCGTCTCAGCGAACGAGTGCGCCGTCGCGCGGCAAAACGGCCAGGCCGCGAAATAGAGCGTCGGGCCGTGATGGTCGGCGGGATCATAGTGATAGAAGCCCTGGTCCAGCAGCAGCCCGGTGCGCACCGCCTGATTGGCCTCGTCGCCATGCATCGGCCGCCGGTCGAGGCGCGGCAGGCGCAGCGCCAAGGCACCGGCGATGATCGCGGCGGCGGCCGCCCAACCTAACGCGCGTGCCAGAGCATTCGTCATCTCACTGCCCCCTCGGCCCCAGACCCGGCAGGCCAACCGGCCCCTGCTGCATCATCTGCTGCAAGACCGGCCCCGCCACCTGGCGCAGCACGCCGTTCTCCTGTATCCGCTGCAGCGCCTGGGACTTGCCCAGTTCCAGCGCCTTGCGCAACGCGTACTGCATCTGCTGTTGCTGCTGGCGCATCGCACTGAGCGTCGCCATGTCGAGCCATGCGTTCCAATCATTCGGACGGAGCTGCAGATAACGCGAAAGTGGCACGATCATCTTGTCCGGCTGGCCGGCCTCGCCGTACACCCGCACGATCTCCATGAGTTGCTCAGGCGGGACGTTGGCCGGCAGGCGTGCCATCACGCTGTCCATCACTTTTGCCGCATCAGCATGCTTCTTGAGGCTGCCCAACAGCGTGCCGATTTCGAAAAGCCGTTCCACCGACAGATTGGGCAACCCCGCCAGTTGGTTCAGGTAGGTGGCCGCCGATTCATTCTGCCCCAACTCGCGATAAGCCATGGCCAGTTCAAAGGCGTCGTCAGGCGCGAGCGTCTTGCTGGCCTGCGCTTTGGCGGTCAGCTCGCGCACCTTGGCCTCGGTCTCGCGGACACGGCGGATGAACGAGGCGAAGTCGAAGCCGCGCCCGTTGTTCGGATCGCGCTGATTGTATTCGTCGAGAATGTCGATCGCCTCGGCGTAGCGCGCCTGGCGCAGCAGCACCTCCTGAATCAGGCGGAAATTTGCCTCGGGGCTGACCGGATAAAGCGTCCGCGCCTCCTGGAACGCCCGCTCGCTCTCGCCCAGCATGCCGCGCGCCGCATAAAGGCCGGCGATCGCGCTGCGCAATTTGGAGAACGACTTCTGGGCCGGCAGGTCGCGCCGGAACATCGGCGCGCGCAGCAGGTGGCGCGTGTACCAATCCCAGAACATCATGTCGTCCTGCATGGTCGCGCGCTCGATGGGCGTCCGCTCGGCGTTGATCTTCATGATCAGTCCGTGCGGCGTGAGATACGGAAACATCCAGTTGATGACATAGCTCTCTTCAATGTAGAAAGCGTGGCGCGCCTTGTTCTTCTGAAAGATCATGTCGCACAGGATGCCGTTGATCTCCATCACGCCCAGCGCGCCGCTGACCTGCACGCGGCCGTTCTCAATCGTCAGATCGGCGTTCTTGGGGCGCTTGCCCGCCTGCACCTCGTCGACATAAATCTGGAAGGCGCGCGCGCTGTCGTCCGGCGTCGGAATCCAAATGGGATTGCCGTACAGGTCGCGCATGGTGTTCATGTAGGTATTGTCAGCCAGCGCATTCTGCGTGATCAGGAAGACATCGGGCCGCACGCGCGCGGAATAAATCATGTAGGTGGGCACAAAGCGACCAGGGTCAGTGCCGCCGAAAAAGATGGCGTTAGGCTCCATCGCGGGCGGAAAGAGCGGGTTAGGCAGCGGCTCCTCGTCAGCCTCCAGCTCCTCCGTGATCGCATCCGCGCCGCGCAACTGATAGTTGCCGAACTGCCAACCGAAATCGTGTCCATTCTGTTCCGCTCCGCTCATCGAGAAGACCAGATACTCGTTGGTATAGTTCTCGTAGACCGGAATGGCCGCGACCAGCAGCCCCGCGCACAGCATGCCTGCGCGCAGCGGCTTCAGCAGCGCCGCAGGCAGCGTGCCGCGCTTGACCAAGGCCTTCAGCAGGCGGTTGCCGACCGCCAGGCCGAAAACGAGGCCGTAGCCGATCCAGATCGCGAAGAGGCCATGCGAACTGATGAACTTCACCTTTTGAATGAACATGTCCTGCAGGTCGCCCTTGATGTTGGCGAGCACCACGAGCAGCACGCTCATGACCAGGAAGCCGGCCGTCGTGGAGATGAGCCACTGCTGCGTGACCATATCCATGTCCGAGCGAAAATCGACCTGCCGCTCAGCCCACCTGCGGAAAAAGAACCAGCCGGTGCCAACGGCCGCCAGAATAATCAACGCCAGCGCCAGAGCGCCGACCTTGGCGCCGGTGCCCGGCATAACGCCCGGCCCGGACATCATGCTGAGGATACCTTTGGCCACGAAAAGTCCGACGACCGCCGCCACGCCCGCCAGCGTGATGCCGGCCGTCAACCCCTCTGAAAGATTGTGCGCCCGCCAGGTGCGGCGCGCGAACTCTTCGATCTGACGGAACATGATCGTGGTCGCCCCGACCAGCAGCAGCAGCAGGATGCCCGCAATGAAGAGTTTGTCGAGCCGCAGCACCGGCTCACCGCCCATGACTTCGGAGAGCAAGACCACCACGCAGGTCAGCAGGTAGAAGGCGCTCGCCACATACAGCGCGCGGATGCGCCGTCCGCCGGCCTTAAAGCTCCAGAGCGTGAAGGGGATGAATCCCAGCGTGGCCGCGATCAGGGTGAACTGCACGCGCAGGTCGGTAAAGTACGTGCCGAGCTGGAAAAGGAACTTCTTGGTAAAGACATCGGAGGGTGCCAGCTTCTCATACTGGCCGCGCGTGATGGCGTGCTTGAAGCCTTCCCACGTGCGCGGGTAACCCCAGTTCATGGGCGGGTTGCGCAGATCCGAGACAATCGGCATGTAGATGTAGAACGACACGCCCAGCTCGGCGAAAAGCGTGGTGAGCGCCACGTTGCGGCCGTGCGGCAGGGTCAGCCACGCCAGTCCAATGATGACGAAATTCCAGAGCGCGCCCCACCAGAACCACCAAGATGTCGGATGCGTCAGCCCGTTCATGCCGCCCTTGCGCAGCAGCACAAACACAGAGAGCTGCACCGCCGCCACGGGAATCGCGTAAAAGAGGCCGCGCGGCACGGTCGCGCCCAGCAGGAAGAGCACCGCCAGCGCACCCATCAGCGCGACCGACGGCAGCGTCCAATCGAACGGCTGCCCCATATACCCCTGCGGCATCACGGCGCCTTTGATGGCGGAAAGCCTGAAAAAGAGGATCAGCAGCACCGCGCACGCCGGGATCAGCCAGGCCAGCACCGCCTTGTCGTTGAGCCGGTCGCGATACGCATACGCGCCGCCGATGCAGAGCGCGAGCACCAGCACGATGAGTCCCGCCACGCTGGTGTAGACCGAGGACGCGAAAAGCGGCAGGTCGGTCGCCGACGCCACACCGGTCTTTGCCGCCCCCATGGAGAAGAGCACCAGCAACGCGCCGAAGGCAGTCAACCCTGCACCGATCACGCCGCCCTGCGGCGTCGCACGGCCGAGAAACGCGAAGCGTCCCGCCGCCCCGCCGTTCTCGCAGCCCTTCAGGATCAGAGCCGCAGCCAGCCCCAGAAACACGCACACCACGCCCGCCACCAGCAGCGACAGCGAGGGTACCGCCACCGCGCCCGCCGCACCGGCCGTCACCTTTGCGTAAGCGGGCCCCGCCATGCCGGGCTGGGCCGGCATCATCGCGCCGATCTGCAGCACGTGCGCCGACAGCAGGATCGGGATGCCGACCATAATGAAATCACGGAACAGGGCGATGTCGCGCAAGAAAATCATGACCACCAGCGGCAGCGCGGCCAGCAGCAGCACCTGATAGTTGGTGAGGCCGAGCCCGAAGACAAAGGCGGTCAGCCACAAGATCTTGTCCGAGGGGCGCCGCATCCAGCGGTAGGTCAGCAGGAAAATCCACATCAGGAAGAAGGCGTTCAGCGTGTAAACTTCAACAATTGTGGCCTGCGACCACATGACCGGGCTGAAGGCGAAGACCAGGCTGCCGCCGACGCCGCCGGTCCAGCACAGCACGTTGCTCTGCGCCAAGTCAAAATCCTCCTCGCCGTCATGCGCGTCGCGCAGCATGTCGGAGGCCGAGCGCGTGATCAACATCGCCGTGAAGCCGGCCGCCAGCGCGGCGAAGACCGCCGACATCAGCGAAATGCTCCACGCTGGGGTCGGCTGTCCCTGATAGGTCACCCAACTGAAGAGGCGCACAAACACGTACGCGCACATCGTCCAGATCGGATAGCCGGGCGGATGCGGCACGCCCAGATGGTCGCCCGCAACCGCCAACTCGCCGGAATCCTCCAAGGTCACCGACGGACCCAGCGTGATGAAATAGACCAAGAACGACACCAGCGTCGCAGTCCAGAAGGCCGTCCAGTCCACCCGACGGAAAAAAGCCCCCTCGCGGGAGTCACCCGAAAACAGCTTATTGATCATAAGGAGTCTTTCCAGAAATCATTAATTTGGTAAGAGATTAATTTACCTTTGTGCCGCCTCTGCGGCAAGGACAAGTTTGGTTTCGCTCCTTTTCATTTTCAAACTTCTGCTCGAAGACGTGGGCGAGGCCGAACAGGCTCCAGTACCGCTGGTCGATCTCCATGCAGCCGTAACGCTGCGCGTACTCGCCAAGCATGTCCCCGTGCGTCTCCGGGTAACGAAGAACACTATCGTTACGAATCCCCACAGCGCAACTCACTGCCTGTGTCACTAGACCGTGCGGTTGAGCGAGCCTTCACTTTATGTGAAATACCGCCGCGTTTCTTGTTCCCGCTTCAATTTCAAAAAATGAAAAAAGCCCAGTAAAACCGAGGTTTTCTGGGCTTTTAAGATGGTGGCGGGTGAGGGTCACGATCCCCCGACCTGCGGATTATGATTCCGACGCTCTACCAACTGAGCTAACCCGCCGAAAAAGTTGTGTTACTTTACAAGATCAGGCGCTGGATGTCAACGGCGACGTGCCGTTATTTTTGACAAGGATTCACGCTTTCGCCACAAACGCATAGGCATTGCGGAAAAGCCGCAGCCACGGTCCCGCTTCGCCGGTAAACAGATCGGACGGACGGTAGGAAAGCTGCACCGAACGGAAGCCGCGCTCCGGATGCGGCATCAGGATCGTCGCCCGCCCGTCGCGCGTGGTGAATCCGGTCAGCCCGCCCTTGGAGCCGTTCGGATTCCACGGATAACGCTCGGTCGGTCGGCCACGGCCATCCACGTACCGCAGCGCCGCGATCACTCGCTCTTCATCCGCCGGGCTGTCGAAGACCGCCAGCCCCTCGCCATGCGCCACCGCGATCGGCAGACGCGAGCCTGCCATACCCTTCAACAGCACGGAGGGGGATTCCATGACCTCAAGGGTCGCGTAGCGCGCCTCGAACTGTTCGGAGAGGTTGCGACGGAAGTGCGGCCAATGCTCTGCGCCGGGGATGATCGCCTTCAGTTGCGACACCATTTGGCAGCCGTTGCAGACCCCCAGCGTGACCGTGTCGGGCCGCCCAAAGAACCGCTTGAACATCTCGGCCAGCCGCGCGTTGTAGAGAATGCTGCGCGCCCAGCCTGAACCCGCGCCCAAGACATCGCCGTACGAAAAGCCGCCGCACGCCACCAACCCGTTGAAATCAGCCAAGTCAACCCGCCCGCCCAAAAGATCGGTCATATGCACATCAACGGAGTCGAAACCGGCCAGCGCGAAAGCGGCCGCCATCTCGACGTGTCCGTTGACCCCCTGCTCGCGCAGTACGGCCATGCGCGGCCGCTGCCGCACACTCGCGCCGACCGGGGCGTCCGGATCAAAGGTCACTTCGAACTGCATGCCGGGGTCGGTCTCGTCCAATGCGTTGTCATACTCCTGCCAGGCACAGACGGGATTGTCGCGCAATGCCTGCATGCGGCAGGTCAGCGCCGACCAGGTGCGCCGCAGCCACAAGAGGGTCGTCTCCACGGCCGGCTGACCGCCCACCGCAACCCGGAAGCGACGGTCGTCGGTCGGGTACCCGATGCGCGTGCAAATATCCGCATCGGCAAGCCCCTGGCCAGACAACACTGCCATGACGCGCGGCAGCGCGCCCACGGCCACCTGCAGCACCGCGCCCGGCTCTTCACTGAACAGTGCTGCGAGCGGCTCCTGTCCCGGCAAATCAACCTCGACACCGCGCCCGCCCGCCATCGCCATCTCGGCCAGCGTCACCGCGACGCCGCCGTCGGAACGGTCGTGATAGGCCAAAAGCGCGCCTTCGGCCACCAACACCTGCATCGCGTCAAAGAAGCGGCGCAGCAGCGCGGGATCATCCGCGTCAGCGGTCTCGTCGCCCACCTGGTTGTACGCCTGCGCCAGCACGCTGGCACCCAGCCGATTGCGCCCGCGCCCGAGATCGACCAGCAGCAGTTCGCTGGCGCCGGGCTTGAGATCGGGCGTCACGCTTTTGCGCACGTCCTGCACCGGCGCAAAGGCGCTCACAATCAGGCTCAGCGGCGCGACCTGACGATGTGACGCACCGTGCTCATCCTGCCAGACGGTGCGCATCGAGAGCGAGTCCTTGCCGACAGGGATCGCGACGCCGAGCTGCGGACAGAACGTCATGCCGACCGCAGCGACCGTATCGAAAAGCTTAGCATCCTCACCCGCTTCGCCGCACGCGCACATCCAATTGGCCGAGAGTTTGACCGCGTGGATCGCACCGATGTTGACACCGGCCATATTGGTGATCGCCTCGGCGACGGCCATGCGCCCCGACGCGGGGGCGTCGACCAGCGCGACGGGCGTGCGCTCGCCGGTCGCCATGGCTTCACCGGTCGTGGCTTGATAGCCGGTAACCGTCACCGCGCTATCCGCGACCGGCAGTTGGTAACGCCCCACCATCTGATCGCGGTGGACCATTCCGGTGACCGAGCGGTCGGCGATCGAAATCAGGAACGTCTTGTCGGCCACAGCAGGGACCTGCAGCACGCGCTCAAGCGCCGCCAGCGGCGCGACATCCTGGAGCGCCAGCGCGGCAGGCCGCGTCGCATCGCGCTCAACGTCGCGCACCATGCGTGGCGGCTTGCCCAGCAGCACACGGATATCCATGTCGATCGGCCGGTCTTTGAAATGGCTGTCATTGAGCACCAGGCGCTGGTCATCGCGCGCGACGCCGATGAATGCCACAGGGCAGCGCTCGCGTTCGCACAGGCTCTCGAAACGCGCGCGGTTTTCAGGCGCGATCGCGAGCACATACCGCTCCTGCGCCTCGCAGCACCAAATCTCCATCGGGCTCATCGAGCGCTCTTCATTGTGCACGGCGCGCAACTCAAAAGTCGCGCCCGTTTTTTCAACCAGCTCCGGACAGCCGTTGGAAAGCCCCCCCGCACCGATATCATGGATGCTGAGAATGGGGTTGTCGTCGCCGAGCGCGACGCAGGCGTCGATAACCTCCTGGCAGCGGCGTTCCATCTCTGCATTGCCGCGCTGCACGGAGTCGAAATCCAGCGCCTCGTCGTTGCTGCCTGTAGCCATGGAAGAGGCCGCGCCGCCGCCGAGGCCGATGCGCATCGCGGGGCCGCCCAATTGCACGATCAAGGCACCCGGCGGCACCTCTTTTTTGTAAACCTGTCCGCGGCGGATGTTCCCCATACCGCCGGCCAGCATGATCGGCTTATGGTAGCCGCGGTAACGGTCCGCCGCCATCTCTTCATACGTCCGGAAAAAGCCGCACAGTTGGGGACGACCGTACTCATTGCCGAACGCCGCGCCGCCGATCGGCCCTTCCAGCATGATGGCGAGCGGAGAGGCGAGGCGTGACGGAAACGCCGCGTACGACTTTTCCCACGGCATCTCGAAGCCCGGCACGCGAAGATTGGAAACCATGAATCCCGCGACGCCGGCCTTGCTCTTCGATCCGGTACCGGTTGCGGCCTCGTCGCGGATCTCGCCTCCCACTCCGGTCGCTGCCCCGGGATAGGGAGAGATCGCGGTCGGGTGATTGTGGGTCTCGACCTTCATGAGGATATCGATCTGATCCTCCTCAAAGCGGTAGGCGCGCGTGGCGGGGTCCACATCAAAGCCGGCAGCGGGAAAGCCCTCCATGACGCCAGAGTTGTCCTTGTAGGCCACCAGCGTGCCGTCGGGATGGCAGGCGTGCGTGTGGCGGATCATCTGGAACAGCGACGTCTCCTTGCGCGCGCCGTCGATGATCCAGTCAGCATTGAAAATCTTGTGGCGGCAGTGCTCGGAGTTCACCTGCCCGAACATGACCAGCTCGGTGTCGGTCGGGTTGCGGCCGGCCTTGGTGTAACTGTCACACAGGTAGCGGATCTCATCGTCGCTGAGAGCCAGCCCCATGTCGCGGTTGGCGGCATCCAGCGCGGCGCGCCCCTGCGCCAGCACATCGAAGACCCGACCCGGCGCCGGAGGCCGGTGCTCGAAGAGATCGTCCAGCTCCAGATAGACGCCTTCAGTCATGCGGTCATGCAGGGCGTTCAACGCGGGGCGCAACGACTCCAGCGGCAACTCGGCCTCCCCCGCAACGACCCGGAGATGCGCGCCGCGTTCCACGCGGTTGACCTCGGCAAGCCCGCAGTTACGAAAAATATCGGTCGCCTTGGAAGACCAGGGCGAAATCGTGCCCTTGCGCGGCGTTACAAAAAAACCGCCCGCAGTCGGCTCACGCGCGGCGGCCCCCAGCAGCGTGCAGGCGCGCGCCAGCGTAGGCGTGTCAAGCGGTCTGCCCACATCCAGCAGGTACACGAACTGCGCCTCGATGCGGACAGGGTTCGCGGCGGCCAGCGCGACCGTTATCTTTTCCGACAACGCATCCAAACGGAACCGGGAAAACGCGGCACTCCCCCACACCATCAACGGCTTCATCAAAACGTCCCTTCTTCAGAATTACTCAAAATCGTTCGCATCACGTCATCGCGCGTCCGTGCCGCCAACAGTTCGTTTCGCACCGAGGCCTCCATCAGCCGGCGGCTGAGCTTGGCCAGAAAGTGAATGTGATTGCAGGCCACCGTTGCCGGCACCAACAGCAGCACAAAAACATGCGTGGGCTGATTGTCCGGCGCGCCGAACGCGATCCCGGCCGGATGCACGCCGAGCATACAGATGATATCCCGCACGCACTCGATGCGGCCATGCGGCAGCGCGATACCGTCAGGCAAAGCGGTCGATGCACTCATTTCGCGATTGAGGACCGCCCTGACGGCGGTGTCGCGATGCTCCGCCGGCAGCAGACCCGCATGCACAGCCTTGTCAATCAAGGCCGTGATCACCTCCTGACCCTCGCTCTCTGTCGCATTCAGGCAAACCAGACTTTTTTGGATAATCTCTTCAAAGCTCGCCATACGTCTCCAGACTCCATATACACCGTGAAACACGCCCGCAAAACGTATCATATTAGCGGCGCGTCGCCAATCACGGAAAACGCACGCACACGCAGGCGGGCGCATCCCCGATTCACTTGCCGTTGAGGTTTATAGTCTCGGGTTTCCAGTCCCGGTCACGCATCCTTCCTTCCTGCTTCTGTCTCTCAACCGGGCGGTCTCGCCGAGACCGCCGCAGAGGCGGGCCTCGATCGCGCGTTTCCAGTGAAAAAGATACGCAAGACTGGGGACGCGGACGGCCCCGTCCGCAGGAAAGGCTGGCAACCGGTTCAACTTTCAGCGTTTCGGGTTGGCGTGAAACGGGCGGGCGTTCGTCCCGGCGGCGGTCTCGGCGAGACCGCCCTACCGATTTCGCGTTTCGCGTTCGCGTTCCATGCGCCTGAGCCGGTCGCCGGTTACGCCAACGCCTGCGGGTCTCCCTGTGCGCGTGATAAAGCCCCTCCCCTTACGGGTGCATCACTGCAGGGTCAGCACCGTGCCGACCGGCGCGACAGTCAGTTTCGCGTAGGTGTCGGTCACGCGCACGAGGGCCGTATAGCCGGCAGGCACCGGTGAAGGCGTGGCAGCGTCAAGCAGCGCCTGACGCGTCGCGGCATCGGCCGAAACGTAAGTGAAGAGCGTCCCATAGTAAGGATAGGCCGCCCCCTGCGGCAGCGTGAGCGTCACGGGGCCTGTCACCGTCAGCGCGCCGGCGACAGCCAGCGACGCGCTGTACAGTCCGCCGGCCTCGAACGTCACGGTGAGATCGCCGTTGACTGTCGCCGTGCCGGTCAGCTCCGCACCGGTGCGGATCACGATGTTGGTGATGCCGTCCAACGCGGCGCCGTCCAGATTGAGCGTGCCCTCTTCAACAATCAGCGCGCCGTCAACCGCCAGCGTGCCGGTGAGCGTCTGCACGGCCGCGCCACTCTTGACGACGGTGCCGGCGCCGCTGAATGTTCCGCTGAAGACCGTATCGACGGCAGCGCGTATGCCGAGTGTGCCGTTCGCGACCAGTTCGATCGCGCCGTCGCCGCTGAGCGATCCGACCGTCTCGCTCGTGCCGGAGACCGCGAGTTTGCCCGGCGCCGCCACCGTGGTCGGCGAGAGATCGGAGAAGATATTCATCATGCCTTCCATACCTTGCACCGCCCATTGTCCGACCAGAGCCTTGCGCGCGGTCGTGATCAACGAGGTGTTGGAAGAATAGTTTTGCGAATCCACCACGGTCCACGTCGTCCCATCCGTGCTGACCTCGACCGTCCAAACGATCACATCCCGTCCGGTCGCGTCATTCGCGGTATACCACGCATAGCCGTTGAACAGCAGCGCTGCCGGAAATTCGAGAACCAAGGGCTGCAGCGGCGACGTGCTGTTGTGGTAAAACTTGGTTTCCACGGTGCCGTCGATCGCCTTTTCAGGCCCTTCCACACCTGCTGCCTTGCCCGGGCTAGTCGCCAGCGTGCCGACGGGATACGGCACATCAATGCCGCCCAAGGTCAGGCGGAATTCTGAGAGCTGGTAGCCTGTTCCGGCGTGGGCTCCATCAGGCCGGGTCATGGTGGGCTTGAAACGGACGAATCGGGTCCGGACCGCCGAGACCACCATCGCCGTGCCGGCCTCGATCCGGGTCGCGCCGGTATAGGTGCTGTTCGTGCCAGAGTAGTAGGTTTCTCCGGTTCCGGTCTGTGTCAGCCCCAGCGCGGCGGCGCCGTCCTGCAGCGCACCCATAAACGTTTCCGCGCCGGCAGTGGTCACGACCAGCGACACCGGCAACGCGCCGTCATTGCGGACCACCGTGCTGATGTCCTTGGGCATGATGACGGCATCCGCGCCGTCAGCCGCTTGCAAGGCAACCACGCCTTGGCCCGAGACCGTCCCCGTGAAAGCCTCGTAATCCATCAAGGAAATCACGCTGTTGTTCTCGGCGTGGACCCGCCCGGTACCGGAAAGCATGCTGAACCCGGCGTTGAAATTGTTGATCGCCAGCCGTCCGTCCTGTCCAATTACGACCGGCTGGTCAATCGACGTCCCAGCGCCGCCGAACCATTTTTCGTTCAAATACGTTTCGACCGATTGCCGCTCCTCCGTCGTCAGCACGCGGTTATACACCAGCACCTCGCCGACATACCCGGCGAAGTAGCGGGCATATTGGGAACTGAACCAGTAGTCGCCGAGGGCCGCGCGGAACTCGCGGGTCGTGGAGCTGACGGCCGAGAGAATATGCAGCGGCTGGCTGGCGAATGAGTAACCCGCCACGCCATTGATCGCCATCTCGCCGTTGAAAGAGAAGTCATTCTGGTCCGCGCTGTTTCCGGTGTGCCGCCACGTGGTGGAAGAATTGAGGCGCACTCCATTCTTATCTTGGAACGATTCCCCCCAGAGGCCACCCAAGCTTACGTAACTGGTCATACGGTTGACGATAAACACTGTACGGGCCTGCGCCGTCTTGCTGGCTTCCAGCCGCGTGCGCACCGCGCCGTCGCCGAACAGCACGGCCGGCTTGCCGTTGATCGCGTTCTCCATCCACTTCGGCCGGTTCGCCGGATTGGACTGCGTAAAATGGACACCCGCCCCGGACGCATCATTCCACGCCGCAACAAAACCGTTGGACAGCGCAAAGGCGCTCGGCTCCGAGGCATCCAACCAATAAGAGAGTCCGTCCTTTAGCGGCACAGGCTTAGAGATGCGAAGCGTGCCCGCCTCCACCTGCATGCCGCCCGAATAGGCGATCGAAGCAATGGGGAAGGTAAAGTCGCCGGTCCCGATTTTTGTCAACGCAAGCGTGGCCGGACCGTCACTGATCGTGCCGGTGAACGCGGATGAGACATTGCCGGCACCGACGGTCAGCGTCACCGCCTGCTCGCCGCTGTTCGTGACGCTGCCGCCGGCCAGCGTGTTGGTGAGCACGCCGAGCGTTTCCGAATGTCCGTTGAGGTCCAGCACGCCGCCCGAAAGTGTCACGCCGCCGCCGATCTGGTTACCTGTATCACCGGTCAGTACCACACGCGTGCCGGGCTCGGCACCGATCACGTCTTGGACGGCATAGGCGTCAGCCACGCCGCTCTTGGCGAGTGCGAGGGTGCCGCCGCGCACATGCACGCGCAAGCTTGTATTCTGAGCGATGCCGCCGAGCGCCAGGGTGCCGTCGCCCCATTTCGACACATTGGCCACGCCCGTGACGGCACCGTTGACCGTCATCGACTCACCGGCGCCGCTCACCTCGAATCCTCCCCCCTGCGCGATGACCGGTGTGGCGGCCAGCAGCAGATCGCCTCCGACCGGATTCACCAGGCGTCCGCCATTCAGGTGCACCGTCGCACCGCCCAGCGCGGCTTCGTTAGCCGGCATCACGCGCCCGCTGTCGATCCGGATCGTGCCGGACAAAGAGGAACCGGAGTCGGCTAGGACCAGATCACCGGCACCGTCCTTGACGGCCGTTCCGGTTCCGGTCAACGCGCCCGTGTAGGTGATCGTTCCTGCACCGGTGAAGCGGGCGGCACCTCCATTCAGTGCGACATCGTTGGCAAAGGTCTGCGGCGCCGCGCTGTTCGTGAGGCGGTTTTCGGCGAAGCGCATCGTGTCGAACCACACGGCGGTTCCCGTGTTCGCGGTGACCGAGCCGTCGCCGCCGACCGAATCACCGCGCACCACGCGCACCGAGTAATCGGTCAGATTTAGCGCGGAGGGTCCCAGCAGCGCGGTGCCGTCCAGCGCGAGGTCCGCGCCGGCCGCGATCGTATACGGCGTCTCCGGCAGGCGGCGCAGCCAGACGCGGTTGGTGAGCACCAGGCCGCCGGCGCTCGCGATCTTCGCATCCAGCACCGACGGCCAGACGCCTGCCGAACCGAAGCACAGCGGCAGTCCGCCGTTGTCGACGGTCTAGACCGGTTCGGGCGACGCAGGCGTGTTGGTCGTGACGCCGCACGCCAACATCAACCGCCCTGCATCGGCGGGGACCGTCAGCGTGCCGTCCTGCGCCAACACCAGCATGCCGGACAAGACATTCTCAGGCCCGTCTGTCACCAGATCCGGCCCGCCATCGCCCGTGAACATCCGCGCACGCGCCAATTCTGCGGCGTTGGTGAAGCCGCCGTTCCCGGCATCATACAAGATGCCGTTGCGGAAGCCTCCCAGCGGCCCCACCGAGCCGCCGCCCTGCGCATAGCGAAGTTCAACGGCATGCCAGCCCGCGGCCAGCGCGACATCATTGGTGACCTGCCGCGTGCCCGAATTGTTGTTCCAAAGCAGCGGAACCCCGTCGATCGCCAGATAGCCGCCGTCATCAAAGTATTTGGCAAAGCTGTAGATGCCTGCATCGGCCAGATGCCACCGGCCGCGATACACATACTGCGTGTTGTACGGGAAGGCGTTGACATCGGTGGTGCTGCCCTTTTCGGGCGTCAGCCGCCAACCGGTGTAGGTCAACGGGGCGTTGAGATCGATCTGTGCGCTTGCACTCTTGTATTCATCGAATCCGGAAGGCCTGGCCACTTGCACGTCGCCGCCGTCAAACACGACCGTACCGCCGTCCATCACATTCGGTCCGCCGACCACCAACGTGCCGGCCTTCACCCGGAGGGTGCCGTTCTCGATGCGTGCGCCAATCGCGCTGAACGTGCCGCTGCCCTGCTTCTCGATCGTCGCGCCGCCGTTGAGCGTGCCGCGCCAGTCGCTGTCCTCATCCAGACCGCCCACATTCAGCATGCCTTGACCCGCGACGGACGAGGTGATCTGCGCCCGGGGACCGGATGAGAGCGTGTTAACCGTCTCGCTTTTGCCGGCCAGATCAAGCGTGACAGAGGGCAGCGTATTGTTGAAACTAGACCACGGATTGATCGACAGTCCGCCTTTGCCGGCACCGTGCGGCAGCACTTCATCCTGTCCCAACTGCAACAGGCCGCGAGTGGAAGCGTTGGCGCCGGGACCGTTTGTGCCGAGCACGGTGCCCCCGCTGTAATCATTCGCGGGGTTGTTGAGAATCAGCGGCGAGAATTCGTAATTGATTCCCAGCATGCCGCTTCCGGTAATCGG
>Ga0116149_1003046_pt1 | contig 17716 bp, 9 predicted proteins | sample AD_UKC057_MetaG_FD_89787 | JGI IMG/M metagenome (GOLD analysis project Ga0116149, IMG submission 89787) | Active sludge microbial communities of municipal wastewater-treating anaerobic digesters from USA - AD_UKC057_MetaG | ecosystem: Engineered > Bioreactor > Anaerobic > Digestate | place: USA... | reverse complement strand
CGGAGGCCGCAGGCGCCATGGTCCACACCGATGACAAGGTATACCGGCCCGTGGAGGAAAACCGGAAAACCTATGATCGCCTCTTCCGCCTGTACAGGAAAATGCATGACAGTTTCGGAGTGCGCGGTTATCAGGAAGGCCTGTTCGAGGTCATGAAAGAATTGCTGGCTATACGCGATGAGGCGCGCGCCTGATACGCAAAACCCCGACAGCGTTCCTGCAGTGGCATTATCGCCGCAGGGTGCAGATTAGATGCCCAACTGCATGGTTTCCCGCGCCGCTTCCAGGGTGCGGGCTATATGGGCATTCTCGTGGGCTGTGCTGATAAAAGCCGCCTCAAATTGTGAAGGTGCGAAATAGACGCCCCGCTCCAGCATGGCGTGAAACCATTTCGCGTAGCGAGCCGTATTGGCCGTTTTAGCGTCGGCAAAGTTGCGGACCGGCTGTTCGGTGAAGAAGAGGCATGCCATGGTGCCGGCCTGAGTTTGGAAGACGGGAATACCGTTTTCCCGGGCGATTTGTCCGAGTCCCTCGCACAAGGCGGTCATCCGTGCCTGCATATCCCGGAAGACGCCCGGCCGTTCCAGAATTTCCAGGGTTTTCAATCCGGCGGTCATTGCCATGGGGTTTCCGGACAAGGTGCCTGCCTGGTATACGGGGCCTTCAGGCGCCAGGTAATCCATAATCTCCTTCCTGCCGCCATAGGCGCCGACAGGCATACCGCCGCCAATTACTTTGCCCAGGGTGGTGAGGTCGGGTGCGATTCCATAGCGCTCCTGGGCGCCGCCCGGGGCAACCCGGAAGCCCGTCATGACCTCGTCAAAAATCAGCAGGGCCCCGTGGCTGTGGGTCAGGGCGTGCAGGCCTTCCAGGTACCCCGGTTCCGGCGGCACGACCCCCATGTTGCCCGCCACAGGCTCCACGATAACGCAGGCGATTTCCTCACCGAAATGGTCAAAGGCTTCCGCCACGGAATCCAGGCAGTTATAGGGTACCACCACGGTTTTGGCGCTTACATCCCGGGGCACGCCGGGACTGTCCGGCAGGCCGAGGGTAGCGATGCCGCTGCCCGCCCGCGCGAGGAGGCTGTCGGCATGGCCATGATAACAGCCGTCCATTTTGACGATGATATCACGCCGGGTGCATCCCCGGGCCAGGCGAATGGCGCTCATGACGGCTTCGGTGCCGCTGTTGACAAACCTGAGCTGTTCCATCAGCGGGAAATGACGGATAATCTTTTGGGCCAGCAACGTTTCCAGTTCCGTGGGGATTCCGAATCCGAATCCCCGTGCCGACGCGTTTTGAACCGCTTCGACTACTTCGGGATGGGCATGGCCTGCGGCCAGGGGCCCCCAGGAAAGGACATAGTCAATCAGCGTGTTGCCGTCCACGTCCGTCAGGCAGGCGCCCCGGCCGGATTGCACAAAGAAAGGCGCGCCGCCCACTGATTTGAATGCCCGCACCGGGCTGTTGACGCCCCCCGGCAAGACCCGTTGCGCCTCCTGCCAGAGCCTGTCTGAAATGTCCCGTTTCATCAAATCTCTCCTCGTTTATTCCCGCAGCCATCCGGCCAGGTCCATGGCCCAGTAGGTGATGATGATCGATGCCCCGGCCCGCAGGATGCTGGTAGTCAATTCCAGTACCGTCCGCCGTTCATCCAGCCAGCCTTGGGCTGCCGCAGCCTTGACCATGGCGTATTCCCCGGAAACATTATACGCGGCGAGGGGGATATTGAATTCGTCCGCGGCGCGCCGGAGGATGTCCAGATAACACAGGGCGGGCTTGACCATGACAATATCGGCCCCCTCGTCAATATCGAGGGCTATCTCGCGCAAGGCTTCATTTCCGTTTGCGGGGTCCATCTGGTAGGAACGACGGTCACCGAATTGGGGGGGCGATTCCGCCGCCTCCCGGAACGGCCCGTAAAAGACCGAAGCGAACTTGGCGCTGTAGGCCATGATGGCGACCTCCCCGTGGCCGTTCGTGTCGAGAACATCCCGTATGGCGCCGATTCTACCGTCCATCATGTCGGAAGGCGCCACGATATCGGCGCCGGCGTCGGCGTGGGCCAGGGCCTCCTTGGCCAGAACTTCAACCGTTGCGTCATTATCCACATCCGGGGCCCCGTCCCTGTTCTGATACAGAAGCCCGCAATGGCCATGATCCGTGTATTCGCAAAGGCATACATCCGTGATCACACAAAGGCCGGGGGTGCGCTGTTTGATCGCTTCCACGGCGCGGCATACGGCCGAATCACGCTGCCAGGCGCTTGACCCTTCCGCGTCTTTGTGTGCCGGAATGCCGAACAGCAATACCGCGGGAATGCCTGCGTCGGCTGCGCGGGCTGCCGCATCCGCCACTTCGGCAAGTCCCCATTGATACTGGCCCGGCATGGAAGTGATGGCTTTGCGCCCATGGGCTTCTTCCCGCACAAAGAGCGGAAGAACAAGATTATCAACGCTGACCCGTGTCTCGCGCGTCAACCGCCGTAATGTTTCGTTGCGCCGCAATCGTCTTGGCCTTACGGAAAGATACATGGCACCTGGTCCTTCTATAACGGGCTCATAGGGGAATAGACCGCTACAGCGTAGCACATGTACGCGCTGAAATTAAAAAGGCAAAAGCCCCGTTAATGATTGTACGTGGCGCGCAAGGCATTGACAAACGCCTCGGCGAACCACTGGCGCCAAAGGGGATTTGAAAGGCGCTGCTGGTCTTGCTCGTTGTTCATATTGGCGACTTCAACCAGTACCTTCGTGGGTATATTGTTGTAGCGAAGCACCCCCGGCAGAAACACTTCAGTCTCGCTGCGCCGTATAACACCGCGAATCGGGTCCCCGGCGTCATGCACTTTCAGGGGGGGCTGGTTTGTTCGCATGGATTGGATCAGCGCGGCCGCAAACAGGCGCGATAACGCCTCATCACGTTTCCGTTCAGCCTTGGTGCTCTTTGAGGCGGTATCCCGGGATACTTCCTTGTATTTGCTGAATGTGGCGGACGCGGAAACATCTTTATCGCTGCGGTGGGCGGCGCCGGGTACATAGACCATGGCGCCGCGCAGGGTGTCATTGAATAGATAATCGCAGTGGATGCTGGCAAAAACGACTTTTCTCGGGTCCGTGCCTTTCTTACGTTCCCGATGATAGAGGTAATTGGCCAGATTCCAGCGCAAAGTAATGGAAGTGTCTTGATCCCACAGGTTATAGGATGGGGTGGTTTTCAGGAGTTCGCGGGTATCATGGCTGAAACTTGTTTCCTCCGAGAAGGCATAGTTCTGTTTCGGGTCATAGGTGGTGACATAAACTTGAGCATTCGTCTGTTTTTCGAGCAGCGCCTTGATGCGGCAGACGATATCGTAGTTGATTTCGTCTTCATATAGACCAAGTTTGTCTTTGGCCGCCCCATGGTCGCGCCCGCCATGGCCGGAATCCAGCACGACTACGATGCCGGCGAGGTCTTTGGTATGGACACGCTCTTTCTTCAGGCGTTGTTCCTCTTCTCGAACAGCCTCATAAGCGATGCGTTGTTCCGAACCCTGGGGCTGGAAACGCGCCGACAGCATTTCCATGGGTATTACTATTTTCTGCCCGGCTGGAATACAGTGTACATTCTGAATGCCGCTGCGCTGGGCGATGATGCCGCAGGCGGCAAGAATGGATTGGTTATCCCAATAGTCGGTAAACCGTACCACGACTGCGGAATACAGGCTTTCACCCGCCTGCAGTTTATAGATGGCATGATCGTCATGATATTTGAGGAGTCCTTCCGTATTCCCGTTTACAAAGGGGAAAGCAATGCCGGGGGTTTGCCCTGCATCCTCCTCCAGCGGCGTTAAGAGCTGCTTGCTGACCGTTTCCTCCTGTGAAACAACCGCGGGATCCGGAGCGGTTCCCTTGACTTGCGGTGCGGTCTTAGGCGATGTTTTTGGAGGCGGGACGGATACGGCGGGTAATGGACGTTTCTCCTTGAAGGCGCGCATCACAGGAAGCAACAACGGCTGGGGCACCAAAATCTGGTCCCCGCGCTGTAAAGGTTCCCGTATGGCACGGTTTTGCTCGCATGCAAGAATCCGGGCGCAGGCGTCCCCGGACCCCGTTAACCATCCGGCGAGGGCTGCAATCGTTTCACCGCTTCCGGGACAGGAAACCCGAACCGTATGCCACCAGCCGTTTTCATCGATGTAGTCCAGCGGGAAAATCGTCAGCAAAGCATGACGTCTGGCTTCAGGGGACAGGCATTCAAAATTAAGGGCGGCCGCACGCAAGGTGGCGTAACGGCGCCACAGACTGCCATCGTCCAGATAGCGTGTCCAGAAGGTCTGTACGTCAATATCCGGCGGAGGGGAACATTCAAGGAACAATCGGTTTCCGTTCTGCAGCGCCACACAGACCCCGGATTCCATGGACTCTCGAATGCTGGTATCCGCCGACGCGGTAGATGCAAGCAGTTCCAGAAGTAAACAGAGAAATACGCAGCCGTATTTCATTCTTGACGTATTCATGAACACCAACAGTCTCCGCCTTGCCAAGAAATCCTGGACAGATTTTTTCCTCGACAACATAACCCTTTTAAGATACTCTATAATGTATCATAAATTATTGACAAATACAACCCATAGTTTTTGGCGGTTTGTGGGAGTTTGGTCGTGGGGACAGTCTCATCAAACAGCCCTTTTTTTTCGCCCAGAGCCCGGCATGGGAATCAGTCGGTGATTCGCAATGTTCCGGGTGTCCATATGAAAGTCTGTTGAAGTTTGCCGGGGTCAAGGGTGGCATGGTACTATAATCCACAGGCAGGTACGGATGTTTTCATGCTGCTTGAACGGTACCTTCGGAGAATCCAGATAACAGACCGCTTGATGAAGGAAATTTGATACGGTTCTGGAATGTTAAAGATATATGCGGCGCTGGAGGGTGTACCGGAAGGCGGTTAGTGTTGGGCGTGGACTTTTCTGAAACATTGACCTGCCGTTTTCTTCGGGAATCGCAATGTTTATGTGTTTGTTGTTACCGTACCGTGGATAATCTGTACACGTATTTACTCTGGAATACTTGCTGTTGAAAAGACTACGCATATTTCTGGCGAATATTGGCTTGCGCAGCCCCTTGTATCAATTGACTACTCCGCCCATGGGGTTGATGTATCTTGCCGCCTATATACGGGAACGCTTTCCTGTGGAAATCCGTATTGTCAATCAGCGCATGGAAGGCTGTTCCAATGAAGCGCTGGCAAAAATGGCGGTAGATTTCAATCCGGATATCGTCGGCTTGGGATGCATCACGCCGGCCTCCCATGGGCTGCCGGCAGTGGTCAAGGCTGTGCGAAAGGCGGCGCCGGAGATCAAGATTATCCTTGGCGGCCCCCATGTGTCGGCCTTTGGCGCGCCCGTGCTGCAGGACCTCCCGGCCGATGCCGCTTTTATCGGTGAAGGGGAACGCAGCCTGGCAATGTATTTGGAAGCCATTCTGGGTGATGGGAGTATGGAGGCGATTCCAGGGTTGATATGGAAGACGCCCTCCGGCGAACTTGTCACAAACCCCGGCATCGCGCCTATCATTGAAGACCTGGACAGCCTTCCCATGCCCGCCTATGACCTTATTGACCTTCCCAACTACTGGCATGTGCAATCCATTGCTCCCATTCCGAGACGGCGCTATGTGTCCTTGGTCACGAGCCGGGGTTGTCCCTACGGATGCATGTGGTGCCATAATATTTTTGGGCGCGGATTCCGTGCTCACTCGCCGGAACGAGTCGTTGATGAAATAAAGTTATATACGGAACGTTATCATATCAACGATATAGAATTTCTGGATGATTGTTTCAATCTTAAGCGGGACCGGGTGCTTCAGTTTGCGGACCTGATTGGCAGGAACAATCTTAAAATTCGAATCGCGTTTCCCAACGGTGTACGGGCCGACCTACTGGAAGAATCGGCCATGGATGCGCTGGCGGATTCCGGCACTTACTTTTGCAGCTTTGCTTTAGAAAGCGCCTCCCCCCGTATACAGAAATTAACCCACAAGAATATGAATCTCGAAAAATTTCTGCATGCGGTGGATCTTGCCGCCGCCAAAAGAATTTTCACCAACGGATTCATGATGCTGGGATTTCCGGAGGAAACGGAAGAAGAAATGCAGGCCACAATTCGTATGGCTACCGAGTCTCGTCTACACACGGGTTCTTTCTACACCGTTACCCCCTTTCCGGGAACCCCCCTGTATACCTATGCCCAGGAACATTATCCGGAAAAACTTCAGGCGGTCAATTATTCCAACATAGACTTTTGCGCCATGCGCGCAAACCTGTCTGCTGTGTCCGATGGAAAACTGTATTATTACCAACGCAAAGCAAATCGGACCTTTTTCTTGCGCCCCAACAGGCTTTACCGTATTTTTCGAGACTACCCGCAACGGAGTCTTTTGCCGTTGTACATCCCCATTGTGGCGGATAGAATGTTTAAAGGACTGTTCTCCTGAAGAAGGGTCGCTTCCGAACCAACGCGTCCGGTGCCCGCAACCCAACATAAAAACAACAGCATCCGGGCAAAAAACAGGACTGCCTCCGGCGCGCCTATGAACCATGAACGGTGTGTTTAATCCTGAATAGCGCTGGAGGCTGCCCCGGAGTTTTTGCGGATGTGGTGCACAAGACCGAAATAATGTGGGACAGTGCCCGCCGCTTGGTTATGTGCAAACCCGTCGGCCGAATCCTATATGCCTATTCCGACGATTCCGCCTCCTTGTTCCGAAGAAAGCGCCCTATGATTCCGAAGGATTCCGCCTTGGTATTCCGATGGAATCGGTCTCTTTGTTCCAAAAGAAAATGTGTGCGTCACCATTTCTTGTAGGCTTGACGCATGTCCTTCTACGATACAATAAAAAAGCGTATCCTACTGCGTCGATACATGGTTATTGATGGGGGCAGACCTTGTGGTTTCAGGACGCTTCCGTATCCGGGCAACTATTTTAGAACTAACCGTTCCAGCGGACCGGTTTTATGCGTTCGGAAATAGCGTCGGTCCTCAGGAATCTGTATTAACGGCAATAATTTCAGTCCGGTTGTGTCGCTTACACGGAAGGCCGCTTCAAAGAATCCCAAAGAGTCCTTCGGAATAGAGATGCCCTCGAACTTTCCCCGTTTCCACCAGTCTTGCTCTTCAAGGGGACGTGCATCCTCCATTTTTCCTGAAAGAAATGGATATGCCCGCCGAAAATCCCGCCACATGTCCATGCAGTAGGTGAGATCGGTTTCGTAAACCGGGAAGTAGAACCACACTTTTCCCGGGCCATTGTCCCTGACGCCGCGCAGGGTAATGGTTTGTGTATAGTCATGGAAAACACGGTTGCGGTCGTAATGCAATGTGACGGGAATATCGTGGCCATGGGTGTTAAACGACAGTGCCAAATATTCCCAGCCCGTTTCTCCTGGAACAGCGGTATCCGGATTGGACAATCCCGGTAACACCGCCTTCGGCTGTAGAAAGACGTCCTTGTCTTTTATTTCACCAGACATCTCAAGGGGCTCTTTGGCGCAGGTGCCTGTCCTGTCTGCAAGGAGGTCAACTTGTTTTGACTGCCAAGAACGCAGCACCGCGACCGGGAGCAGGATCACGCAGGCAACAATAAGGGCGAAACAGAGCGGCTTCCAAAAGGATAATTTTCGAATGCGCTCAAGAAAAGCCCTACGGTCTTTCTCCTTGGATAGCGTCTTCACAACCCCCAGCGACCAATTCAGGCAAAGCATAAACGTGAAGATGGGGAGTATTCCCATATAAAACGTATGCCGATATTCATAGATAATGCTAGGGTAGCCGCCAAACCAGGCCAGCATGCCGGTAATAAACAGGGCAGAGGAAAGACGCTTGGCGCTAAGCGCAAACAGCACCAGCACGACGTAGAGCAGACCCCATGTTGCCAGGTGGCGTGCGATCATCCTTTGGAATCCGAGATTGACCTGCAGCCACCGGGGCAGCGCATCGGCGGATTGGGACACCTGTTCGCAGGCCCGTTCCGGAAGGTTTCGTATGGCCGCCACGGCACTCCAGGCGCGGGCAACAAAGTCCGCCGGAAACGTGAAGAACAAATCCTGGACCAGCCTTTCGGCATTCTCCGCGTATACCTTGCCATTAAAGAGAAGGTAGGGATCGAGCAATAACTGGGTGTCTTTGTTACCCGTGTAACGCTGATATTCCGCACTGTTTTTGTTGAGCATGGACTCTTTAATGCCGCTGCGCCGGGCGTACACGTTTACCGCTCCAAGATTGGCGGAGTCCGCAATGACAGCATGCGGCATCACTTCATAGGAAGCATCTCCGAATTCCAGGGCGGATTCCATATCCGGGGACAGACCCAGCAGCACCGCGTGGAGTGGTGTCTGATCGCTGGTCATACCTCCGGAGAACAGGATCGGGTACGACAAGGGCACAAAGGCGGTCAGGAACAACATCAGGCAGGCTGCGCGGTACCGGAACGGGCGTTCTCTACGGATACGTGCAAAAAAAAGCAATGTCAGCATGACCGGGGGCAGGCCTATCAACAAATCGGAGCGGAATCCCACGCCAATTCCGAGCACAATTCCCAGCAGGATACTGAGAACGAGAGCGGCCCGGAGGGAACGGGGGCACAGGGACATGTATAAAATCACCAGAAACACCGCGAATAGAAAAGGGGCCCGGGCAAAATCCCGTATGAGCATGGTTTCGCAGAGTAATACCGGAGAAAGGCCTGTTATCAATGTCGTTATAAACGCGCCCAAGCGGCCTAGCCCAATCCGGAATATGCCGTAAATCAGGACGGTGCTTGTCGTACGCAACAAAATCAGGAAAAGTATCAACGTATCTTGTGAAACACCGAAAAGACGCCACATCCATCCCACCGCGTAAACGTAATATAAATGGGATCGGACCGGTGAGGTTATCGGGACGAGACCAACGTCTTGTGGAATCGTTGAAACGTCAAAAGACTCAACCTCTCCAAAAATGAATTCAGACAAGCCGGGTATTTTATCTACATCCGTCGTGCCCAGGCCGTGACCCGCCGCCCAGAAAATAGCCGGGTAAAGATGAGACAGTTGCGCCTGATAGCGATTTTCTAAAGGTTTTTCTATATGGTGCAAATAGACATGGTTTATAATGAAGCCAAGAAACATCACTATTGTGATAAGAAAAACTTCCTGTGCTTTCCTCATGGGTGGGTCCTATGTTGGCGCATGGGCCTCAAACCGGTTTAACGACATTGCTGCCAAGTTCCGGCCAAAAGGCTGCTGACGCCCAGCCGGGTATTCCCGTGGGTTACCCTGCCGTTTCGGTTGGGGCGCGGGAAACGCATCGGCGAAATCATCCGAAAAAGACAGCGCCTCACAGTGTAGCAGGGTAACCATACTTGTGCAAACAGACGGACAATCGCTTATTTAAAGTACCTATTGCTCCGATATATCCTGCAGAGAACTTCAAGACGGCTTTTCATTTCAGTCGTATAAGTACTATTGGGACCGCAAAATTGTTGTCGTTGATGATTATCACAAATGTCTTTAGCTGCCTTATAATGCTCAAAACGTAAACAGAATCTCCGGCTCTAATCATGTATTTTCTTTTGGCGGAGCCCCCGTTAAGGCTGGTGCTCAACGCGACATAGTTAAAGGTTGTGTGTGTGACGTTGCCTGTTAATAAAATCCTGTTTTTAAACCCGCCTCACCCTTTGTCGGTATCAAGACGGTACATGTGCACGTATTATTCGCCCATGTTCCTGTTGCCCCCGCATGACCTTGTTCAACTGGCAACCTATGTCAGAGAAATTAACCACGTCAACGTCCATATCGTTGACGCCATCGCTTCGGGATATTCTCTGCAAAAGGTCTTAACCTTGGTTAAGGAACTTTCACCCGACATGATTGTCTCGCTGGCCGGAGTAGAGACTTTTGGTGAGGACATGGCGTGTCTCGACCATATCAAAGAAACTTTTCCTGAAATTACCCATGCCGTATTCGGCTATTATCCCAGCGTGTTTCCGGAAGAAACGCTCCGGAAGAGCAAGATGGATTTGGTCTTGCGCTGTGAACCCGAAGAATCACTTTCGCACTATCTTACCGCCCTAGCACGGGGCGCCGGCGTGGACGCCGTTTCGGGGCTTGCGGGATGGAGTGAAGCGGGCCTGTTGTTTTCCAACCAGGAGCAGCGTATAGCGGACCTGGATCGGATCCCTTTTCCGGACTATGGTCTTGTTGATGCGGGGAAATACGAAGAAGCCTTTTTCGGGGGGCCCTGTGGCGCCATCCTGTCCGCGCGGGGATGCCCTTTTTCGTGTAACTATTGCACCAGCACCTATGGGAAACGCCTGGTGGTTAAATCGCCGGAAACGGTCGTTTCAGAAATGGCGCACCTGAAATCCGGAGGGATACGGTTTATTCGTTTCCTTGACGACACCTTTACCTGTGATCGCCGGCGCGTTATTGATATTTGTAAACGAATTCTGGATACGCGGCTCCAGGTGTCCTGGTCATGTCTTTCTCGTGTGGACACGCTGGAAGGCGAAATGTTGGAGTGGATGGCCCGTGCCGGATGTAAACGGGTGCTTGTGGGCGTCGAGAGTTATTCCCAGAAGGTGCTGGACTATCTGAATAAGCGCGTTGATGCGCATACCATAAACAACCAGTTGTTTCTGATCAAGCAGGCGGGAATAGAATCCTTCGGCTTTTTTATGGTAGGCGCCCCGGTCGAAGGAGAGGAAGAATTTCGAGAAACACTGCAAGGCATGCTTGCTGCACCTTTGGATTTTATCACGGTAAATTCCATGGTGCCTTATGCGGGAACCCCTTTCTTTCGTCAGGTTGAAAAAGAGATATATTTTAACTTGCTGCCTTTTCGGTGTGAATATAAAGACGCGAATGTTCCCAAAACCATGCAAGAACGCCGACGCCATCTTTATATCAGGTTCTACATGCGTCCCGGGATATTAATGCGGCATTTTTATGCCATTGTGGCACACCCCCTGCGCGCCCTCAAGTTACTATGGCTATTGACGACCCGGCCGGGATAAAAGGTTTCGGGTCACTGATGCCTTATTTCTTGGTCAGTAGCTTTACGGCGCCGATAATATTCGAACGGAGCTCATGAAAGGAATTCAATTCGAAAATTCTTTTCAGTATATAGCGCGGGCGAAAATAGAAACGGCGGTACGATTCCCGGTGAAGCCGTACGAGTTCTTGATCCGACAGAAATTCATTCCAGTGGTCCACACGAAAGCCGGGCTGGGGATTTCGTGACCATGCCTCCCAACGCCCGGCCTCAATCAGTCCCAGCGACACGGCCTCCGTATACAGTTCCGTGTTCGGATAAATATTGAGGATGCCTATCTGGGCATAGTCGGGATCTAATTGAATCAGGTAATCAATGTTTCGGCGAACATCGTCCTCGCATTTTTCAGTGGGCACGCCAATCATGTAGTCCGCAAGGGACTTGATACCCAATTCCCTGCACCAGTGGAATGCCTGTTCCACTTGCGCGATGGTAGCCCCTTTGTTAAGCCGGGCTAGACCTTCATCGGTGCCCGTTTCCACGCCAAAAGATATAAGGCGTAATCCTACCGCTTTCGCGCGGGCTAGGGCGGCATAGGTTATGCCGTTCACACGGCCGCGAAAATCCCATACAATATTGAGGTTGCGGCGTTCCAGCACCCCGCAAAACTCCTCCACCCGTTTGGCCGTGATGTTAAATAAATCGTCATACAAGTGAAATTCGCTGTAGCCCATAGCGAGACACGTTTCAATTTCGTCAACGACCAATTCAAGATTCCGGGGCCGATACTTTTTATAGGGTACGTTGCAGAAGGTGCATTTGCACGGACAGCCCCGGCTGGTCAGTATTGTTACAAGTTTATTTTTTAAACCAACAATGCTCTTGTAGTTGATATGCTTGATGTGAGAGCGGTCAGGCGGCGGCAGCAAATCAATATTCTCCACATAGGCGGCCGGCACACGCAGGAACTCATGAAAACGCGGATCATGCATGTTCGGGTCAATATAGTGATGGATGGTTTCCGACGTGTAAAGCCCGGTGATAGAACCATAAGTCCCGCCGTTTTCAAGGCATTCGAGTAAGGCGGCAAAGGCGTATTCCCCTTCGCCAACGATAACGGAATCAAAAAGAGCAAGGGAAACGCTTTCCACCGGAAATGCGGTGGGGTGATGCCCTCCCAGGCATAAATGCGCGTTGGGCGCCATTTGCCGGGCTGTTTCAGCCGCTTTTATCACATCAATAAGGGATATGGTGAAACTGGTGAAGCCCACTACGTCCGGGGAGAAATCATGGATACGTTTCCCCAGTTCTGCGTGCGAAATATCTTCACCAACGCAGTCCAAAAGTAAGTATTGATGGTGAGGAAGCACCTTTTGTACATAGGAGAGTACATAGAGGGCTCCCAGCGGTGGGAATTTACCGAAATCAGCGGCCTCAAGAAACCCCTTGCCTTGCGTGTCTGCAAATTCCGGAACCACATTTTCATCAGGAGGGTTTAATATAAGTATCTTCATGTTTGCACTATAATCTTCAGACAGTATAAGGGCAGGCAATCTTGCTGCCTTTACACTGTCTGATAAGAAACCATGGTTAATTTGAGGACACCGGCAAAAACAGTTATCTGAATTCGTTAAGAACATCAGATAAGCGAGAAAGTGAGAACACTAAAATGGTATATAGAGCTGCCTTGTGCAGTCAAGTTGACACGCATCAGCAGGGATAATGACCTGCCGGAGTAATAAATGGGTTCATCTTATGTTAGGACAGGGGGCTGGTCGAATTGTTGTGCGAAAGCGCTGAATTGAAGTAGGTTGTCTGCAAGATCAATAATATATTTTTGGCATGCTGGAAACTTGTTGCGTTGGGCACAACCGGGTGTCACAATGTAAGGCAAGGTGTAGTATTAGTGTTCCGTATCGTCAGGCAGAAGAAGAGCAGATGGGATACAGGCGCGGTATGCGTGTATTCAATCGTAACCAGGCCTGCAGCAATAGGACGCGGCATTCCAGAGTGATTCTCCAGGCCGAGCATATGGTTTTTCCGGACTTTTGTTGTGCATCTTCAAAGAGCACTATCTTGGCGTAACGTTGATGATGGAGTGCATTAATTTTGATGCTGTCAATTGAAGGAACTTTCGAAATCATTTCTTCGCCTAAAATCGACCAAAGGAAGCCTTATCACATCCCGCATAAAAACAATGACACAGGCAAGACCTCCCATGGCGAGTAATAAAGTCTCTCAGAAACAGAAGCCACTGCCCTCCATATTTCCATTATTACTGAGAAATGCATGGCGTACGTCAAACGTTATTATAAACCGCTATCTAGGCCTGCCACCCCGTTATTGTCCCGTATTGCTGCTGTTTCTTACTGGCAGATGTAATCTGCGCTGCCGGATATGCGGCGTGTGCGACCTGGAACACGGGTATAACGATGAGGAGGAATTGAGTACGGAACAATGGAAGGAGGTAATCAGCGCGGCGGCAGAAAAACTTGGAACAACGCTTGCCGTGGTAAGCGGTGGTGAGGCGCTTTTACGCGAAGATGTTTTCGAAATTATTCACTACGCCGAGAATAAAGGCATATCCGTTCACCTGTGTACCAATGCTCTGTTGTTGAACGAGGATAAAATGGAACGGTTGCGGGATTCCGGGGTTTCCACGGTCTCCTTTTCTCTTGACGGACCGGAAGCATTTATACATGATGATATCCGCGGCGAAGGCAACTTCGACAAGACCGTCAGCGCGATTCGGAAATTTCACACCATAGCGCCCGAAATACATATGGGCATTAACTTTGTCATTACAAAGCAAAACTATCGGCGCATGATAGAAATGCTTCATTTCGCGGAATCCCTCGGGGCCGGCCAGATTAAGTTTGCACCACTTCACACCAACCTGCTCCATCGGAACAAGGATTTTTCTGGCTGTGACAATCTTGTGTTCCACTCAGAAGACCTTCCAGACCTGGAGCGGGAGGTTCGCAGAACAGTTCGGGAATGTCACAAAAGCAGGTTGATTACGACCTCGGCCGCTTTCTTCGACGGTATAGTAGACTTATACAAACAGCCCAGGCGCATTCGGTGTTATGCCGGGTATGCGGTTTGTGCCGTGAATCCCGCTGGTTACGTTGCGCCTTGTAATGATATTGACAGTCCATTTTCTGTTAAAGATTATTCTATTGATGCTATCTGGCATGATCCCGGTTTTCACAAAATACGGAAGCAGGTGCATGCGTGTCAGTCGCCCTGTTGGGATACGGCCTATACCGAACTCAGTCTGTGGCTTCGGCCCACGCGATTGTTAGTAAGTGTTGTCCGGAACGTACGCGATATCAAATTCTATTTTGGCCGTCGGAAAGAATAATGCGGGACTATAGTAAGAAGATTTCCGGGTGGCGGAAGGTAACCATTGAGAGTTTTTGTATCGCCTTTGTGTTCTTAGCGTCTTTGTCCATTTATCTTGCGGTTGCAAGTACGCGAGAAGATCCGCTGGAACATCCGCTATTTATCCAGACCAACCTTTTATACCCCGCCATCTTTTTCGCTGCCGGCCATGGTATGGGAACCGCGGACATCCGTGAAATTCCAGGACTTGCCGACTTCATATACAAAAAGGAAATGCAGTTTGATACTGCCAATATTCCCGAAGATATTGAAGTTACCCCGTTAAACACGGTTCTTGAAGTAACGCACATCTATTTTCTGTATGCCATGGGTTGGTTATGGCGTATTTTCGGGGTTTCCGCCTGGGTCGGGGCGCTCTATGCAGGATTGATGCGGGCTTGCAGCGCATCCATCGTCTATGGTCTATTCCGGCTTGTCCTCGGCAGGTTTACAAGTATGCTTGGGATATTGATACTGTTCAGTGCGCCTATGATGATAGACAGCGCAATTGAACTGCGGGATTTCGGAAAAGCGCCTTTTATCCTCGGCTTCCTCCTTGTCGCATTCTGGTTGATGCAAAGAAAATCTTCCTGGAGGATATTATGCTGTAGTGCGGCTCTGCTGGGAGGCTGGCTGGGAATTGGATTGGGGTTTCGCCAGGATGTTCTGGCATGTTTGCCCCCAGCCGCATTTCTAGTGCTGTTTGGGGCAAAACCAGCCTCAAGGCACCCGTGGATGGTGCGTGGGGGAGCCTTGTGCTTGTTTGTTGTTTTCTTTGGGCTGACGGCCTATCCTATTATTCAGGGTATTGCCCTGGAAGGGGGGCAGGCGCCCCTGCATGCTTTTTTTCACGGTATTAGTCCTGAATCAGAAGCACGTCTGGATTTTGGAGGCGCTTCCTATGACAGCCTGATTTCAGTTGACCCTGCCGCGTTTGCGATTGTAAATGTTTATGCGCGCCGATCAGGGAATTATGAGTCCATGGTAAACGAGGGAAGCGCTGAATACCGTCGGGTACAAGGCGACCACACCGCTCCGTTGTTAAGGGATCCCTATATTTATTTTACAGGCGCGGTATATGGTCGTTATGCCAACGAAGTTATTTGGGAAATGTTGAAAACGTATCCCGCTGATATTGTGGCGCGTGCCTGGCGTTCCGTATTTTCAATTCATACCGTTCCTGAAGTCATGTGCGATGACATGCAGGCCTCTGCGGTTAATCCACCGCGATGGTTGGGGGGCTTGCTGACCTTCCACGACTGGTTTTCCGAGCATCTGGCGTGCTTTGGACTCCTCTATACCGGATTAGCTCTTATTGTAATCAGTTTCCGGCACTTTTGGCTGGCCGTGTACATAATGGCTTTATTTGCGTTTTTTGCCGGGTATGCGACGCTCTGGTATGAGACACGCCATATCTTTTTCTTGGCGTTTTTCCCGGTTCTGGCCATGATTTTATGCGTGGATAGGGCAATACGGCTGGGATGGACATGTTCCCATGCGGACCGGCGTCGTGTCTTGATATCCCGTTATATACGTGATGGCAAATGGAAGATACCGTTTCGAAACGGCATTTGTTTTGTTTTTTTCGTGGCCATGGCCATTCTCATTCCCATTGGCCTGCTGCGCGTATGGCAGACTCGCCAGGTGTATGGTCTGGCAGAACAACTGGCACAAACCCATTTAGACCCGGTTGAAGTAACTAGAACCTCGCACAAAGAGCGATTGCATGTTTCTCCTATTCATCCGTTACCGGGCCTGGTGGATTCGAATAAATTGCCGCCGGGAGAAACGGCCTGGGCCTACGTGGCTGCGGTATTCGACACACAAGGGGAAGACATTATGGTTACCCTTCACTATGATGACGCCCAGCTGATATACAATTTTACACAGGACATTTGTATCCAGGGAATCGAGGATGGTGCGAAGGGAAGGGTTACACTCTTTTTCCCGATTTATGAAGCGGATATGAATTACGGTGGCGAACTCATGGCGAAAGAACTTTTAGAGGCCTATCCTGATGCGAAGGATGTGATTGATGATTCAAGGCCTGTTGCGGAACAAGAATGGTGGCGGCGCGGACAATTCCGTGGGATTTCCTTTCCGGAAAGGTTCGATGGCACCTTTAGAGGATTTTATCATGTGCAAAATATCGGCACAATGTCTCTTCTGCCAATTTTTCAATTACCGGAAGACATGCGATTTCTGAGACCTTACAAGACCGGTCCGTGGGAACGTCAGCTACGCGGCATGCCGCCTCTACCGATGATTTACGGCAGAACATACAGCGCGCAAAAATGACGAAGCGTTTCCCGAGGTGTCATTCAAAAGAAATCAGAACTACGAAAGGCGGGCAAGAGTAAGTGCATGCCGACTTTCTGTGATATACTGGTTCGCGGTAGAGGAGTAGGGGCCGTTACAGCCCCGCTTTCTCAGCAAAAGCATCGAAGAGAACTACACAGATAGTTATTGCGAATAAGGACGTTATTAGAAGTGACACACGATAAGGTGCTTGTAGGCAGGACAGTGGCGGTAGTCAATCTTCCCCACGCCGAAAAACTGGTACGCCGATACATGTGTACCTACCGCTCTCCCTGTTTTTGTTTCCCGCCACATGAATTGTTGCAGGTTGCGGCATGTATCAAGGAAGGCTCCGGAGCGCAGGTAGTGTTCTTGGATGCTATTGCGGAAAAACTGAGGGAAGAGGACGTTGCCCGCTTTTTACGGAAACACCAACCGGAGTTCCTGATCACCTTGCTCGGAGTCGAATCTGTTGCCGCTGATTTACAGTGCGCGATGGCGCTGCGGCAGTCCGTTCCCGGCATGCGGGTGGCGGTGTTCGGCGATTATGCCACGCAATTTCCCTCGGACATTATGGAAGACAGCAAGGTGGACGCGTTGTTTCGCGGCGATGCCGAGGCCAGCTGCGTTTCCTATCTTATCGCGGCGGTCCGGGGAGAGGCGCTTGAAACCATTCCCGGCCTGGTCGGCCGTGATGCGACCGGTTGGTTTCTTAACGAGCCGGCCTATATCAGGGAGTATGATTCCCTGCCTCTGCCGGACTACACCATGGTCAATCTCCGTCGTTACAAGGAGATGTTGCTTGGAGGCCCCTTCGCCATTGTGCAGACCGCCCGGGGCTGCCCCTACGCCTGCACGTATTGCACCAGCCCTCAAGACAGCCGTTATGTAACGCGCAGCCCGGAACGTGTCGTGGACGAGATCGAAGGATTGGTGCGCCTTAACGTGAAGGTGTTCCGTTTTTTGGATGACACTTTTACCGCCAACAAGAAACGGGTCATGACTATTTGCCGGGAAATGCTG
>Ga0116149_1003044_pt1 | contig 17723 bp, 11 predicted proteins | sample AD_UKC057_MetaG_FD_89787 | JGI IMG/M metagenome (GOLD analysis project Ga0116149, IMG submission 89787) | Active sludge microbial communities of municipal wastewater-treating anaerobic digesters from USA - AD_UKC057_MetaG | ecosystem: Engineered > Bioreactor > Anaerobic > Digestate | place: USA... | reverse complement strand
CCGAAACCGGTGTCGGCGGCAGGAACATCAGAAACATTTTCGCCGATCGGCATGGAAGACAGAAAATCAGTGAACGAATCAAGCGATTCCAGATCGTCTGAAGTTGCGGCGGGCAATTCGAAATCCTGCAAATCCGCGCCAAAACCGTCCTGCGTCCCAAAATCGGGATCGCCCGCACTCACCACATCCACATCACCAAAACCGGCGGCTGCGGGAGAATCACTCACCACATCCACATCACCCAATTCACTCAGCTCGCCCAGATCGGATATATCAGGAAACGAAAAAGAGTCCAGTGCATCAGAAGAACCGGAACCGGGCGACTGCGGAACGTCGAAAGATTCCAGCTCCTCCGCCGGAGATACTAATTCGGAAACATCGCTGTCGGCAGGGCTTTCCGTCTCTCCGAGCGACGCAAGCAGATTTTCCACATCAAGAGCGGGCGGTTCCGAGGTATAATCGGCGGGAAGCGGGAGTTCTTCGTACGCTTCCCCCCACTCGGCTGTAACTTGACGTTCATGGCCGAGATCGCTGAGCTCTTTTCTGAATTTTTCAAGAATTTTCAATCCCGGCATTCGGTGTCCTGCTTTCCTTTTACGGTTCAGTTGGTTCGTTTATCGGTGTATTGCAGGGCCGACTTTAGATTCCATACTCACTCCGGAAATGTCTTTCGGAAAGACTCTGCAGACTCAAGATTCTGAAACATATTCCGATAGTTGTAAAGAAGTATTATGAAACGCATAGCGCTCATCCTTGCAGGGCTAGTAGCCCTTGTGCCGCTTTTCGGTGCAGACATAGAACCGGTCGCCTACTCGAACCTCGTCGCGGGGATCTCCCGTGCGCGCAGCCCCGTCGTTTCCGGAAAGTATATCATCTTTACGGCACGCGGAACCGCCCGTTATACCGGAATTTCCTTTGAACATGAACAATACCGCACCGTCTGGCCCTTCAAACGAATCGTCCGCAAGGATGAAAAGGGTGAACCGGTCCGGGACGAAACGGGAAAACCGCTCGAAAACGTTCTGTTCTACATTGCGGAAGTGCCGCCAGAGACGACCGAAATACGGTACCGCATGGTTATCGACGGACTCTGGACCACCGATCCGCTCAATCCTTCAAGCGCATACGACTATGCCAACGGAATGATGGTATCCACCCTGGCAGTCGACCGCTATGAAGTGTTCACCACCTCGATCCGGAAAAACACCGGCGTACGGTTTGCCTGCATTTCGGAACCGGGAAAAACAGTCCGTTTGGCAGGTAGTTTCAACAACTGGGATCCATTCATGTACGAAATGATCGAGACGAAGGACGGATACTACGAACTGGCCTTGCCACTTCCAGCCGGAACGTGGTACTACGCCTATTTCACCGGCACCGAGCAGATTCCCGACTCGCTGAATCCGGATCGGGTCTACACAAAAGACGGACGGGTAGCCTCGGTTATCGAGGTGCGTTGATCCCGTATTCCTTCATTTTATTCAGCAGCGTTCTCCTGGTGATACCCAATTCTCCGGCTGTCCGTTCGCGGTGCCAGCCATTGCGCTCCAGCGCATCCAGAATCGCACGATGTTCGGCGTCCCGCATGCTACCGCCGCGTTCGCTCGCGGACAGAGCCCCGGAATCCTGCGCTGCGGATACATGCTCCAGCGCAAGATCGGCAGGGACAATCAGCCCGTTTTCGCAGAGGATAACCGCTCGTTCGATACTGTTTTCCAGCTCGCGCACATTTCCCGGAAATGGGTAGGTGCGTAACAGATCGAGCGCTTCCGGGGAAATTCCTTTGACAGGTTTTCCCATTTCACGGCTGTACTTTTCTACAAAAAGGGCCGTCAGGGGGGCAATGTCTCCGGGCCGCGCCCGGAGCGGTGGAAGACGAAGGCGAATTACGTTAAGCCTGAAATACAAATCCTCCCTGAAAGTTCCCGTGGCAACCGCATGCTCAATATCCTTGTTTGTCGCTGCTATTATTCTGACATCGATCGGTATCGGGCGGGTTCCTCCGACGCGCATGACGGTTCTGTCCTGGAGAACACGCAAGAGTTTGACTTGGGTTTGCGCGGGCATTTCGCCCAGTTCGTCCAAAAAGAGCGTGCCGCCAGAGGCAAGTTCGAAGAGTCCCGTTTTGCGGGCGTCGGCGCCGGTAAACGAGCCTTTTTCGTGGCCGAAGAGTTCGCTTTCCAAAAGGGATTCGGGGACGGCGCCCACATTGACCGGAACGAAGGGGCCGGACGATCTGCGGCTCAAGCGGTGCAATTCGCGGGCGACTACTTCCTTGCCAGTGCCGCTTTCACCGGTAACAAGCACAGTCGACGAGGTTCCGGCGACGCGCTCGACCATTCGGCGGATTGCGAGCATGGAGGGATCAGCGCTTATCCAGCCGGAATCCGGAGAAGCGTTTCCGATTGATACTGCCGTTGGTGCAGCCGGAGCATCGAGTCCCGCTGCGAGCCGTTGTCCGACGGTCGCGAGCCGTTTCCCGACAGTCGCAAGCCGCTCCAGATCTGCCGATCCGATTGCCTTGCGCATGCGCAATACCAGTTCGGCGGGATCGAACGGTTTTACCAGATAGTCTGCCGCCCCTCGCTTCATTGCCTCTACAGCGTCGGAGATATCGCCGTGGGCGCTCATCATGAGAACCGGCACGGACACTCCGCTTTCTCGTATTTTGGCAAGGACGGCAAGCCCGTCCATTCCCGGCATCCTCAGATCCAGTATCACCGCGCGGTACACTTCGCGTGACAACAGGGCAAGTCCCGTTTCCCCGTCGCCGGCGCCTTCGGCCGAGTATCCGTCGAGCGCCACATATTCCGCAAGCGATTCCCGCATGTTTTTTTCGTCGTCGATTATCAGGATGCGGCCAGAACCGGACTCTGTGGAATCGGCGGCCGGCAAGCTTGTTTTCTGTGGTGTCATTTTTTTCCTCCCGAGGCCGGCAGGGAAAGCGTAAAGATGCTTCCTCCCCCGGTTCTTGGCGCGTATGCGATGGCGCCGCCTGCCTGTTTTGCGTATTTGGCTGCGAGCGCAAGCCCGATGCCCGAGCCTTTTGTTTTGGTGGTAAAAAAAAGTTCGAATAGCCGACTGCGGTGTTCAGGAGCAACGCCCGGGCCGGAATCGGATACCGTAAACAGAAGCATAGAGCGGGAAGTCTCGAGTCCGAGCACCGGGAGTTCGCTCCCTCCGGCATCGAAGGCATTTGAAACCAGGTTGTCAAGAATCTGCATCAGCCGGTCGGGATCGATATACACCAGCGAGTTGCCGCCGCAGGATTCCGCAACAGACAAGCGGTCCCCGTAGCGTTCCCGCAAGCGGTTCAGAATAGCGCCGGTGTGCACCAATTCAGGAGTTCCGTCCGAATTGTCAAGAAATTCTCTGATCCTGTCCGAAAGGCTGGCCAGCCGGGCGGTTTCTTCTTCTATTACATCTATATTCCGCAGTCGGTCTTCCGGTACTGTCCGCCTGAGAGTCGCGCATTGGAGGCGTATGACGCCCAGCGGATTCTTGATTTCATGGGCGAGCGTCCGCGCTGCCTCGCCAAGCTGAACAAGATGGAAGCTGGTACGCTCGCGCTCGCGGTACTCGGAAAGTTTGCGGGCATTATAGACGGCGAGCAGGACAATAAGGGCAAATACACTTACAAACAGTGCAAGAAAGAAAAGTGCCCAACGGCTTTGTGAAAGCGAGCCCGATATGTTGATTTCAATCCATGAATACTGCGGCAGTCCGCTCATGAGCGGCATATTCTGCCTGCCCTGCATCATTGGGGCATTGCGCATACGTCCCTGCATCATCGGACGAACCCCGGGAGCAGAGCCCATCCGACGGACAATCGTCATCGCCGAGCCTTCGATTTTTTGCGTTCCACTCAAAGGGATGTCTGCGGTCCGGTCAAGGGAATCCGGAGCCGATCCGTACCGGAAAAGCGATTCCCCATGAACCGAATACATGCCGAATCCGGAAACTTCCGGCCACTCGTCGGGATTGAACGCCATTCCGGTATGGTATACATCAACCAGGGCCGACTGGATCTGCAATGCGCGATATTCAACCTGTGAGCGCTGCCTGATGGTTTCTATCCTGAAAAAGAGAGCAAAAAACAAAAGCCCCAGCACGGCCGCACTGAGGGACAGAAGAAAAAACGCTCCGGGGGAGCGTCGATCAGCAGAAGTAGTGCGCATACCCATTCCTTAAGTGTACTGTCCGCGAGTGCAGCTGGCAAGCAAGCGCGGCCCGCGCGGGCAACATCAGCGCGGCTCGCCCGCGGGCAAACCGACCGGCGGGCGGACCATCCAGGCTGGCACGCCGCAGTCTGCCGGCGCGCCAGCTCACACGGTTCGCTTACCAGCGGTTGCCGGTTCCCCGACCGGCAGCACCCGGGCCGGCAACACCCGGGACGGCAGACCCCCGACCGGCAGGCCCGCGGCCGGAGATTCCCCGCCCGCCCATCATACCGGCGCCACAGTCTGCGCAGGCATCGGCAAAACGGCCGCCGCCCATCCTGCCCGCCCCCATTGCGCCGGGACCCGTTGCGTAGGATGAAAGATCAACCTCTTTCCCGTTTACCCACAACTTTGAAGGCATCAGCACAATCCGGTCCGCCGCATCCGAAGAATCAGCGGAAGTCCCTGATGGTGCGTTTCCGGAAACCGCAGCAGGCGCTCGCCGACCCGGATTCTCGACAGCAACACCTTCTACCTTCAGCGTGTCACCGGCTTTTACCGACTTTTCCCAGGCGATCCGGTAAAAGGGACCGACGGGAAGCTCATAGATTTTTCCGCCCGAGGCAATCGTCGGAACAGAATCCGTAACAGAAAGTTTACCCTCTACCGTAACCGTCTCTCGGCTTCCGGCCGCAAACGCACAGGTTGCACCGGCAACCAGCAACACCGCAATAATTCCTGTCTTCTTCATACAAAACTCCTTACAAGCCTGGTTGATACCGCAGCTCCTTAACCAGCGCGGCCTAATAATATATAGCAGGAATCGTGCCAACTATAAAATACGATCAAAATAATTCCAAAACCTTCCACAACAGCCCAAAAAACCCACAAAACAGCCCGTACGGATCGAAAATCACCTCCACATACCAGCCCCCTGTGCTTCAAGCCCGAACAAAACGGGTACTATTTTCTCCTCAAAACGAGTAATTTTTTCCCATTCAGGCGTCATTTGACAACAAGCGGTTTGCCCCGGATAATACACAACTAGCGACACACTATGAAAAGAACAATCAATTACGATTACATCAAGCTATCCGCCGGGGCCTTGGTCATCATCCTTGCATTCCTGCTCGCCTATATCCCCCGCCCTCCGGAAACACCTGCGGAAAGCGGCATCCGGAATCTTGCCGTCCTCGAAGACAAAAGCGGATTGCTTACCTACGCCGAAGTTCAAGAGCGGGATCGACCGTTCAGAGCCCAACCGACATCCCGAATGTTCGAAAAGCATTCCGCCTCTGCCTTCTGGATGCGCTTCACGATCAGTCCAAGCCACCTGGGACCGAATTTTTATCTGGAAACAGAAGCCGGAAACCTCGAAAACTTCGTAGTCTACTTTCCGGACCACCCGCCCGTGTTTTCCGGTAAAAAAATCCCGGCCCGGGAAGTTCCGGTCAAGGCCAGGATATGGTACACACCGATACCGGACAACCTGAGCGAATCAAAACCGGTGTACATCCGGCTGCAATCAAATACAATCCTGCGAATCCCGCTCAGAGTTATCCCCGACACCCGGGTAATAAGCAAAGTCTCGGGAGAGTTCTTCTTTTTCGGCATTTTCTTTGGTGCAATCATTGCCGTGTTCTTTATAAATCTGTTTTCGTACGCCATAGTAAAAAACCGCATTTTTCTTTTCTATGTGCTGTATCTGCTCTCCTTGCTTGCATACCACTTCAGGGTACATGGCTTTCTCTACTATTTTGGCCTGCCGTTTTCAGTATACGAAGCCATACTGTGGCTGTCGCTCGCCGGCCTCGGCATATTCATGATTCTGTTTGCCCAGGCGTTTCTCGGGCTGCCGGCGCGCTATCCGCGCATTCATCTCATATTGAACGTCTTTATCGGCCTGTTCCTTGTACAAACCCTACTGGGCGTCGCCGGCAACAGTCTTGCGGCAAACAAGATTGCCTATGTCACCGGCATGATTGTCCCAATTATCATCATTGCAACCACCGCATACGATTATTTCCGCGGCAACAGGGAAGCACGCTACTATCTCCTTGCCTGGTGCGCCCTGTTCGCTGGCACGCTCATCTGGTCGCTTACCGCATACGTCGATTCCTTCGTTCCGACAAGCTACATATTCGTCGTCGGAAGCACCATAGACTCGCTTCTTTTTACCCTGGCAATCTTCGACCTCATCAAGCGCGAACTCAGAGAAAAAGAAATGCTTGTTGCCCGCGAACAATACTACATCGAACTTGCCAGTACCGACCCGCTCACAAACCTCTACAACCGCAGATTCCTGGAAGAAGAAGTCCGCCGCATCGATCAGGATCAGGAACCATTCACACAGAACTCCATGATCATGATCGACCTCGACAATTTCCGGGAAGTCAACGAACGGTTCGGTCACATGGCCGGCGACGCCATCCTTATCAGAATAAGCGAAGCCATACAAAAACGGATCAAAAAGAGCGACATTGCCTGCAGATACGGCGGCGATGAATTTATGTTGCTCCTGTACAACACATTGTTGCCCGGCGCCCGCGAAATTGCCGAACAAGTCCGCCAGGATATTGCCCGGATGGATCTGGCTTCCGAAACCGGAGAAAAGTTCACAATCACGGCAAGCATCGGCGTTTCCGAATGCCGCGCGGAAGACTCCTTCGAAGGACTGTTCCTCAGAGCAGACCACGCCCTCCTCAAGGCAAAACGTTCCGGGCGAAACAGCATCGCAAGTCTCTAACACCCACCAGCCCTGAGGCCGAACGCAGGTTCAGGGGCGCGCGCCCCCTGCTCGCAGCCGCTCGAACAAAGCCTCTGCACGGGCGAACGCTCCATTCACCGCATCTGCAGTCCAGTACGCTGCAGTGCGCCTGAAAAAAATGTTAGCAGCCACAAACAACGATTGACTTCTTGACCATTTCACGCTATATATAGCGTAAGGTGGACTACAATGACTCAATGGATATGGGAACAGCAGATAAGTAAAGAAATATTTGAACAAAAATACTGCCTGAACGGAGAGACCTCGCCGGAAGAAGTATTCCGCGGCGTCGCAAGCGAAATCGCTTCGGCAGAAGCAACACCTGCCCTGCGCGAACAGTGGGAAGCAGTCTTTTACCAGGAACTGCTCGAAGGCAGGCTCCAGCCCGCAGGCCGCATACTGGCAAACGCACGGCCTTCAAGCGCCATGAAAAACTACAACAACTGTTTTACCATCGATATCGAAGACTCCCTCGAATCAATCTACGATTCGCTCAAGGAAGACGCAACCATCAGCAAGATGGGTGGCGGCGTCGGGTTTGACGTTTCAAAACTCCGGCCCAAGGGAGCCCGATTGTCGAACGGCGGCGAATCTTCCGGCGTCATTTCGTTTCTCCGCATTTTCGACCAGTCGGCAAAAACAATCATGACCGGCGGACAGCGCCGTTCAGCCCATATTGCCCTTCTGGACATCTCCCACCCGGAAATCGAAGATTTTATCACCGCGAAAAAAGGCGAGCAGAACAAGGAACTCACCCAGTTCAATATTTCGGTCAAGATAACCGACGCTTTTATCGACGCAGTGGAAAAAGACGCCAACTGGAACCTCACCTTTGGCGGCACAGTCTACAAAACCGTAAAAGCGCGATACCTCTACGACCTGCTCGCGCAGAATGCATTTATGCACAACGAGCCGGGTATTTTCAATGCCGATACCGTCGAGCGCTTCAACAACGGCTGGTGGGCGTTCAAGATGGACCGGGTAAACCCCTGCGGCGAGCTCGTGATGCCGCCGTACTCGCTGTGCTGTCTAAGTTCGATTAACCTCGTCATGTTTGTGCGCGATCCGTTCACCGAGCGGGCCCGCTTCGACTTTAACGGATTCGCCCGCACCGCCGGTATAGGCGTCAGGTTTCTCGACGACGTTCTGGATGCGACAGACTACCCCCTCGACAAAATAAAAATCTTTTCCCGTCAGTGGCGCAGAATCGGACTCGGCTTTACCGGTCTTGGAGACGTATTTGCCATGCTGGGAATGAAATACGGCGATCCTGATTCGCTGGAACTTGGCGCGCAGATTGCCCGGACGCTCAGGGACGCTTCCTATTCGGCCTCAAGCGATCTCGCACTCGAAAAGTGCTCTTTTCCGGCCTTCGATGCGGAAAAGTACCTTGCGGCCAATTTTGTCAAAACGCTGCCCGACGAGATCCGGGAAAAAATCGCACAACAGGGCATGCGAAACGTGCAGCTCAACACGGTTGCACCGACAGGAACGACGTCGCTGTCGATGGGGCAGAATTGTTCATCCGGTATTGAACCCATTTTTGCGCTCTCGTTCAAGCGCACTATCAGGACCGGAACCGGAGACAACACCCGGACAGAAGAGGTAAGCGATTATGCCTGGAAGCTCTGGAAGGATACGCATCCGGCAGAAGCCGCTTCCGGAGCTGTTCCGCCCGCCTTTATTACGACTGCGCAGATTGATCCGTACAAGTCCATCGATATGCAGGCGGTGTTCCAAACCTATATCGACCACAGTATTTCAAAAACGCTCAACCTGCCGCCGGGTACGTCCTTCGACGAATACAAGAACCTGTTCATGTACGGATACCGGAAAGGACTGAAAGGTTTCACAACGTTCAACCCCGACGGCAGCATGAAAGGCATCCTTGAGTACTCGGAAAAAAAGGAAAGCGCGCTCAAGCGGCGGGTAGCCCCGGTACGCCCGAAGGACCTTCCCTGCGACATCCACCGTGTTCAGGCAGAGGGGAAGAGTTTTGTCATCATCACCGGCTTTCTCGACGGGCTCCTGTACGAAATCTTCGTTATCGAGGATTCGGAAAAGAAAATTACACTGGAAACCACCAAGAAATCGATCGTCCGCAAGGCGGAAAAAGGCCGCTACGATCTGATTTTTGTCAACGGGAAAGAAGAAGTCAGGCTGGAGAACTTCACCAAGTCGTTCGATTCGCCGGATGCATCGCTCGCACGGTTCATTTCCATGTCGCTCAGGCATGGAACCCCGCTGCAGTTCATCGTGACGCAGCTGCAGAAAGACACGAACTTTACTGCGGTAGAACGGAGTATTGCGCGGGTGCTCAAGCAGTACATCAAAAACGGCGAGGAAGTGATCACCAGCGACAGCAGCTGCCCGGAATGCGGGGAAAAGCTTTCGTTTCGCGACGGATGCATTTCGTGCTTTAACTGCGGCTACAGCAAATGCACATGAGCTTCACCGGGCGGGCGGGTTCGAGAACGCACGTCCGGTTTGCCTTTCCAGCTCCAACAGGGCGTGTTTGAGCGGCAGCCCTCCCGAGTATCCGGTAAGGCTGCCGTTTTTGCCCACAACCCGATGGCAGGGTACGATGAAAGGCAGCGGATTGTTCCTGCATGCCAACGCAGCGGCGCGCACGGCTTTCGGATACCCCGCCATGCAGGCCAGCTCGGAATACGAGACTGTCGAGCCGTACGGTATGGAGCACAGGGCATCGCGAACAGCCGAAAGAAACGGGGTTCGCGCCGGAGCGAGCGGAAGGTCGAATGTCTGGAGATTTCCCGAAAAATACTGATCCAGCTGCCGCACCGCCTTTTGGGCAAGTTCGTTGGCGGTTTCGCAAGTGCTTCCGAAACATGATTTTTCAGGGATTTCCGCTTCCTGCATAACACGGATACCCGTCACACAGTCTTCCGATGCACGGATTTCGAGTACGCCGCCATGTAACGCGGCGGTATATGCAATACCAGCTAAACCGGTACTGATCATTCTGTTTTTTGTTCCTGCTCGCGTCTGCGATGCTGCTGTTTTACCAAGTACATAGCATTGTCAGCCTCGCTGATCAGCGAATCGGCTGTAGACTCCGGCCGTACAGACAGTGCATACCCGATACTTGAACGCACTTCCACCGAAACATCGCCAATCGCAAAAGGATCGCGCAGCGCAAGCTCGATCTTTCGTGCAACAAGTTCAAGCTCGCTTCTGGATGACACCAGTGGAACCATAACCACAAATTCGTCGCCGCCCATTCGGGCAAACGTATCCGACACGCGCAGAATACCGGAAATTCTGTCTGCAAAAACTTTGAGCACCTCGTCGCCGAACAAATGGCCATAGGTATCGTTCAGGTCCTTGAAGTGGTCAATATCCATAAAAAGCAGACCAACATATTGATTTCCGTAACGCCGCGACACAGACAGCGCATTTGTGAGCCGGTCGTGCAGGACTGCCCTGTTCACCAGTCCCGTCATTGAATCCTTGAGTGCCATCGATTCGAGCGCCAGCTGTTTTTCCGTCAGATCTTCGTTCACCTCCCGCAAGCGGTCGAACTGCCTGACAACAATAACCGTTAAAAAGGCTACAAGAAGGAGCAGAAGGAACAGAAAGGCGCAATAGACAAGCGTATATTTTCGCCAGGAAGCTGCAGCTTCCTCGATGGTATATTCGTTTACCAGTACCGCAGGATACGTGTCGAGATGCCGGAACGAGTAACAGCGGGCCGGTGTATCAGAAGCAGGATGCGGTTCCGTCAAGAAGCCGGACGATTCTGAAAGAATGTCAAAGATGACCGTTCCGGAAAAGGGTGTATTGTCTCGATATATCGAGTCATCATGAGGAATATGCACCAGAGGAATACCGTCTGCAGTCAGCAGGGATACAGAACCTCCAGCTTCGGGAGCAGCCGCCTGGTACACCTGCTCAAAATAGGCACAATCGATCTCTGCAAGCACGACTCCCGCAAACGAACCGTCAGAATTCGAGATACTCCTCGAAACAGTAAATGCCCAGCGGTTCGACACAAGAGAAAATGCGGGAGGGCCGACAAATACCTGGTCAGTAAAGGAATTCTGGTGGAACAGAAAAAAGGCCTGTTCCGAATAATCCGGGGGATTGTCGGACATAGACCCGGACGATTCTAACAGCAGGCCGTCGTGATCCAGAAGAAAAACGAGACCGATTCCGGAAAAATCGAAGTGTGCATTATCAACAAAAGCCCGCTTGCCCGCAACGGAAACCTTGTCGAATCCTCCTGAGGAGGCAGAATTTCGCTGTACAAAGCGAAGTATCTGATCTGCCTCCGAGAAGACCCGCTCGGCATGCTCTTTCAGCGCCTGAACGCGGCTTACGGACACAGACTGCTTTGCGGCAAGCGCTTCCTTATAGGTAAAATAAAAAAACCCGGTCGAAAGACCTACGAGCACTGTAAACATTAAAATAGTGCCGGACACCGTTGCAACCAGAAAATTAACCGACATGGTTTGCTTCATTCTTGCTTTCTCCGATGTGCGCTGCAACTTCAGACAAAATGCTTCATGCAGTTCAGCTTTCGCTGTGTGCAGCAGACACACTGTTCGCAAAGAAAAATAATAACGTCATCCGCACAATAAATCAAATAGTGTCTCGGGAACGGTATATTCGTACCGTTTTTTTACCGCCAGCCGCAAAGAAAGAACTCAGACTACACCCTGGGCAATCATGGCGTTGGCAACCTTGAGGAAACCTGCGATATTCGCACCCATCATGTAGTCGCCTTCATGGCCAAACTGTTTTGCTGCTCCGTAGGCATTGTCATGAATGTTCTTCATGATGCCCTTGAGCTTGGCGTCGACTTCCTCGCGGTTCCAGGAAAGGCGCATGGAGTTCTGGCTCATTTCAAGACCGCTTGTCGCAACGCCGCCCGCATTCGATGCTTTTCCGGGCGCGTACATCAGCTTGTTCTGTTGGAAAACTTCTATTGCTTCCGGAGTCGAAGGCATGTTGGCGCCCTCCGCAACGAGAATGCATCCGTTTTTTACCAGGGCTTTTGCATCGTCTCCATTGAGTTCGTTCTGCGTTGCGCTCGGGAATGCACAATCGCAGGCAACGTTCCAGGGGCGCTGTCCAGCGGAGTAAGTCGCCTTGGAATATTTCTGGACGTATTCGCTGATGCGTCCGCGCTTGATATTCTTGAGTTCCATGACGAATGCAAGTTTTTCTTCGTTGATTCCGTCCGGATCGTAGATACATCCGTCGGAGTCGGACAGGGTTACAACTTTAGCCCCGAGCTGATTGAGCTTCTGGACGGTGAACTGGGCAACGTTTCCTGACCCGGAAACGGCGCACACCTTGCCCGTAAAGGTTTCTCCCCTGACTGCAAGCATGTTCTCCGCAAAATAGACGCACCCATAGCCGGTCGCTTCGGGACGAACGAGCGAACCGCCCCAGGTAAGGCCCTTTCCGGTGAACACACCGGTAAATTCGTTCGAAAGGCGCTTGTACTGCCCGAACATAAAGCCGACTTCGCGGGCTCCGACGCCGATATCACCGGCGGGTACGTCCGTATCAGGGCCGATATGCCGATACAATTCGTTCATGAAGCTCTGGCAAAAGCGCATTACTTCTCCGTCGGATTTACCCTTCGGGTCGAAATCGCAGCCGCCCTTTCCGCCGCCCATGGGAAGAGTTGTGAGGCTATTCTTGAAAACTTGTTCGAAGCCGAGAAATTTGAGGATGGAAAGATTGACGGAGGGATGAAACCTGATTCCACCCTTGTAGGGGCCGATCGCGCTGTTGAACTGAACGCGATATCCGCGGTTCACGCACACCTTGCCTGCATCATTTACCCAGGGTACCCTGAACATAATAACGCGTTCAGGCTCTACCATCCGCTCGAGAATCGCGTGTTTCCGGATTTCAGGCATCTGCGTAACGACAGGTTCAAGAGAATATAGGACTTCCTCTACTGCCTGAAGAAATTCCGCCTCGTGCCCGTTGCGGGCCTGTACCTGTGCAAGCACTTCCTGAATGTACGTATTGGCCATATACTTACTCCTCATTGAGCGAAAACCATTGCGCCTTTGCAATGTGCATACCATGTATGGCATTTACAGCTCGTTTTGCATAATTATACCTGAAAATGCATATTTATGTACATACACAGAGAGGGGTTTTGCCAGCGGGGAAATAAACGGTTACTCGTCAGAAACGATTGCAGCCAGCGCTTCCAGATCGTCCGCGATCAATGCAAGATCTGCTTGATGAATTTCAGATTTCAGAACCTGGATTTCTTGAAGCGCCTGTTCAAGCGATGCCGCTACTTCCGGCATTGATGCATACAGAGACACCTGCTCCTTCAGACCTTTTTCGAGGTACAGGACTCCAATGCCGTACGAAATCACCATATATTTCGTAAAAGAGGGAGCGCTTATACCATTTTTCTGCAGGATCCGCTCAACCTCGACAGGTGCGGTAATTGACGCCAGCGCAGCCAAGCCTTCGGAGTTTGTATCACCCGAAAAATCTAACAGAGAGTCGTAGGATACGTCCAAATTGTCGAAATCTTCTTCGATTCGGGAAAAATTTTCCTTAAATGCTTTTAGATCGGAGCGGCTCAGATATTTCTTTGGCGGTTCAGCCGCCTGAAGAACAGCCAGACAGAACACCAGCCCGAAAAAGATAGAGACAATCACTTTTTTACTCATACATACCTCCCGAATTTCCGCGTGATACGTAAAAAAAAACTGTCCGGCTGCGTATGCCACCGGACAGTCTGCAACAAGCTCTATTTTACCACAACTTTCTTCAGTTTCCATATATCGCGGACATAATCCTCGATAGTCCGGTCGGAACTGAATTTTCCTGAACGGGCAACGTTCAACAGGGCCATTTTCGCCCACTTTCGCTTGTCTGTGTACGCGTGTGCCAGTTTTGCCTGGGCTTCCGCATAAGCGTCAAAATCTGCAAGTACGTAGAAGACGTCAGGCCGTTGACCCTCTACGCCATACACCAACGATTCGTATAATTCGCGGAACATGGCGTCGCCGGCAGTTCCATACGTGCCATCTATCAGCTGGTTGAGCACTTCCTGCAATCCGGGATTTGCGGCCAGGTATTCCTGCGGATTGTAGCTGTGTTCAGCTTCAATCTTCTGAATCTGCTCAGTCGTAAGCCCGAAGATAAATGCGTTTTCTTCGCCGGCTTCTTCGACAATTTCAATATTTGCGCCATCCAACGTACCGATTGTCAACGCACCGTTCATCATAAATTTCATATTGCCGGTTCCGGAGGCTTCTTTTCCGGCCGTAGAAATCTGCTCGGACACATCCGATGCGGGGAAGAGCTTCTCTGCAAGCGAAACCCGGTAATTTTCTACAAATACAACCCGAATTTTCCCTTTTACGCGGTGGTCGTTGTTAACCCGGTCTGCGACTGTGTTGATCAGCTTGATTATGCTCTTTGCACGGCGGTATCCGGAAGCGGCTTTAGCGCCAAAAATAAACGTGTGAGGCACAACCACATACGACGGATCTTCTATTATCCTGTTGTACAGATACATGACATGGAAAATGTTGAGCAGCTGCCGTTTGTATTCATGAAGTCGCTTGATTTGCACGTCATAGATCGAATCCGGATCGATGAAGATGTTCTGCGTATCCTTGAGATACTTGGCAAGGGAAACCTTGTTGGTATGCTTGATTTTCATAAACTCGTCGAGTACAGCCGGATCGTCGGCATACTTTTCGAGCTTTTTCAGGAGCGACAGGTCTTTTTCCCATCCGTGTCCGATCTTTGAAGTGATAAAGGCAGCCAGATCCGGATTTGCCGAAAGAAGCCAACGGCGTTGCGTAACGCCATTCGTCTTGTTGTTGAACTTGGACGGATAGAGTGCATACCAGTCGGCCAGTTCGACATTTTTCAACAACTCTGTATGCAGGGCGGCAACGCCGTTCACGGAGAAGCAGGCATGTATTGCAAGCCAGGCCATGTGAATCATGCTGTCGCTGATAATCGCCATGCTGTTCTGTTTTTTCCAGTTCGACGGATACTTTTCGCGCAAGTCGGCCATAAACCGGCGGTTGATTTCCTCAACAATCTGGTATACGCGGGGAAGCAGGCTCTGGAAAATATCGATCGGCCACTTTTCAAGCGCTTCGGCAAGAATCGTGTGGTTGGTATATGCGAAGGTCCTGGTAACGATGTCCCAGGAATCTTCCCATCCGAGACCGTTCTCGTCCATCAAAAGCCTCATCAGCTCGGGTATCGCAACAACCGGATGGGTGTCGTTGAGCTGAATAACATTGTAATCGGGGAACTTCTTGAAGTCATGCCCATGATCCCGCTTGAATTTTGCAAGGAGATCCTGAAGGCTCGCAGACGAGAAAAAATACTGCTGCTTCAGGCGAAGCGCCTTGCCGGAAGGGCCGGAGTCGTTCGGATACAGGACGCGGGAAATATTTTCCGCACTGTTTTGCCGCTCGACAGCCCTGTTGTAGTGCATATCGTTAAACAGCTGAAGGTCGAAGCCGTCATCGCTCGACGCCTCCCAGAGCCTGAGGCGGTTTACGGTGCGGGTTGCGTATCCGAGTATCGGTGTGTCGTACGGCGTTGCGGTTACTTCTTCGGCGCCGACCAGCTTGAACCGGACATAGCCGTTCGGACCCTTTTCGACAACCGGAGTGCCGCCGAACTGAACCTTAACCGCAAGATCGGAGCGTTTTACTGCCCAAGGATCGCGGTGCTTGAGCCAGTTGTCCGGATACTCTACCTGGTGTCCGTCCTCGATGTGCTGTTCGAACATTCCATACTGATAGCGAATTCCGTAGCCGTGTCCCGGGTAATCGAGAGTGGCAAGGGAGTCAAGAAAACAGGCGGCAAGCCGTCCAAGACCGCCGTTGCCAAGACCTGCGTCGGGTTCCTGATCCTCGATAGTCGTATAGTCGAATTTTAGCTCGGCAAGGACTTCCTTAACGCTGTCCATAATGCCGAAGTTGATCAGATTGTTGCTCAGCGCGCGGCCCATGAGAAATTCGGCTGAAAGGTAGTACATCTGGCGAACCTGGCCGTCCTCATACTCCTTACGGGTTGCCATCCAGTTCGTTTGGATGTGATCCATTACTGCGGTGGAAACAGCGTCATAAATATCATGCGCGTTCGCTTCGTCAAGATTCTTTCCATAGTGTCTTTTCAGACGGGTTCGTATCGAATTCTTGAACTTCTCTTTATCAAACTCAATCAAGATGAAACTCCTTTGGTAAACCGGTTTACAAGATGATTCTGGTCATTCTACACATTTCTGGAGATGAGAACAACACTGCTGCGGGCCAAAATGACATATTTTTTCTGGTCAAACAGGACGTCTTCGCCTCCATCTTCGAGAATATCAAGAGGTGAATCATACGAAGTGTCGACAGCACGGAACCAGCGGGTGCCTTTCGGCGGGGGACACAATCGAACGGTAATATCTTTCGTCGAGGAATTGAACATGATAAAAAAGTCAGCGGAATCCTGATCGGTACGCACCGACGCATGGCTTCCGAACAGGCGGTAGGCAATAAACGGCCCGGGATTCGACCAATCGGGTGTTTCGCCCCGCTCGTTGAACCAGCTGATATCCGGGCTTGAATGCGATGATTCGGCGCGTCCGGTCAGGAATTCCGGGCGCAGGAAAGCCGGATGATCTTTTCTGAATCGGATCAAAAGGCGCACGAATCGGAAAAGCCCTTCATTTTTCCGCCTGAACGTCCAGTTCATCCAGGAAATTTCGTTATCCTGGCAATAGGCGTTGTTGTTTCCGCCCTGGGTTCTCCGTATTTCATCGCCCATCAGGAGCATGGGAGTACCCAGAGAGACCAACAGCGAGACGAACATGTTCTTGATTTGGCGATTGCGGATTGCCTCAATCTTGGGATTGACGGTTGAACCTTCAAAGCCATAGTTGAAGCTGATGTTGTGGTCGCTCCCGTCGCGGTTTGATTCCCCGTTTTCATCATTATGTTTCCCATTGTAGGAAACCAAATCATTCAGAGTAAAACCGTCATGGCTGGTAATAAAGTTGATTGAATGGAAGGGTTTGCGTCCGTCGCGAAGATACAGATCGGAAGAACCGGTTACGCGGGTGGCAAAATTAAGCACAGACCCCTTATCTCCACGCCAAAAGGAGCGCATATCGTCCCGGAACCGGTCATTCCACTCGGCCCAGCGGCCACCAGGGAACCAGCCAACCTGGTACGCCCCTCCGGCATCCCAGGCTTCGGCGATAATTTTGGTATGGCGCAGGATCGGATCTTCGGCAATACGCTCAAGCATGGGCGGATTTTCCAGGATACGGCCCTTCTGGTCGCGGCCAAGAATAGAACCGAGATCGAAGCGGAAACCGTCGACGTGCATTTCGGTCACCCAGTACCGCAGACAGTCGATTATCAGCGTCCTGACAACAGGGTGGTTGCAGTTGACCGTATTGCCGCATCCGGAGTAATTGCGGTAGTACCGCTTGTTGTCTTCGAGCATATAGTAGATGGGGTTGTCCCACCCTTTAAAACTGAATGTCAGGCCGCGCTCGTTCCCCTCTGCGGTATGATTGAAGACAATATCAAGAATTATCTCGATTCCTGCCTTGTGCAGCTCGCGGACCATTTCCTTGAATTCCCGCGTCGGGCCTCCCCGGGAAAGATCCGACGAAAACGTCGCTTTCGGGGCGAAAAAGGCGATAGTACTGTAGCCCCAGTAATTCTTGAGCCGTTCACCAGTACGCGGATTAACGCGGGTATTCTCGTTTTCATCGAATTCATTGATCGGAAGCAGCTCAAGACTGGTAATGCCCAGTT
>Ga0116149_1003043_pt1 | contig 17724 bp, 9 predicted proteins | sample AD_UKC057_MetaG_FD_89787 | JGI IMG/M metagenome (GOLD analysis project Ga0116149, IMG submission 89787) | Active sludge microbial communities of municipal wastewater-treating anaerobic digesters from USA - AD_UKC057_MetaG | ecosystem: Engineered > Bioreactor > Anaerobic > Digestate | place: USA... | reverse complement strand
TCGCAATGACGATGAATAATAGTCGGCTGATAAGCAATCGTATTCCTCTCATACTCGAAAATCATGACCATGTTTCTTTAAAAATAAACGCCGACGCGTCGGGGTGGTTTGCTCGCAATGACGGCTTTAGCGTGTTTGCCTTTCTTCAGCAATACGCGCCGAAAGTGATCCTAAGCGCGCAAGGACGAATTTGTTTCACCGGGGCCATTCCCCGTACCTATCGCCCTTGAACTTCAGACTTCCTAACCTCGACAGCGTTTTGAAGCGGTTTTTCGGAAGACAGTATTGCACAAAAGTTTGACGCAAAAGGCCGTAAAGAAGAGACAGACTCCCAAATAGCAAGCATGAAACATAGGATTATACGCTGTAATCAGGGGCTATTTGGCAGTCAGTCCCTTCTTTACTCAGTCTCTGTGTTTTCTCAAATAGTGCTATTGTATATTCCGACGAGTTCAGGAAGTCTGAACTTACGCAGCCCTGATGCGATACGGAACCGTTATTCCTGCAGTTCCGCGCGCGGGAAAGAGCCGAGTACTTTCAGGTTGCGGGCATGGTCGCCGGCTTCTTCGAGCGTTTCCTGAACCACGGCATCTTCCACGTGTCCCAGGAAGTCAATAAAAAAGACGTATTCCCACGCTTTTTGCTGGGAAGGTCTCGATTCGATGCGGGTCAGGTTGATGTTATGCCGGGCAAAAGGAAGCAGCATGTTGTAGAGGGCGCCCGGCTTGTCTTTGACCCAGACCAGAATGGCAGTCTTATCATCGCCGGTGCGTTTGACCACCTGGTGCCCAATAACGACAAAACGGGTGTAATTATGGGGTACATCTTCAATACGCTCACATTGGATATCGAGGCTGTAGGTCTGTGCGGCGAGCCGGCTTGCAATCGCGGCGGCATGGGCTTCACCGGAGGCGCGACGCGCCGCCTCGGCGGTGCTGCTGGTTTCAATCAGTTCCACTCCGGGCAGGTTGGCGCGCAGCCAGTTGCGGCATTGAAGTATGGCGTTGTCCTTGGAATAGACGCGCCGGATTTCCTTCATGGGACAATTGGACAGCAGGTTCTGGGTGATATGTAACAGCACCTCGTTCACAATTTTCAAGTTGGAGGAAATAAAACTGTCCAGGGTGTCACTTACAGAGCCGCCCATGGAACTTTCCACCGGCACGATGCCGTAATCAATACGCTTGCGCTCCACCTCGGTAAAGACGTCCAGGAACGAAGGCAGGGGCAGGTATTCCGCGGCCACCCCGAAGATACGCAGGGCGGCCATGTGGCTGAACGTGTCCTTGGGCCCGAGAAATGCCACGCTTGTAGGTTTTTCCAGCGCGCGGATGGCGCTGATGATTTCCCGGTAAATGGATTGAATGGCCTTGTCGTCCAGGGGGCCCACATTGCATTGCGCCAGTTTGGAGAATACCGTTTTTTCGCGTTCCGGCACATAGATGGGCGCATTCGTGCAGCGTTTCAGTTCTCCGATAGCCTGGGCGGCCTTGGCGCGTTCGTTCAGCGCCTCTATAATCCGGGCGTCCAGGGTGTCTATTTTCGCTCGCAGTTCATCCAAATCCACAAGTATCCCTCCTGCTGTTATCGCCGCTTCACGATCTGGACCGGCGCCTGGGCTATCAGCAAATCGGCAACCCGGCCGCTGTCAAAGCGGACCTTGGCCCGCAATTTCGGCCCCGCGCCTTTGACATATAATACGACACCTCGGCCGAAGCGCGCATGTTGGATGACATCACCCGTCCCCAACGCGCCGCCCGAAGCGCCGTTCTCGGGCGCGCCGGGGGGCAGGCCGACGGGGGATCCGGCGGCCCGGGCTTTTTTCGGCCTGTCCTTGGGTTCTCCGGAAAAGTCCACGTTCAGCAGCCGTTCCCAGCCCGCCTCGCTCAGGAACCTGCTTGGCCGCCGGCCATTATTCGTGACTCCGTATAACATGCGTTTTTCGGCGGCGGTCAAGGTCAGGGTCTTCCTGGCCCGGGTCATGGCGACATAACATAAACGCCGTTCCTCCTCCAGGTCATCGCCTTCATCGCCGAACCGGGACAACGGGAAAAGGTCTTCTTCAAGGCCGATAAGGTAAACATGATCGAATTCCAGGCCCTTGGCGCAGTGGCAGGTCATCAACGTCGCCGTATCACCCCGGTCCTCCCAGCTATCCACATCGGAAACAAGGGCAAGGTCCTGCAGGAACCCCCCAAGCCCCCCCTGGTCCCGGGAGTCATGCTGGCCGCAAGCGACAATGAACTCGTTGACCACCTCAATGCGGTTGCGTAATTCCTTCTCGTCGCTTTGTTCCACGTATTGGCGATAGTTGATGCGCTCCAACAAGGTTTCCACCAGGCCCGCGACGGGCTGCACCTGCGCGTCCCGCGCCAGCGCGTCTACAATATCGACCAGTTCCGCGGCGGAACGGCGCGCCCGCGCCGAAACGGCCTCATTCATTTCGCACTCGCGGAACGCCTGCAGCAGCGGGATGCTGCGCATGCGGGCGTATTCCTCAAATTCTTCACGGCCGGTGTTGCCGATTCCCCTCGGGGGCACATTCATGATCCGGCGCAGGGATTCATCATCGGCGGGGTTGACCGCGAGGCGCAGGTAGGCGAGAATATCCTTGACCTCCTTGCGGCTGTAAAACTTTACGCCGCCGACCACCACGTAAGGGATGCGGCGCATGCGAAAGGCTTCTTCCACAAGGCGCGCCTGGGTGTGGGTACGGTAAAACACGGCCACGCTTCCGGGCGGCAGTTGGCGCCTCACCAGGTCCTGTCCCACAAAAGCCGCTTCCTCTTCCGCGTTGACGGCAAAGAAATAACGAACCGGGTCCCCGCCCGGATGCCGTGTATACAGGGTCTTTCCCAGGCGGCTCACATTGTTGGAAACCACCGCATTGGCGGTATTGAGAATAGCCTGGGTGCTGCGGTAATTTTCTTCCAGGCGGTACACTTTCGCGTTGGGAAAATCATTGGCGAAATCCAGGATATTATTGATGTCCGCACCGCGCCAGGAATAAATACTCTGGTCTTCGTCGCCCACCACGAACAGGCTGCTTTCTTCGCCCAGGCAACGCGCGATAAGATACTGGCTGCGGTTGGTATCCTGATATTCATCCACCATCACATGGCGGAAACGTTCCCGGTACCGCTCGCACACTTCCGGGAAACGCTGGAACAGGAAGGCGGTCAGCGCCGTCAGGTCGTCAAAGTCAAAGGCTGAACACGCCTTGAGTGAAGTGTGGTATCGGGACCACAATTCCCGGCAGGTAACCTCCTCATCGGAGTCGGGCGGCAGGCTCCAGTCCGGAAAGGGCTCCACCTGCTTGATCCGGCTGATGTAGCCCAGGGCATCCCGTGGCGATACGGCGACAAAATTCCGGGGGAGTTCTTTTACCAGCCGTTTCATCAATGACAGCTGGTCCCCGTCATCGTAAATAATGAAGTCACGCGGACGCTCGATATGATGCGCCTCCCGCCGCAGTATCCAGAGTCCGAAAGAGTGAAAGGTACCCAGAAATGCGGGAACATAATCCAGGTGGATGCGTTCCGCAAAGCGCCGGGTCATTTCCGCCGCAGCCTTGTTGGTAAAGGTCAAGGCAAGCAGTTGCCTTGCAGGCACGCCGCGTTCCTCCACCAGATGAACCATGCGCTCTACAATAACGCGGGTCTTTCCGCTGCCGGCGCCGGCCAGGATCAGGACCGGGCCGTCCGGGGCATTTACCGCGGCAAGTTGTGTTTCGTTCATTACAACCATGGAAGAAACAATATCCCTTATTGACTGTTGAAACCGACGGGGACAGCCGTGTCCTTATCCTCACCATCGGGGCCCCGAGACCATTTCCGGACATACCCACTCCCCCCGGACAGGCCCCCGCACTGGTTACGCAGGTTTTACCGGTTATTATAGCATAGCAAACGCATTGAATGTTTGTTTGTCCGAAAGGCCTCAGACCGGGTATAATCCCCTCTTCCACACTTCAGTTCATCCCAATATAAACAAGAATGAAAGGATCCACCATGAGCACCAACAATAATCTTCAGGAAGCCTTTGCCGGAGAGAGCCAGGCCAACCGTAAATATCTCGCTTTCGCGAAGAAAGCAGACCAGGAAGGATTTGGCCAAGTAGCCAAATTGTTCCGCGCGGCTGCCGCCGCGGAAACCATCCATGCCCACGCGCATCTCCGTGTACTTGGCGGCATCAAAAGCACTGCGGAAAACCTGGTCGCGGCCAAGAGCGGCGAAGAGCACGAATACCAAAGCATGTATCCTGGATTTGTCGCCGAAGCCGAGCAGGAGGGCAATAAAGCCGCCCTGATGACGTTTAAAAACGCCATGGCCGTGGAAGAAGTCCATGCCGGCATGTACGGCGAAGCCTTGGACGCCGTGAACGCGGGCAAGGACCTGCCTGCCACCGAAATCTATGTATGCGAGGTCTGCGGCAACACCGTTTATGGCGGTGCGCCGGACAAATGCGAAATTTGCGGTGTAGGCAAAGACCGCTTCATCAAAATTGACTAATCACATTCACAACTGATTTTACAGGCCGGGACAACGGTAACGTTGTGCCCGGCCGTTTTACTAATTAATGTAGATCAGATAAGCGGATTATGTTATATTGTAGGTACGCTTGAAAAGTAGCGTTTATTGAGTGTCTTGTTCTACCGTCGGCGTAACAGGGGCGGCGAGGCACACGCGTTCCTCTTCCCGCCGTTCTCCGAAAACTTGTGAAAAGGATGATAGCCGTGATGCGCACCATACTTTCTTGCTGCATACTACTTCTGTTCTTCGTTCCGCTGACCTTTTTAGAGATGGGGTGTCCACCGCCCGAAAGCGAATTGCATAATATACTGATAAAGGCCATGCACAAAAACGGCTGTTCCGGCTGCTCTCCCGAGGGAGAAATCACCAACTATGTGCTGGTCTACCTTGCGGAAGGAAACGGCTCCGTGACCGGGGAAGCGACACAGACCGTGGCTGAAAACACTGATGGCACTCCGGTAACAGCGGCGGCAAACCCGGGATATCACTTTACCCAGTGGAGTGACGGCCTTCAGGAAGCAACCCGGCAGGATACCGCCGTAACGGCGGACCTCAGCGTAACGGCGCAGTTTGCCATCAACACGTACGCTATTGAATGCCTTGTTACGGGAGGCGGCAACTGCACGGCGGACCCGACCGCCGTAGACCATGGCGGAACCAGCAGGATTACGGTAACCCCGAATGCCGGCTGGCGCATACGCACTATCACCGACAGTGAAGAAGGGCCCAAACCCGGATCCTATACCACTTCGCCGGTAACCGCGAACCGGGTAATATCCGTTATCTTCGACATAAACCAATATACCCTGACCTACCAGGCAGGCGCGAACGGTTCCATCGTCGGGGAAACGGCCCAGACGGTACCGGAAAACAGCAATGGCTCGGCGGTAACCGCAACACCCGCCCCGGGTTATCATTTTGTGCAATGGAGTGACGGTTCCCTGGCGGCGAGCCGTCATGATACCCATGTAACGTCCGACATCACCGTGACCGCGCAGTTTGCCATTGACACCTACAGCATTGTCTGCACCGTGGTCGGGGAAGGCACCTGTACCGCCAATCCCGCCCTTGTCAATCATGGTGAAACCAGCGTTATTACCGTGACGCCGGACATGGGCTGGCGTATTCTCAGCATTGTGGACAGCGAGGAAGGGCTACAACCGGGTTCCTATACCACCCGTCCCGTGACGGCGCCGCGGGCCGTCACGGCCGCCTTTGAAGTCGACCATTATACGTTGACCTATTCGGCTGGCGAAGGGGGGACGCTTCAAGGCCCCACGTCCCAGTCGGTGGGCCATGGGGCGGACGGCGAAACGGTGACCGCCCAACCCAATCGCGGGTACGAGTTTACCGGGTGGAGCGACGACATCACCGAGGCGAAACGGAAAGATACGCATGTTTCCGCGGATATTACCGTGACGGCGCTCTTTGCCGTATCCCCCCTCCCGTGGATAGAGTCGTTTAAGATCAACCGTGGCGATTCCTGGACGACAAACCCCGTGATGGTCTTGCACCACAGCTACATCGGGAGTGCACCGGAAGAATACATGGCCAGTGAATTCCCGGATTTCCGCGGTGCCGCGTGGCAGCCCTATTCCCCCGAGCCTTCCTTCACCGTCATCGGGAGCACGATTTCGCGGACTATCTATTTTAAACTGCGCAATCAGGCAGGTGAACATGAAGCGGCACACGACACCATTTACCTGGCGCCCGAAATTGTCCCCGTGGAAGCCGGCGCTTTTACCATGGGACGGACTGAGGAAGGCGATGATGCCGCCTTAGGCGGCGATGCGGAATTGCCCCGGCACAAGGTCACCCTGGATGCCTACCAAATCGGCAAATACGAAATCACAAACCAACAATATTGCGATGTGCTCACCTGGGCGGCAAAACAGGGATATTTATACAGCGACCTCTTCGGCACGCCGTGGCAGGGACTGGTCAATATCTACGCCGGAGGCAATTTTGCGAGAAACGTCATTCTGAATTTTCTGTCCCCCTCCTGCAACATCAGGTATAACGCGGCAGAAAAGCGGTTCGAGCCCAAGGTGCGGACGGGTCTGCCCGGGGGGCGTATCCACTCCACGGCTGAACACCCCGTCGTGGAGGTTTCCTGGTATGGCGCCGTGGCCTTCTGCAACTGGCTGAGCGAAATGCTGGGATTAAAGCCCTGTTATAAGATGAATATTTTCGGCTGGCCGTTGGACGCCATAGGCCCGGAGCCCGGCGGATTCCGCCTTCCCACGGAGGCCGAATGGGAACGGGCGGCCGCCTGGGACGCTTCCAAACACTGGATTTACGCTTTTGGCGCGAACACGATTGGCGGCAAGAAACGGTGCAATTACCATACGGGAACGAACCATATCAATCCGCTCGGTTTGACTACCGAACCGTTCACCGCCGCCGTCGGCTGGTTCAACGGGCTCAACGTCAGTCCGAACGGGAACATCGCCACGACGGCCAGCGTCAGTCCGGTAGGGGCCTATGACATGAGCGGTAACGCGGCCGAATGGTGCCAGGATTGGTTTTCCGACTATACGAAACAGGCGCAGGTCAACCCGCTGGGACCGGCGACGGGCACGGACCGGATACGGCGAGGCGGCGCCTGGAATACCCTCGCGAAGCACTGCCGCACCGCCGACCGGAGCCGTCATGCCCCGGGTGACACCTACAGCAGCCTCGGTTTTCGCATCGCCCGCACTCCCTGAATCCAGTCAGTTTGATACCGCATGAAATAGTGCCCTGTCTTGCGCACATCCCTTATTTGCGGCATGACGGCCGAGAGATGTCCGGCGGTATAAGCGCGGAAAGTCCACCTGCTGCATTGAATTCCTGGAACTCCATAACCGGAACACAAGGTGTAAAACCAAATGAGCCTGCTGCTTACAGTTGCCCTATATCTGGCAATACCGCCTGTCCCAGCCCAAGAACCTGTGACCTGCTGGCGCTACCAAGCCCTTTCCAACCTGTACACGCCTCCGCTTGCGGCGGACATGACGCCCGCCCCGGGGCAAGAAATTCTTATCTGTGACAGTGAGGCGCGGCGCCTGCGCTGCATAGACGCAACAGGGGCACCATGCTGGGAATATGACGGCAAATGGACCAAACGGCTGGTATCCGCACCCGCCTTGAGCAATCCCGGCGCTGACGGCCTGCGCCGAATCGCCATCGCCAACGGCGATGGTTCCCTGACCTGCCTGTGCGCCGCAACAGGAACGCTTTTATGGCGCCGGGAACCGGGGCCCGTTGAATGGGGCGGCGCACTTTGGATGCCGGGGCCTGCGGAAAAAGAACAGACGGTGGTTGTCGCCACTGAAACAACCGGGGTCCACGCCTTTTCGGAGGGGGGCGACCTTCTCTGGCACTTGTCTGAGACACAGGCCAGTCCGCCCCTGCTGGCACGCGGCCGTCTGGCTGCGGGTGACACGGACGGCGACGGCCATTTTGAGTTAGTCGGCACGGGCCGCTACGGCGTGTTTTGCGCAAGTGACACGGGCCATCTCCTGTATGCGCAAAATACGGGAGACGAATTCCCCGGGGGCGTGGCACTGGCCGATGCGGACGGGGACGGGAACGCCGAAATCTATGCCGCCTCCCGGTATGACGCCTTCTTGTGGCGCTTTGATGCCGCCTCGGGCGAACCGGCCTGGAAAGCGCCCCTGTACGCTCCCGTGGACGCTTACAGTGCGGCCGCCATCGCCGTAGGCGATATTACAGGTGATGGCCGGGATGAAATCGTCCTGGGCGACGGGGCGGGCCATGTCTATGCCTTTTCATGCACAGGCGCATTGCTCTGGACCTTTCAGACGGCAACCGAAGTGCACGCCGCCGTGTCGTTAGGCGATGTCACCGGAGACGGATGCGCGGAGGTGCTGGCCGCTTCGGGCGATCATCACCTGTACTGCCTTGACGGTCAAGGTAGATTAGTGTGGCGCCATGAAACCGGCCTGCGGCTCGTTTCGCCTCCAACCCTGACGGATTTGGATGGGGATGGACAAACAGACCTTCTGCTTTGCGGTAGCGATCGGTTATTACGGAGGTTGACCACGGGAAGCCGGTATTCCAGCACGGCGATGCCCTGGCCCTCGCGGGGCTTCGATTCGTGCCAGAGTGCCTCCAGCCTCGGGTTTGTCCGGCCCGGGCGCGTCCAGCGGTCGGTTACCCTGCCGTTATATGGTGGCTTTGAACAGGGCAAAATCCGGGAAGGACTGGAGCAATTCGATTCCGAGAGTCCCTTTTATGAAACCCTGATGTCCCGTCCGCGCGGGTGGCGCCTTGCCGGCACGGTGGAAACATCCTGGAATATTACGGAAGAAAAAAAACGGGAGGGACGGTGTTCCCTGCTGGTCAACGGAGCGGGCGTGGTAGTGTCCGAGCCTGTACCTGTTGAAGCCTTCTGGCGCACGGCGGCCGCTTCCGCCTATTTTTCTGGAGGCCCGGGTCACGCCCGCCTGCAATGGCAGGGAGACCACGGCCTGTTAGGGGAAACGGAATTGACCCGGACCGGGGAAGAGACGGGCTGGACCCGTCTTGAAAACGGGAATATCCCCGTACCGTCCGGAGCCAGGCGCCTGGTCATGGCCCTGGCATCGGAGAGCGGCCCCGTCTACTGGGACGGCGCCGAAGTCACCGTAACGCTCCAGGAACCCACACGTTGCGATGTGCTTGTCAACCAGGCGGGCTACACTACCGGCGCTCCCAAACGTTTTGTGGCGCAGGCCAATTTCGAAGCCGCAGCCGCCCGGTACCAGGTCATACAGGAGGATGGACCGGTCCTGCAAGAGGGCACGCTTGAAAACGCCGGCCGTATCCAGGGATGTTACGGAAACGATTGGGGATTCCAGTATTACACCGGGGACTTCACCGGGGTGGAAACTGCGGGCGCCTGTCGCGTGCGGGTTCTGCTGGACGGCGTTGAATTTATTTCCCTGCCGTTTGAAATCGCTCCGGACCGGCTGTGGACGGCAACGGCCCGGGCCGCTTTCCGGTTCTTCTATTATCAGCGCTGCGGCATGGAAGTACCGGGCTATCATGGCGCCTGCCACCTGGACGATGCCTGCGGACCCGACGGCGCCGGACAACAGCCCCTGTGGGGCGGCTGGCACGATGCGGGGGATTATAACAAGTACCACAATGCCCCCTATGTGTTCGGCCTGGCATGCGCCTATGCCGAACAACGGAACGCCTTTGACGCGTTGGGGACGGAGCCTTCGGGATTTGCCTCCTTTTTCGATGAAATCCTTTGGGGCGGCGACCACGCGCGCCGCATGGTCATGGCGGATGGTTCCGCCTTCGGGCCCATTACGTCCGGCTACGGCTACTTTGGCCCGCCCGAATTGGAGACGGACAACCTCCCGGGCACGGGCGACGAGCGGCCGGGAAATCCCGTGTCGGGTGCCGACCCGGATATGCACCAGGCGGCGCTTGCCCGCATCGCCGTGCTGCTCGGAGGTAAAAGCGCCATGGCCGTGGAGCACGCGGTATGGGTGGAAACCGCCGCGCGCAGCCTCGCCTACTCCCTGAAGACGGGACGGCGGGACCTGTTGCAGTTGAGTACCGCCGTGGACCTGTACACCTGCACCGAAGACGCTTCCTACGCTAAAATCGCCGCGGAGTTGTGCGAAGCGCTCTTTCCTCCGCAAGGAGTGGAGTCGCCCTCGGCGCTGCACGTAGAACTAGCGCGGCGATGCGATCAGGCGCTGGGAACCCGCCTGGCGGAATCCCTGGCTCCGGCCGTGCTTCGAAAAGCGGAGGGAATGCTCGAGAACAGCCGGAATCCCTTCGGCGTATACACGTTCGGCCCCCCGGAAAATCCCAACTATTTCGGAACCCCGACGGATACGGGCGGATTCCATCTCGGCACCAACAGCCACCTGCTCGAAGCCGCCGGATTCATGGCGCTGGCCTTTCAGATGGAACCGCGCCCGGAATTCCTGGTCTTTATTTACGACCAATTTAACTGGGTACTTGGCCTGAATCCCTATAATGTCTGCCTGATGGAAGGAGCCGGCAGCGTCTCTCTCCCCTCCTACCACCATCGGTACACGTTCGCCGGAGTAAAGCGGGGCGCCGTTCCCGGTGGTGTGGTCAATGGGATCACCTGGCGCGCGGTCCGGGATGACCGGCCGTTCCTGGATATCAGCGGCCGGGATATTCCCGCTTTCGAATCCAATGAAGTATGGCTTCCCCACAATACGGCTTTTTTGAAGGCCTTGGCCTATCTCAAAACGGCGGAGCTGAAGTAAGAGTTTCAAGGCTGAAGGACGCACATTACAGTGGTGCGCCCCGCTTTAACCATTTTTTTAAACCGGAGACAACGTCCCGCGAAGGTTTCTCCTGCGGTTGTGGTTGACAAAGAGGCGGTGCCGAACCATCTGATTTGCCTTCCTTTCGGGAATCCCGAACTTTCAGTTACGGCATGAACGTGATATACTTTGGCGCATTGAAGCGTGTTTCTCTCTCATGCGGCGATACGGCCGCTACCGGGACACGCAAGGAAACCAGTGCAACTATGATTCGGATTTTTCTTGTCATACTCCTAGCCGTCACAGTAAAGGCCCATGCCGAGGACGGCCCGGCCAAGCCGGATTTCGATATTCCGAAAACCCATATCGAGGTCAGGGTCATTCCGCAGGACCAGGTTCCCAAACCCGACCTGCTTCCGGAGGATGCGAAAGAGGAGAGCACCCCCGCAAAACCGGGCGAACCCATGGAAGCCCTGCAGCAGGAGGTACAGACGGTCCGGGATGAATTGCGCCTGCTTCAGGCCACCCTGGATCTGCTGATTAACCAGATCATGGCGGACCTGCGCGAGGAGAACGAATTGCTTCGCAAGGAGGTTCAGCGCCTGGCCGATCTTCAGGAGAGTTACGGCATGCCCGACCCTGCACGGGTGCCGCGTCCGGGCATCGGCATTATCCGCGAGGTACTGGACGCGCAACGGGGTATGGAAGAGGAACCGGATTTGCCCTCAAGCCCGCCCATTCTTCCCGAAATGGAGGAAGAACCCCCGGAGGAACCGGAACCTGCGGCGGAAGAACAGGAACCCGCCGGACCCTTCGAATTCACCGCCGTCCAGGAATGGGGACGTTCCCTGGAAATGGTGGAAGAACTCGGCGGGGACGCCTCCTCCCTGAAGGGCATCATTGGCGTGGTGCCCCCGGGCGGCAGGCAGGAAGATATTGAGCAACTGGGCCGGGACCTGCGAAAAGAATACGATGCCTACGACAACATCAACATTGAGGTATTTGATGACGAGGACGCGGCGCGTCAGTACGCGGAAACCCAGATCGGCGATCCGGCCCACCGGGTATTGAGCATCTCCAAGCATGCGGCCTCCGGCCGTGATGTTATACTCTATCTCGGCGGCGAAAAGGCCGAAGAGGTGACGCCGTAAGCTTCGCCGGGAAACAGGGAAAGGCCTGCAGGACTTTTTCCCGCCGTTGCCGAGTCCTCAACCAACCGACGTAAGGAGATTTTGGACCATGGATGCCCTTGAAGCCTTGCGCGGACGCAGGTCGGTCCGCGCCTATGACACGCATAAAGAAGTGCCCCGCGCCGACATTGAGGAGGTGGTGGACTGCGGCCGGCTGGCCGCCACCGCGCGCAACGAACAACCCTGGGAGTTTATGGTGGTAACGGATGCCGAAATGCGCAAGCGCATCGCCGATATCACCCAGCACGGCAAGCACATCGCGAATGCGCCTGTTTGCATCGCGGTCTTTTGCGCCGATTCCAAGTATTACCTCGAAGATGGCTGTGCGGCTACGCAAAACATGCTGGTGGCGGCCTGGGCGCTGGGCCTGGGAACCTGCTGGGTTGCGGGAGATAAGAAGGAGTATGCCGGGGAACTGGGAACCCTGCTGGGCGTGCCCCCGGATAAGAAGCTGGTCAGCCTGATTTCGCTGGGATACCCCGCATCCGTTCCGGTTCCCCGAAAACGCCCGCTGCAGGAAGTGTTGCACTGGGAAGGCTACTGAGCGCCGCCCTTCGTATCACCCGCTTTCGGCGGACCGGGCGGCATGCCAGGCTTGCCTCGGCGGAACGCCCTGTTCTACCGCCAGGAAAAAACGCTTCCACAACAAACCCGGGCCATAACCGCCCAGGGAACCGTCGGCGGCAATCACCCGGTGACAGGGAACGAGCAGGATAACGGGATTCGCGCCAAGGGCCGTGCCGACGGCCCGGGCCGCGCGCGACGCGCCCGCGGCTTGTGCCAGCGCACCGTAACTGGTGGTGCCGCCGTAAGGAACCGCGCATGCTTCGCGCCACACGCGCCGCTGGAATGCCGTACCGGTGTCCAAATCCAGGGCCACGGCGTCAAAATCCGTCTTAAGCCCCGCAAAATACCGCTCAAGCAAATGCCGCAGTTCACGCCCCCGGTCCAGGTGCGGCGCCAGGGGCGCCCAGGGCGGCGGGGACTGGTTGTCCGCGTATAACTGTAACGCCCGCAGGCCCCTTTCAGATATATACCCGTACAGAACGCCCCCGGGAATGGGAAAGCGAAAATTCGCGGCGGATGGGATCATGGCGATACGCGGCTCCAAACGGTTACGGGCAAGCGGGCCTGTAAGCCGGGTTCTGTCCGGGGCGCTTACGCGCCCGTAAACGGTCATTCATCTGGGACGCGCGTCGCCGCGCGCCTCTAGCGTCCTACCCGGAACCGGCGCGGGCCGCGCCATGGGTTCCCTATTTGGACTTGCTCCGGACGGGGTTTGACGAGCCGCCGTGTCGCCACGACGCTGGTGCGCTCTTACCGCACCTTTTCACCATTGCCCGCTTGCGCGGGCTGTGTATTTTCTGTGCCACTTTCCGTCGGATTGCTCCGCCTTCGCGTTACGAAGCGTCCTGCCCTGTGGAGCCCGGACTTTCCTCGATGCGGTAAACCGCACCGCGACCGTTCGGCCCGCTTGCGAGGCCAGTATAGACCCAACCGTGCCCGTGATTCCAGCAATATGACGGAATGGTTTTGTCAGATACCGTCCGCGTTTCTTTAATATCCTCGTGACCGCAGGACAGGCTGGATATTTTCCACTCCATGCCGTCCCTATTGTCCAGTAAAATTGCGCGGGGAACGGACGGAACCTACCCCGTTACACGCGTCCCTTGGAAGCATCAGGGCGGGCCTTACCGCAGTCTCGCTTCGCAGGGACGCGCCTCGAAAAGCACCAGTCCTTCCGCCCGGAATACTTCCGAGAACAGGATCGTCGGAGAACTGCTTACGCTGGACAGGTCCGCTTCCCGCAGGATCATATACACATTGGCATACTTGTTCCTCTCGGTACAGAATGCGACGGCATCCTTGTTCGATACGGATTCCACCAGCAAGCGCTGATGGTAACTGAGCGGGCCCGGGTCCACAAAGGGGTTGGAATAGATATAGGGAGGGAACAACAGTTTGCGGGCGGCCGGCATCACGATGGTCATGGCAAGTTCGTCTTCATGGCAGATAAATACGGCATGCGGGTCCGTGTGCTTCAAAATCCATTCATACATGGGGATGCCACGCTGGTGGTACTGATGATAGAGGGTCATGTCCGGTTGTTGGAAATCAGGGTGCGCAGTCAGGGGATGGGCCGCGTACAAGGCAAAACCCGCAGCGCAGGCGGCCGCGGCACAGGCGGCTTGCGTTAATACGGAAAAGAAGGATTGTGACCGGCCGCTCCAAAACCGCCTTAAGGCCCGGCATCCGGCAAGAACACCCCCCTTCCCCGCTGCCGCGACACCAACACCGAACAAGACCGCACGCACCGCGGTCAGGTGGATGGACCCATGATGGCCCGGAACGATTCCCGGAACCCTCAGACCATGCCCGGTTTCCAGCCATTGCCACAAATAGTGTTGCGCCAACAACAGGCAAACGGTCAGCGTCCAGCAGAGCACCAGCCTGTCGGCGCGGTTGCGGCGATAGAGCAGGGTAAGGAAACCAAGCGTCGCGAACAGGTTCCGCCAATTCAAGGCCTCGCGCACTCTGTCCGGCAACTGTTCAAGAAGGACATAATCCAGCGCGAACAGGGAAGGAGCGGGATTGCGCACCTGAAACTGGTAGTTATACAAAATACTCCAGGTATAGGGAAGGCTGATTAAAAAAGCGACCGCCAGGAGCGCCGCGAAAACTGCGGCCAGCCAGCGCGCCTCCCGCAGGTCCGGATGAGGCACCGGGCCTGTTTCTTGCCGCCGGAGCAGAAACGGCCCCATCAACCGCACTCCCTCCCAGGCGACAAAGAGCAACATGGCGCCGCCGGCAACGATGGCCGGCGCGGTATGGGCCATGAAGGTCACGCCCAGCAGCACGCCGGCGGCGACATGCCATACCCAGGAGCGCCGTTCAAGGGACGCATGGTAGACGGCAAAGAAAAGCAGCAGCAGGCCGGCAGCATAGAGCGAGGCCGTCACCCAGGGGAAATAGGAAAAAGTGACCCAGACGGGAACGACGGGGTCGCGCCCGAACAGTACCAGGCACAGCCCCGCCAGGGCGGCCGCACGGCCGAAAAGGCAGGTGGCCAGCACCGTAAACCCCAGGGGCGCCAGCAGGTTTAGAAAGGGCCCCGCCAGCACCCCGACACGCGGCATGGAAAGGCCGGACAGCCGGCTGCCGAGTGCGAGCAGGGCGCCGGTAAGCGGGTTGTACCACAGGGTTTCGTTCAGCAGTATCGGGTCCTCAGGATACCGTCCGTCGAGCATGGTCTGACCCATGCCCACATCCCGAAGGAGATCCCAGCCGATGGGCCAAAGGCATTCATGGGTGGCCATGACCGCGCGAACAAGTGAAAACGCCATCAACGCGGTCACAACCAGACAGAATCCCGCCCAGGACAAATAGCGGCACAGACGCGCCCTTGAAAGGCCGGTGCACGGAAAAGATTTCTGAAGATCACCCTTGCTCATGGCGCCTATTCTACAAACACGGCGTCGGGAATACAACAGGAGAAAACCGCTTGGGACATAACGGTTGGTGTTTTCCCCCGTCAACCCGTAAAATAGGGATTGCCCAGCATACTGCTTATGTGGACGCCTTTATGTTTTGCAGCCATCAACGGAGCGGCCCCAACGCCATGCCGAAAGAATTACGGCGGGAAAAATACTCGCGTTTTTATTCGCTGTTCAGTTTTTTGATCGTGGCGTTTACGGTCATTGCGGGGGGAGTACTGGCCTGGGGCGTGAGCCGGACCGTGCATGGGGCATCGGAAAGTCCCCTGGGCGACTTACTGCCTTCTTTCGGCCCTGCTGCGCTCTTTGCCTCCGGGCGGGGTATGATACTGCCGCTGAACGGCGTACCCCCGGAACTGGATGCCTTTCTGAATGGACGTGCCGCACAGTTTGATCCCGCAAGCCTCCCGGAGAATTTTTCCGGGCCGCACATCTTCGGTTCGTACACGGACACCTTTCCCCTGACCCATTGGCTGTTATTTTATTCCGTGGGGTGGGCCTGGCGGCTTTTCGGCATCCATTACGGCGCGCTTCATCTTCTCGCCGGGGTCCTGGGAGCGTTCACAGCGGCCGCTCTGTACTCCCTGTTCCGCCTGGGCATGAACCGGATTTTCGCCTGTGCGGGCGCCCTGCTCACCCTGCTGCTGCCGCCGTTCCTCCTGCTGATGCCGTCCCTGCGCGACTTCAGCAAGGCGCCCTTCATTCTCTTGTTTATGGCGGTGTCGGGCCTGTGTTTCAGCCGGAGGCGGGCGCCGCGCTTTTTATTTCTGGCGTCGCCGGCCCTGGCTCTGGTTCCGGGCATCGGCTACGGTTTCCGCCAGGATATTCTGATTTGCCTTCCGGTCGCCTGCCTGGTTTTGGCGGCCTTGCCTCTGAAAAGCGGGTATCACCCCTTCTTGCGCGCCGCCGCCGCCGTGCTGTTCCTGGCGTTGTTCGCATTTGTGGCGGCGCCCGTGCTGCGCGGCATGCGTCATGAGTCGGGCAGTGTCACCACCCACACCCTGTTCCAGGGGCTGAGCCGGGAAGCGGAGCAGACCATGTATTTTGGCGATGCTTCCTATGATCTGCTCCTGACACCGAGCGACCCGGAAACCCATGCCGTGGTCAATGCTCATGCGCGTATGCACGGCATGACGGAACCCATGTCCCTGTATCTGAGCCCGGCCTATGCCCGCGCGGGCCGTACCCTGTTCCGGGAATGGGCGCTCACTTTTCCCGCCGACCTCTTTGCGCGCGGCCTGGCCTCGATTGAAAGTGTCCAGCGCCTGGCCGCCCTGACCCTGGACAGCCCACAGTACGCGAAAATGGAAGCGACGGTGGGAACCTGGCCCCTCTTCCGCTGGCATCACGGGTACACCGCCTGGATAGAACCTGCGGGCCCCTTCCTGGTTGCCGCCGCGTTGTTCCTGATCGGATTGCGCAGCCGCAGAGCAATGCTGGCCGTCCTTTTGGTCCTGGGCTACTTCATGGCGTACCCCAGTCTGCTTTTCCAGGTGCGCCACGCCTTTCATCTCACTTTTGTCGTTCCCTGGGCCGGCCTGTATGTACTTCAACGGCTGGTCCACGGACCGATACTTCTTTTCAGCCGCCCCTTAAGGGAAGCGTTCCGGTTGAAACGCGGCGAGGGCGCGTATACGGGGCGAGCCCTGGCCGGGACACTCGGTATTATTGTTGTCCTTGTGGCGGGATGTTTTCTGGTACTTTGCCTGCTTCGTGTCGTGCAAAGCGTTACCGTGCGGCGGATGATGGCGTCCTACCGCAGCGCGGCACGGGTTCCGGTTCCCACAACCTGCGAAGACGCGGACGCATATCGTTTGTTCCGTCCGGCAAAACGCCTGCCCGGACTTGAGGACTCCTGGAACCTGCCGCTGGGAGATGCGGCCACCGCGTATATTGCCGTGTGTTTGGAACCATCCGACTATGCGTTTCCGATTCAGGTCCGGTACCAGCCCCGCCGCGGCGCTTATCTGACCAGGCAATTTATTGTGCCGGCCTCCGCCGAGGGAGCCGGAGAAACTCTCTATTTCATCCCGCTGTACGAATTGGCCGACTACAATCCCGTTGAATTCCTGCTGGCCAAGCACCGGTTTAACAACACACCCCTGGCAAATTTACTGCTTCACCCGCTGGGCACCAACCAGTTTGTAGGCATCGGCCTGCGTCCCGACGCCGCCCGCTTGTTTAAAACCATGTACTACATAGACAGCCATGCGCACCTGCCATGGCTCCTGAACCTGCGCCTGCAAGAAGACGGAAAGAACTT
>Ga0116149_1003041_pt1 | contig 17726 bp, 11 predicted proteins | sample AD_UKC057_MetaG_FD_89787 | JGI IMG/M metagenome (GOLD analysis project Ga0116149, IMG submission 89787) | Active sludge microbial communities of municipal wastewater-treating anaerobic digesters from USA - AD_UKC057_MetaG | ecosystem: Engineered > Bioreactor > Anaerobic > Digestate | place: USA... | reverse complement strand
GGTAGCCCGACAAGTTTTCAAGATATCTATAATGCAACGTGCTGTTCTGGTTGAGAAGTTCATTGTAAGCCTGATTGAATGTTTCGTCGGAGGCTGATTCGTTTGATAATGACCACACCAACCATGCAAGGTGCTGTACGTAAGAAGAATGGTTTTCGACCGATTCACAAATTTTTAATGCGATTTCGGGGCTAATGTTCTTTCCTGTTTTTTCAAATCGTTCGCAGATGTATGCGACCCAATGCGGTGTGTCAATCTTGGGCAGGTACATTAATTCGCCAAACTTATAGAATGGCATACTGGGCTTTGAGAATATTTCGCTCAGAAAGTGCATTTTGCTCCCATACAAACAATAGCTTGCGTCGTTTTGTAATTGCCATACACTTCGCAATTTTTTCTGAAAGTTTTTGGAGTCCGAAAAATCTGATATTTGTTGAAATTCATCTATGCAAACAATAATTTTGATGTTTTTTGCCGCTGCAATTTTTTGTGGCAGATTGAGAATATCCTGTTCGGGTTGAAGATTTTCGGAGAGATCAAGCGTCAGCGAAAAATCGTTTACAGGGTCAACGCCAAAATTTAGGCGTGGCGATAATCGTGATAGGAATTGCTTTACATTTCCGGCCCATTCTTCCCAGCGCGAGGCAGTTTGCCGAATCATTTCGGTAGAGAACATCCGGTAGAAGTCTTCTTCGCATCGGCAAAAAAAAGCGTCCATACAAACCACCTTTATATTTTCGCAGGATTCGTTAACCTGAATTGCAACCTTTTGTACCAATGAAGTTTTTCCCCACCGGCGTGGCGATACTAATATAGTATTTATGCCGTGTTCAAAGTTCATTCTCAGCCGGGCAGCTTCTTGCTCACGGTCGGTAAAATTCTCGTTGCTGGTAGCTGATCCAAAAACAAATGTTTGACTCATACGCTGCGGTTTCATAAGGTTAAATCATCACAAATATAATAGCATTTTTAATTACTAACAACTCTGTTAGTAACAAAGTTGTTAGTAACAAAGTTGTTAGCCATATAAAACACAGAAAATCAGAGAGAAAAGATTATTTAATTCTAATTTGTCATACGAAAAAATACGCATAAAAAAAGCCGGAAAATTCCGTTTGGGTGTCTTCCGGCTTATGGTTCAATTGCAATTATTCAATAAAGCTAACCCAGCCGAATGGGTCTTCCACATCACCGAACTGAATGCCCACGAGGGTTTCGTACAAGCGTGTCGAAACGGGTCCGGGGATTCCGTCTTTGCAGAAGTGATACACGTGCCCCGAGTCGAGGTCGTTGATTTCGCCGATGGGTGAAATTACGGCAGCAGTACCACAGGCGCCCACTTCTTCGAATGTGCTGAGTTCGTCTTCGGCCACCGGACGGCGCTCGGTTTTATATCCCAGGTGTTCGGCCAGCTGCAGGAGGCTCTTGTTGGTGATGGAAGGCAGGATTGAGGTACTCTGGGGTGTGATGTAGGTGTTGTTTTTGATGGCAAAAAAGTTTGCAGCACCAATTTCGTCAATATATTTTTTCTCTTTGGCATCGAGGTACATGGGTGCGCCGTAGCCGGCTTTATGCACACGCTCGCCGCCACGCAGACTGGCTGCATAGTTGCCGCCGACTTTCAGGGTTCCGGTGCCCAGTGGGGCTGCCCGGTCGGAGTCGCGCACGATGGCTATTTTTATGGGTTTGAAACCACCCTTGAAATAAGGGCCTACCGGAGTAACAAAAATCATGAACATATATTCGTCGGAGGGGCTTACACCCACCTTGGGGCCACTTCCGAACAGGAAGGGCCTGATATAGAGCGATGCTCCGCTGCCATAGGGCGGAACAAATTCTTTGTTTTTCAGAACCACTGTTTTTACCATTTCGTAGAACAGGTCTTTGGGCACCGGCTGCATCAGAATTCCATCGGCAGAATTGTGCAGGCGCTGCCAGTTTTCTTCCCAGCGGAACAAACGGATGCGCCCGTCTTTGCCACGATACGCCTTGAGCCCTTCGAAGGCTTCCTGTCCGTAGTGCAACACAGTAGCGGCCATGTGTATGTTTACAAATTCAGAGTCGGTAACTTCGGGTTTGCTCCAGGCTCCGTTCTTAAAATATGCGCGGATATTGCAATTGGTTTTTACGTATCCGAAAGGCAATTGCGACCAGTTTAAATCAACCATAGTAATAAAATTTTGCGGTTAATAAGCACACCAAAATTAGGCTTTATGCTTGAATTATCCTAATATCAGGGTATGTTTTGTACCATAAAGAATTAGTTGCAATTTTTACGCTGGCGATAAAGCGACCGGTATTAATTGCTGTTTTACTGGTGAAAATTTTCATTACCTTTACAGGCAAATCAATACGTAACATCATTACCATGAAAACGAATCCCAGGACAGGCATTGCAGTTATTTTTGCCTGTATTTTGCTGTTTGTTGTTGCCGGATGCAACGAAGATTCAAATTTTTTCGAAACACTTTTTAGCAAAAAAGTGAAGATTTCAGGGAAAATAGACCGCTCGAAAAGCGGTTCTTCCGATAACCAAAAAAACACCGACAACGACTACACCCTTGATCAGGCCGAGAAAGTTTTGATTTTTTACGGACGAAAATATGATTTGGTTAATATTCGTAACGATGGTTCGTTTTCGGGGCGTGCACCTCTGGGCAGTGCTACTGCGGTGGCATTTCTCACCGAAAACAACGAATTTATCGGAAACCTGTTTGTAGGTGGTATCAATTTTTTACCCTTGGTTTCGGATAATGGCGAATTAAGCGAAATCGACCTGGAGGAATTAACCCTCGATGGCGACCGGGTGATTCCTGCCAACGATCCGCTGGGAAGTCAGATTATCCTCAGTGAGGCAGAACTTGAGTTTATGAATGAAGTAGGGGCTTATTATCGTTCGCTTTCGAAAAATATCGACATGAATAATAATATTACGCCTGATGTAATGGAACATGGCATCATCGACATAACCATCTGCTCAAATTTCTTTGCCGGAAAATTCGGGGTTAACAACAGCGCTGCAGAATTGGGTTCGTTCGATGCAAGTTCCATCAATTATACGATTTTTATGGAAGGTCCTATCGAGTGGATATCATCTTCCGACAACAGTATTCCCGAAAATGCCTATATATCGGGTCCAGCCGACGATCCTTGTACCGACCTGCGCAATGCCGGTAATTCGTATTCCAACAACAGCAATTTTAAGGTGAATTTTGCAAGGGGTCTCAATGATGGCGTATTTTTGCCTTTTCCGGCCGGTATTTATACCCTGCATATTGACAATCAGGAGTTTACGTTTTATTATTCAAACCTGAACACATTCAATTATTGGGTGCTGGCAATTCCTACACTTATTACCAATAGTGAGAATCAGGTAACCCATATTCAACTTCACTATCAATTTCCGGATGGAACCGAAATTGACCCGCAAAGACTTCTAAGCACGGGTATTAGTATCGATATTTCCGGCGAAAATTACAATAATATTTTATCGCAGTTGTATGAATCTGGAGATGGCTCAGATCCTGAATATGACTACCACAATATAGAACTCGAAACACCGATATCCCTTGATGATATTCAATCGGTAAGAATTGGATATGGCGATTTGTTTGGCAACGAATGTGGCAATTCGTGGGGTAAGCAGTTAACGCAATACAAGAAGAAATGAGGTTATTAGCATTTTAAGGTCAGTTCTTTTACGAAAAATCGTAATTAGTAGGGCTTGTTACTGAATCCCTGCGGCTCTTTTTATGAATTTCGAAATATCGGTATTGTCGATATACCCTTCGAATAAATGGCTGCCCACGCCGATTGAGAACACGGGCACAGGTATTCCGCTGTGATAATATGTGGTAAAACCCACAGCGGCATTGCGCGACACAATGCCAGCTGCTGCGGCTGCAACCGGATGATTGCCCCCGTACAGGATTTTTTCTTCGGTATCGCTTAATATTATGATTTTGTTGGCGTAATCGTAGGCTGCTTTCAATAATTTGAGGTCGGAATCCGAAATCTCAAAATCCTCGTTAAAAAAGTCGGTTCTCAATAATTCGAGTACTTTTTCGAATGATGCACCATCGGCCATGATTTTTCTGATTTTTGGCTCGATATACCAGGCTGATGCTTTCTGCAATGCAAGGTTTTGTGGTTTCAGGGTATACTCATAGGGGCTATAACCCAGCGACATTCCTCCGGTTTCGTGGTCAGCGGTAACAATTATCAGGGTTTCGTCGGGATATTTGCGGTAGAAATCGAGGGCCACACCCACAGCAGCATCAAGGTCAAGTACTTCGGTAACCACTCCGCTGGCATCATTGTAGTGGGCTGCCCAGTCGATTAAGCCACCTTCGGCCATAATAAAGAAACCTTCGGGCCCATACAATTGCGAAATAGCTGCTTCGATGAGGTTGGCCATTTTGTACCCCCCCATTTCGTCGCGGTCCATGGCAAATGGCATCTCGGCATCGTTCATCAGCACGGGATTTAAAAGTATGGTTTTGCCATCGGTTTTAAAATTCCCTGTGTCCACCGAGTCACGCACCACACGATAACCATGCTGGGCTGCCATATCATATAAATCGGGCTGATCGCCTTTTCTTCCTTTAGGATATTTAAAACCACCACCTGCAAAAAAATCGATATTACTTTCGGTTAACTGCTTGCCAATTTCGTAATAATCGGAGCGTTTTCCCGAATGGGCATAAAAATCGGCAGGAGTGGCATGGTCGATACTCACCGTAGTGATAATTCCTGTTTTCATCCCTACTGCAGCACAATCGGTTGCCAGACTTTTTGAATTACTGCCATCGGGTCGTAGGCCGATATTGCCGAAATTGGTTTTTTCGCCCGAAGCAATGGCTGTTCCCGAAGCAGCACTGCAGGTTATATAGCTGTCGGTGCAATACGTACGGCAGAGTCCGGCAACGGGCATTCCGGTAATTTGTAATTGATGTAAGCCAATTTGATTGTCGGAGGCCGAAAGATATGCTTCGGTTAACGCAGTATGTGCTAATCCCATGCCGTCGCCAATAAATAAAAACACATATTTTGCCTTAGGCGCAGTTTCGATGTTTTTACTGATTTTTGGACTGCACGACATCACTACGAGCCATATCATCATCCCTGCTAAAAACTTCAATTTCATTTGCAAACTAATTTTATCACTATTTCCACTGCAAAAATAGCGTGATTTAGCTCAGGAATACTAAATTTGGGATTTATTTAAGATAAAAGTAATATTGGTAAAACATGGAACACAAACTTCACATCTACAACACCTTAACACGACAGAAAGAACAATTTATACCCTTGCACGAGCCCCATGTGGGTTTGTATGCTTGCGGTCCGACTGTGTATGGCGATGCCCATCTGGGTCATGCCCGGCCTGCCATCAACTTCGACGTGTTGTTCCGTTTTCTTAAATATTCAGGCTACAGAGTGCGCTATGTCCGCAATATTACCGACGTGGGTCATCTTGAAAACGATGCCGACGAAGGGGAGGATAAAATTGCCAAGAAGGCACGCCTCGAAGCCCTCGAACCCATGGAAGTGGTTCAGTATTTTACCGACAGGTACCATAATAACATGGATGCCCTCAATGTACTCAGGCCGAGTATCGAACCCCGTGCATCAGGGCACATCATCGAACAGATAGCACTTACACAGACAATTCTCGATAAGGGTTTCGCGTATATTTCGAATGGATCGGTGTATTTTGATGTTGAAAAATATAACCGGGAATTCCGTTACGGAAAACTGTCGGGCAGGGTTCTCGAAGAGTTGTACAGCACAACCCGCGAACTCGACGGACAAAGCGAAAAACGTAATTCCTTCGATTTTGCCTTGTGGAAAAAAGCATCTGCAGAGCACATAATGCGGTGGCCTTCGCCATGGAGCGATGGTTTTCCGGGCTGGCACATGGAATGTTCAGCCATGGGAATGAAGTATCTTGGTGAAGAATTCGATATTCACGGGGGTGGCATGGACCTGATGTTCCCACACCACGAGTGCGAAATTGCACAAAGCACCGCTGCCCTGGGTAAGGAAACCGTAAGGTACTGGATGCACAATAACATGATTACCATCAATGGTCAGAAAATGGGTAAGTCGCTGGGAAATTTCATTACGCTCAACGAAGTTTTCAGCGGAAATCACCCTTTGCTGGAGCAAGCCTATAGCCCAATGACCGTCAGGTTTTTTATTCTGATGGCTCATTACCGCGGTACCCTCGATTTTTCGAACGAGGCATTACAGGCAGCCGAGAAGGGACTGGCACGTTTGATGAAAGGTCTCAGCCTGCTTGGAAATATTAAAGTATCAGCAACTCCGGGCTACAACCCAGATGAGTTCGAAAAGAAACTCTTCGACGCCTTAAACGACGATTTGAACAGCCCGATGGCTATTGCCCACCTGTTTGATAGCCTGAAAAACATCAACAATCTGGTTGCGGGTTCCGAAACCATTACTGCCAAGGACCTCGAAAAACTGAAGTCGCTGTACCACAGTTTTGTGGTTGATATTTTGGGACTGATGCCTCAGCAAGAAAGTCATGATGCCCTGCTGAAGAATGTGGTTGATATGATTTTGAATATCCGCCTCGAAGCAAAAAAGGATAAAAACTTTGCCTTGTCTGATAAAATTCGTGATGAACTCACTAAATCGGGAATACAGGTACGCGATAGCAAGGAGGGGTTTGAGTGGGAAATAGTATAGTACCCGAAAAATGAATGTTCCATTTAACGATTTAACCGGACTGCATTCCGGAATACGGGCCGAAATTGATAATGCCATTGCAGGAGTTATCGAAAGCAGTGGCTTTGTACTCAGCCGCCAGGTGAGTGAATTTGAGACTGCTTTTGCAGCCAAACTGGGTGTGAAACATTGTATCGGTGTTGGTAATGGTACCGACGCACTGGTGGTTTGCTTGAAAATGGCAGGGGTAGGTGCCGGCAATGAAGTGATCATACCGGCCAATACTTTTATTGCCGGGTCTGAGGCCATCAGCCTGTGCGGTGCCACACCGGTTTTTGTTGATCACAACCGTTTTTACACCATCGACACGGAAGCCATCGAAGCCCGGATTACCTCACGTACAAAAGCTATTTTGCCCGTTCACCTCTACGGACAGGCTGCCGATATGGAAAACATTGTTGCTCTGGGGAAAAAACACAATATTCCGGTAATCGAAGATTGTGCCCAATCGCATTTTGCAAGCTGCAACGGAAAATACACAGGCAGCTTTGGCTTCGCAGGATGCTATAGTTTTTATCCCGGGAAAAATCTTGGAGCCCTGGGCGATGGTGGCTGCATTGTAACCAACGACGACAATCTGGCGTTACGCATCCGAATGTATTGCAATCATGGGTCGGCAGGTCACCTCAAACACAGCATCGAAGGGAGCAACTCGCGCCTTGATGCCATTCAGGCTGCTGTTCTGAATGTAAAACTCAGGTATATTGATGCCTGGAATGCTGAGCGAAACCGCATTGCCAGATTGTATGAAAATTTGTTGGAATCATGTCGGGAGATTGAACTCCCGATTACAGCACCCGGAAATTATCATATTTTTCACCTGTATGTAATTGCTGCCAAACGCCGCGACGAACTGAAAGATTATCTGTTAAAATGTGGTGTGCAAACCGGTTTGCATTACGAAAAAGCACTCCCGTTCACACCATGCTACGCCGGATTAAAGCATCAGCCCGACGAGTTCCCTGTTTCCTTTAAAAATCAGTCACGGCTGCTGAGTTTGCCAATTTACCCCAATATGAGTGATGAGCAGGCTGCCTATGTGGCGCAATGTATCCTAGATTTTTACTATTAAACTAAAATTCGCCCCGGTAACCCAAATCGTTGGCTGATTTGTTGTTTTGCCTGAGTGTATCTGTTTCATATGAACCATTACTGGTTTGAAATGTCGGGCTTACTTCTATCACACTTACGTCATCAATATAATAGTAGGCATAGTTAAATTTTGAGTCTACATTTTGCAAGGTGTACAGAGTGCTGTAATTGTAATTGTAATTGCCGAGCGTAAGGTATTTCTCACCACCTTTGGCTTCGTACACCCCTTCGATGGCTACCCAGAAAGTTTGATTAATCAGGAAATTACCTCGGGTATTTTTAATTGTTGGAGTATAATCGAGCACATTGTTATCGTTCTGACGAATTTTTTCTGTCGACAGCATAGCCCCCACAGCATCAACGGCGTAACGCGATTTTGAAGAATTGCAAACCCAGAAGCGGATTCGGTAGGTTTTTCCTTTTTCGAGAGGCTGTTTCAACTCAGTGGTGATATACTCACGGTAATCGAGGGGTTTTGTCCCGGTAATTTTATTTTCTTTGGTGAAGCTTTCGCGCAGAATAAGTCCGGCATAGCCGTAACCTGATTTGGCAAATATCCTTCCTGCAAAATTGCTTGGAACACCGGCATCGCCTTTACTGCAGGCGTTGTAGTAGTCGGGAGTGCCTTTTGAGGGAACATCCCACGAAGGAATAAGTTTTTTAATGGGTCGTTCGGTAAAACCCGATGGGCAAATATTGAAGTCTTCGAAATCGCCGTTAACAACCAGTTCTGTTCCAGTCTCAACATATACCGGTTCGGGTTTGATAATGGTAACAAAGTGCGGGACGATTTTTTGCGGCGGCGGTGTATCGGAAGGCTCAACGAGTGCGGTATTGAGGGGCTCCAGGGGTTCAATTACCGAAACCGGATGTAAGGGATTGGAGTTCATGGTTTCGAAACGATTAATTATTCTTGCCTCAGCCGGACCCGGAACATGCACCACATAGCGCATGAGGGCTACAAGTTCGTTTCGTTGAGCAATTTGTTGGGTTGGCAAGCCCGATTCCTTATCGAAATCAATTAATATTATTGCTGTGACCCCGGTCAGAACCGCAATTGATAAAAGTAGCAGACCTATTGCTCCGGTGTTTTTACGACGTGGTAATTGTCTTTCGATATCATTCCAGATATCGGGCGATTCGATTTCGGGCAAACCCGATATGGCATTTTTTAAGTGATTCGTTTCCATAGCTATCGGTAGTTTTTCAGTGTTTCTTTCAGTTTGCGTTTGGCGTAAAATAGCTGCGACTTCGAAGTGCCTTCGCTGATTCCCAGCATATCGGCAATTTCGCGGTGCGAGTAACCCTCCACCTCATACATCATGAAAACAGCCCGGTATCCGTCGCTGAGTTCCATTATTGCACGGTGAAGTTCTTCACCGGTAAATTCAGCATCAAACCCGACCGTAGTATCGGGAATGTTTTCTTCGCCTGTGAAATTCATGCGACGAATTTTTTTTAATGCCGATCGTACCATAATGGTTTTGATCCAGCTACCCAAACCGGCATCAGCCCTGAACTTAGAAATGTCGCGGAAAACCGAAACGAACCCATCCTGCAGGGCATCGCGTGCATCTTCGTAATTTCCGGTGATGCGCACACACAACGAAAACATGCGGTGACGATAGGCTTCGTACAGCTCTTTTTGTGCGCTGCGGTTGTTGTCGATGCAACCCCTCACTAATATGTCTTGTCGTTGTGTTTCCATGATGTTCTGCTATAAAGGGCTTCGAAACATCGAAAAGGTTGTATGGTGTAATACGAAAATAACGAAATTTTGTTGAAAATAATATTTGGATGCAAGTCAATATGACTAAAATGTCCTGCTATAATTTAGTTATTGATGTTTTTGGTGATTGTATAGGTGTTGTTTAAATCTGTTATGATGTTTTTATAATTTGATTTAGTGTTTATTCAAATTGTTATGGTGTTTATTTGATTTGTTTTAGTGTTTATCCAATTTGTTGTGGTGTTTTATCAATTTAAATTAGTGTTTATCCAATTTGTTATGATGTTTTATTAAATTGTTTTAGTGTTTATTCAATATGTTGTAATGTTTTATCAATCTGTTATGATGTTTTATCAATTTGTTTTAGATGCTTAATGTTGAGAATGAAAAGTGAATGTGATGTGCAATGTGTGGAATGTTTCTTAATGATTTTGGAATTTGGGGAATGATGGATTTAAGGGGTCAATTTCGTGAGATTATCGTGCAATGGTTCTCGCAAAGTTGACGTAAATTAATTGTAGGTGGGCAAAATGCGGTATTGTTTGGCGTAGAACATCATTTGCTTTTCGAAACTGTTGGGATAGCTAATGTTTACGTCGATCCACTTTCCGTCTTTATACACCGCTTCCATTTGTGGTTGAATAAATCCGCTGTAGGGAGCCAGATTCAGTTTTGCGTACCGGTCGAGCACTTCGCGGTGTAATTTCTGGTCAACGGGAGCCCCATAGGTTTCGACGAGTGCTTTCCCGGCTTCGTAATCGCCTTCCGACTTGATGCGTTGCACTTCGCGCAACAGTTCGCCGAACAAAACCCTCAGCTTCTGGTAATCGTTAATTCTAAAGAATGTTTTTCCATCGACTATTACTTTTTCGATTACCTTATCGGCTTTTCCCTTTTCGTAGCACCAGTGGCTGATGAGCGAACGGCAACGCATGTGGGCCTGAACGATATTTTGTCCGGGTTCGATACGCACCAGTTGCTGCAATAAACCACCGATAATGTATTTGTCGTAGGCGGCATAACCGGTGGCAAGGGTATCCATCAAACGGAAATCAACCAAGGCTGGGTCGGTCAGGTAGTACAAGGCCACTAAATCGGCACGGGCTTCTTCGAGGGCAGAGGAATAGCTTTTGAGTGTTTCTTTGGGCGTGGCTACCCCGGGCATCAGCTTTCCGCTCCCGTGGCCGATAACTTCGTGCAAGGCTGTGTGAATTTTACCGGAATATGCTCCAAATTCCTCGATGCGCTTCTTTTGTTCGGGTAAGAAGAAAGCGTCGAGCATTCCCGACGATTTTGATGCTTCGTCGTAGGCGGTTTCGATATTGCCCAGCGACACCGATTTGGAACCGTATTGTGCCCTTATCCAATTTGCATTGGGCAGATTTACCCCTATGGGGGTGGAGGGACTGCAATCGCCGGCTTCGGCCACTGCGTTTATTACCTTGTAGCTTACACCCACCACCTTGTTGCGTTTGTGCTCTTCCATAATGGGTGAATGTTGTTCGAACCATTCGGCTTTGGTCGAAATATTGGCGAATTTAGCAGTAAGTTCTTCATCGAGAACATACACTACGCTCTGCCATGCTCCTTTATATCCCAGCGGGTCGGCATACACTTCGATAAACCCGTTGGTAAAATCGATTCGCACATTGCTGTTTTTTACCCACATTATGCTGTACTCATCGAAGGTTTGCAAATCGCCGGTCCGATAAAAGTCAATCAGTTTACCGATTACTTCCTTTTGTGCAAGATTGTCGCAATACAGCTGTGCCTGACCGAGCCAATACACAATTTTACCGATGGCTGCCCCATACATTTCTTCGGATGTATAGGTTTTCTCGTAAATGCGCCCAGCTTCTTTTACCAGCTTTGTGTTTAAGCCATGTGAGACGGGTGTAGTGTCTTTTTTATCGATGCGCGAAGCATAGAACCTTTCGGCTTCACGCTGACTAAGGCCCTGATAATAGTTGGTAGCGGATGAGGCTATCAGGTCTTTTTCGGTATCCGATTCGGCCCTTACAGCTGCTATCCCGGGGTCGAAAAGGATTGGGATCAGCTTATCGAGCAAATCATCGGGGGTTTCGCCGGGTTGGAGAGGAAGCAATTCTGCCGGCACCGATAGTACCTGCTGTTTAAAAAATGCCTGACTAAATTCGGGTAAAAATTTTCGGTTGCTGTAGTGATGATGAATCCCGTTGCTGAACCAGAAGCGTTTCAGGTAGACCATGAATTTCTGCCATTCCGGATTTTCGGGGTCTCCCTTGTAGTTTTCGACGATTGCTTCGAGGGTACGTTTTATGCACAGGTTGTGCCGGTAATTCTGGTCGTAAAAAATTTCGCGACCCCAGTAGGCAGCCTCCTGCAAGCAATACAGCATTTTTTTATCGTTCAGGTTTAAGTTTTCGAACCCGGGAACCTGATAGCGCAAAATTCTGATGTCGGCAAACTGTTCCGACACATAATTAAAATTGTTGTCCTGCAATTTTGACCCGTCCTGGTTTTGGTTGTCACGATGACCGCATCCTGTCAGTACACCTGTAATTATCATAAATATCCCGATTTTGATTGATTTCATTGCAAGCGAATTTTGCGATAAAAATAGTGGTTTTTATCGCGCTGAAGCAAATATTCGCAAATGTGTCAGTAAATTTTGTGCAATGGCTGGTGGCCCGGACTTAAGGAAGCGAATCGGAAAGCACCATAATGGGTGTCTCAATGGTATTGCTTTTGTGCCCTGCTCTGTCTTTGATATACACCGAATATTTAATGGTGTCGCCGGCAAATGGGGGGTTAGAGTTCAGGTCGTGAACAATTATTTCGCCTTTCAGTGTTGGGTTGTTGCCTTCGCTTTCGAAGTAAGGAACGCGGAAATTAAGAGGCACTGCCAAATAAACCTCTTTGAAAACGCCATCCTCTTTAAGATATTTTTTAATGAAAACTGTCTTTAATGTGTCGGCTGCTGCTGTATCGCTGGTTGCCTGATATCCGATGTCACCGTCACCATCAACAAAACTGATACACAGCTCACCATTCAGCACAGGGTTGCCCAAGCCATCGACCGAATCGGTAAGTGTGAAATATTTCAACTCAATTTGTGGTTCGGGGGGATAGCTTTCGATGTGGAAACAGGCAGTAAACAGCAAACTTGCTGCAATAAATGCCAATATGTAAACTCCCCATTTCATCATGCAAATGTACGTATCTTTTGGTCAAACACCGAAAAAGGAATTTTATTGTTTGCCTATTAAATTACGCTGGCGTAACACCTCATAAACCACTACTCCCGTTGCCACTGAAACATTCAGCGAATCGAGAGAACCAAACACGGGTATTCCGATATTGAGTTCGCACTGATTCAGATTTACCGGTTCAATACCTTTATCTTCGGAGCCCATGACTATGGCCAGGGGTCTGTTGAAGTCGGCTTCAATATAAGGTGTATCGTTACTGCGTGTGCAGGCCACAATACTGAGACCGCTTTGACGGAGTGCCTTCAGGGTGTCGGAAAGATATTTTACACGGCACACCGGTACTGTGTTGAGGGCTCCGGCTGAGGTTTTTACAGCATCGGCGGTTATGCCCGGGTTATTGGTTGTGGTTATAATAATTGCGTCAACCCCGGTGCACTCTGCGGTACGTGCAATGGCCCCAAAGTTGCGTACATCGGTGATACCATCGAGTACCAGAAACAAAGGGTCACGACCGGAAGCAAATACCCGGTGTAAAACTTCCTCCCAGGGTTGATATTCCACGGGCGATACGATAGCCAGTACTCCCTGATGGTTTTTGCGTGTATATTTATTGAATCGTTCCTGTGGAATAAACTGAACCGGTATATTCAGGGGTTTGGCGAGGTTTATCAGTTGCCCGATAGCATCACTCAGCAGACCTTTACGAATGAAAATTTTGTTGATTTCAGTTCCCGATTTCAGGGCTTCAATAACCGGGTGTATTCCAAAAATAAATGTATCCATAATTAGACTTGATTATTAATTTACCGAAAAGGCTTTTCCTTTCAACCATGTTTCGATGGCTTGTGACCAAAGGGTTTGAAAGCGTTGTTCCCTTTCCAGAAAGTATTCGTTGTGGCTCAGGTAGTTGTTGTTTTTGCGAAATGTAAAAGCAATCGACGACAGTTCCGGATTATCGCCATAAATCCATTGTTCCGAATCGGGGCCCTTGTAAACGGTTCCAGGTGCTCCAAATATAATATAAATCATTCCGCGGTCGGTTTGCCAGCCAGGCTGGTAGGTGCCAAATAACTCATTGGCCATGGCAACGCGGTTGTAATAAATCCGGATTAACTCTTTCGACCTGCGTATATCGGGGGTAAGGCTCAGCCAGAATTTATCGAGTACCAGCTTCTTGTCGGCAGCCTCCATCATTTCGTTCCATTTGCGGGCATTTGTAAGGTATCGCAGGGGTTCAATCATAGCCTCTGCTGTCTTAATGTTTGGATACTCATTTCCAAGATTAGTTAAAGTTAACCCGGCATCAGGCGATTTTGATGTCGAAATAAAGTAAATACCTTTTTGACTGAAACGGATGGTGTCGCCGCTACGCATCGAATATACCGAATCGGGAACCGGCAATGCAGGTATTACAGTAGTCGCAAATGGCGACTGAGGCATAATATTTACCGGTTTAAAATGTGCAATAGTATAGATGGTATCTCCACTGAGTTTATTGTAAATTCGATAAATCCTTCCCGATTTCACATAGGGTTGAAACAGCGGTGACTTAAGTGAATCGGCTGTTTCAACAAAATAATGCTGATTGTTTCCAGCTATGGTGCGGTTAGTTTCAATCATTATACGACGGCTCACTTTGCGAACAGCATCTCCAAACAATACCACCAGGTTGTATTTTTTGCCTTTTTCGGTTTTAATATTTACATAGCTGATAAAATCGTTCGAACCTCCGCGTTCAACCCGATAATGCCATGATCCGCTGTCGACCAGCGCGGTTGTTTCAAAATCGCGCAATACATATTTAACGGTAACACTGATGATAGGTGTAGAATTTTCGGGTTCCTGATAGGCTACAAATTCGTTTTTCGATACTTTAAAAAACAGCGATGAGCTTGTGTCGGATGTGTGGTAAACGAAGCAGCCGGTGTGCAGGCCCGACTCAGCCGGATTATAGAGCGAAGCCAGATTGTAGTTCCACGAATCACCGGTATGTGCCGGGGGTGCGTAGCACGATGCAAGGCAAAATATTGCTCCGGTTATTAGTGTTAACGCGATATAGACAGGTTTATTCGCCCTCATCGTTATTGTTGGAAGTATTGTTGAATTTCCGGTCCATATCGCGTTTAAACTTACGATAGTAGGTTTCGCTGGTAAGGGCATACGAATAGGTTTTTCCTGTGTTTTTATCTTCAAAAAACCTTTCGCCTTCTTTGGTGTTGATGATGATTTCGTTGAATTCCGGATCAGATGACAATACGCTGAACAAACCACCAACATAACGGAAGTAGAACCATGTTTTGGTATCAACCTCGAGTAATATTTCAAAAATATCGCTGCGTTTTCCGCGTTCGGCCCTGATATATGAAAATACCGAACGGTTGATTGGGTTCTTTCCTGCGTTGATTATACTTACGGGTCCGGCGTGAATGAAAGCACCCATCCCATAATGCAACTGCATTTCGAGGTCGGTGAGTATGAGCATGTTTTCGAGCTCCGAAGGATATTTATTCATGTTGCCCAGACTCATGTTCGAGAACCACTCATCGGCTTTTTTTGTTCCCAGAAATTCGACCAGCGCCTGATCGTACATGTCGTTACGGGGGTTAATTCCTTCGAGACCCGGGTTTGTGTTCAGCACTTCGGCAAACCGCTTCCAGGCGTTGTTACTGAAAGGAGCATTAATCAGCATACTCAGAAACAAACTCACGGTATCGTCGGTATAATCGTATTCAAACTCACCAATGGCATTCAGGTTGAAAATTTCTCCGGGTTTACTCAGATCGAATTTACCCTCGCCGGTAACTTTACATTGCTCTCGATACACAGTCAGCAAATTTCCGGGCAGATTGGGCTCTTCAATCTTTTCGCGAGATCCGATCATGTAAGCTTTTTCATCTTTATCGTAATAGAGAAAGCCATGCGACTGAAACATGCTGATATCGTAGGCAGTATAGGTTCTCGACAGAAATGCAGGATATGCCCGGCCTGTTGATTGCATTACCAAGCCGTTGGCAATCCGCTGATTGTTGATGTCGAGCGGGAGTGAGTCAACCGGAATATAAATATCGGTAGGATCAATCACTGCCGAAAACTTAATCCATTGCGACTTAATTGTATCACAACCGGTACCCACCTTGGCTGCACCGATAAATTCAAGATTCTGACGACTTGCTGCAATGCGGGCTTCTCCCTGAAATCCAAAGAATGTGCTCAGCATAAAGTTCTCCGGCTCCGAAATCTTTCCGGAAGCTATGGTTTGTCCGCTATAATCGACACCAACCGAATTCATAAATATTTTTTGGCGTCTTCCCACAGCATCAACATAATCATAATAGCCTTCGCCAGAATATTTTAATCTTCCCGAAATCTGAACTTTACCATCATAAATATTGTGGTAACGGGTTGTGGTATTGGCTATGATTTTTACGTTTTCGAGTGGGCGCATTTTGGCATCTTTTTCAACGGTAATCTTGCCATCAGTCAGGTAAATGGTTGCATCGGCCACCCTGATCAGTTGCACACCTTCGGCATAAATAATATGATCGACATAATTGTAGCGTGCTTTTGGGGCAACAAACCAGAGGCTGTCCTGAGCGGGATGTACCGAAATAAATTTGGGGCCTTCGAGAAATAAATCTTCCCATTCGGTGGGACTCATTTTTTCTTTTTGGTTCTCAAGCTTGGCCATTACATCGTTCGAAGCTGATATTTCGAGTTCTTCCTTGTCCATATACCACACCATCTGATCCATAATACTGATATACTTATTATGTTTAAATTCCCAGGTGGTCAGTTCACCATTTGATTTAAAGGTTCCTTTACGATCTTTAAAATTTACATCAGCAGTCACATTTTTCCCATCGAAGTCGGAAGCGAATTCGCTGATAGCGTAAATCTCAAAGTCAGAAGTATCGGCATGAATGGTTTCGAAGCCATAATCAAACAATTTTGATTTAAGATGTGCTTTACCAATTGTCATAACACCGGCTCCTTCGAGTCCCTGACTGGTGATATTCAGGTATCCTTTATGCATGGCCTGATTGTCGAACATTTTGAATTCGACGCTATCCTGATATACATAGAATTTATCGCGCTTCACCAGCCAGCGCAAATCGTTGTCAGCTCCAGTAACGGTTGGGAATTCAACCGGTTTTTTTTGACTTTCGATGGCAAATGTCTGGGCGTGACCATCGAGTGAGTCCGGGAAAAATATCAGGTAATCGGCATTAATTTCACTCGTGAGGTAATCGATTTTACCTTTACCTCGCAAACCTTCGTTGCTGAGATCAATAATCTTGTAATAGGTAGCTTTGCCATCGTACAACGGTAAGCCTGCAGGTCCGGTATTCATGTTAAAGCCCAGCGAAAAATCGTTTCTAAGCACGAGAGTCTGCTTAATATCGGGAAAAATGTCGGCAGACACCAGACGACCTGAAAATTTCAGGTTATCAGGCGAAAATCCATCGATTGAGTCAATGGTAAACGGATCAATTTCAAAATAAAAAATATTGCGTTTGTAAACCCCGTTGTGAATTTTTTTACTGTCGTAGTAAACGTATGAAATTGTTTTGGTAGTAAAACTCGGGAACTGGTCATAATCGAAACGCCCCGATTTGTTTTGCGGGTCGTCAATCTGAAATTCTCCCCTGAAGTTTTCGAGCTTGTTCTGAACGATGGCCAGTTTTTTATTCCCATTTACATCGAGGGCCTCGCTTTCGGCAACCATTTTCATGCTGTCGCATTGTGGCATGTCGAACAGGAAGCGGTTGTAATCGAACTTGAAATTACTTCCGTAATAGTAGAATTGCCCTGCCTGAATGGTGCCATTAAAGCGAAAACAACGATTTTTCTGCAGAATGATTTTTTTATCGATAGGATACACTTTAACACTTTGTGAATCGCTTACCTGTACATTCGAAACGCCATACATTTTAAGATCATAATTCAGCAAACTCAATTCC